>Ga0247741_1001747_pt1 | contig 12061 bp, 10 predicted proteins | sample UWRJL213509R2_FD_180945 | JGI IMG/M metagenome (GOLD analysis project Ga0247741, IMG submission 180945) | Plant litter microbial communities from Arlington Agricultural Research Station in Wisconsin, United States - UWRJ-L213-509R-2 | ecosystem: Environmental > Terrestrial > Plant litter >...
CCCCAACAACCCAAACGGCAGCCAGGTCGTCATGGACATAGCGCTGTTATGAACATCGCTAACCAAACTAAAAGCCGTAAATGCAACGCCGGCGAGCAATACAGCGATATAAATTCCGGCCGACAGGCGCGCTGGTTTTATATTTAAATTAGGTCCGGAAGTTGTCGTGTGCAACGGTACCGATTCGGTGTTCATGGTGGCATCCTCAAGTGGAATCTGGTCGGTTTATGGATTCACGAGAGGATGCATGCTTTAGGTTACATTTATACGACAGCCGCATTACTAATCACCTTAAAAGCCTTAAACTGCGCGCCGAGAATTACCTCATTGAGATTTAAGTGGAGTCTTCATGCAGCGCACGCCGAAAAGCCGCGTACTCGATAAAGGTTTATGGGGCATGAGCGCCCCAATGTTCCTCGACCAAGCCGTTACCTACACTATCCCCCTTGTTGATATGTATTTCCTAAGTCGCGTATCCGACTCTGCAGCTGCAGCCGTGGGCGCAGTTACGCCGCTGGTGTTTGTTGCTAATGCTTTTCTACAGGTGAGCGCATTTGCCGGTGCGAGCATTGCCGGGCAGCGCATTGGCGCTAATGATTATCAGCGCGGCAACGCCACTATCGGTGCTTATACTTTTTTAGTGCTCGCACTTTCGGTGATTGCCATTATCGCGGTGAATAAAGGTGGGCCGGTCATCGCCGGAATGATGAATTTAAGCGCGCCGGTACAAGCTTACGCCGTTGAGTATTTGTCGTTAATTGGCTGGATGGTTGGGCTCTGGGGTTGCAGATTAATTTACCAAACGATTTTGAATATTTATGGCGCTCCCAAATGGAATAGTTACAGCAACATTATTTTATTTACCGTAAATGTGCTCGGGAATATGTTGGCGGTTTATGGCTTTCAATCGATTCCTCCGAGCGGGATTACTGGCGTAGCAACAGCGAGTATTAGCGCGGCTTTATGCAGCTTGTTATTTGTTATGGCGGCTGTGCATTTTCGGTTGAGAATTCATCTTCCATTTAAAGCATCCTTCGCGCAATTCGGTTTATTGATTACTCCCGTGTTACTAATTGCAGCGCCCGCTATTTTAGAACCTATGTCATTTCAAGGTTATATGATCGTGCTGAATGTGATTGCGGCAAGCGTTGGCGATCTCGCTTTGAAAGTTAAAATTTATACTTACAACACTTTTCTATTTTGCTTGATGATTTCTATCGCACTGAGCATGGCTACTGAAGCGATTATTGCGCAGAGGGTAGGGCGAAAGGAATTTGATTTGGCGCATTTGCAACTTAAGCAAAGTTTAAAAATGTCATTGATAGGTACGACTTTATTAGCATCTTTTTGGCTGGCATTTAATCAGCCGATTTTGAAATTATTTACCAGCGACCCGGAAATTATCAAGATTGGATTTTGGGTATTTTTTCTGGGCTTTTTAGCAGAGCCGATGCGAACTACCAATATTATTATCGGCAGCGCTTTGCGTTGTACGGGCGATGCAACCTTTACATCCGTATCCAGCATTGCAGTTATTTGGTTATTCTCAGTACCGCTTGCTTACGTCTTGGCAGTGCCATTTCACTTGGGAATCTTTGGGTTATTAATCGCAGCAATTTTGGATGAAGCAGTGCGCGCAGTCATCAAATACTTTCGATGGAAAGCGCGCAAGTGGCAGAATTATGGTGTGGTTATTAGGGAGACAATTATCTAAATTATAATTTAATAATCCAGAACAACGTGTTTGCGCCTATGAGACCCAAGCTTGCCGCTAAGACTGCAGGAATCGGAAATTTTTTGGGTTCACGCCAAATCAAACACGCGAAGAAAATCATGCTTACAAGCACGGGGTAGATATACCGGAAATCTGTATTGCATGAGAGCGGCACTTTTATGCGATACGCCAGCAGTAATAAAAAGGGCAGTATCAGCGTAAGTACCCAAGGCAAGTTCTTATAGGAAGATAAAATAAATGTGCGACGTGTTGTGATCGGTTGTTTTTGTAAAAAATAAATACAAGTCGCGGCAAATGCTAATAAAAAGAAGATGCCATTAACCGTTCCCCACACTGCAAGTGCTTTACCTTGAAATGAAAACTCAGATGATAAGCTTGAGCGCCAGACAAAATTCCAGAAATATTGTCTTCCTGAAGAGTCTTCCCACGTGCTGATAAAAGGATGTTGCAAATAAGTTGATAAATCAAAAACCAAATAGTTGACGGGTGCGTTGCCTACTTTTAAGCCCGCATTAATACTTTGACTTACATTTGATAACAGCCAATCACTTGAAGAACCATTCAAGTAGTAGTAAATGTTATCGCCAAAGTTTAGTAAAAAGGCGACAACAAATGCGCCTGATAAAATGCAAAAATCGCGAATCAGTTTTTTCTTTTTAGCGTGAAAATGCTCTTTGTGTTGGAAAATTAAAAACATATGCAAGCAAAACAACATGCCAATAGTTGCGGTCATTGCCAAACCATTAGATTTTGTTAGGAGTGATGCGCCCATCCACAAACTTGCCCAGAACAAATGCGTTGAGGTCCGCGTCTTCCACCATTTAAGCGTGTAGAAAAAAGATAATCCGTAAAATGCATAAAGTGCCAGGTCATTACCCATTCTCACACTATGAATAATTCCAGACGGCCACAAGCACAACGCAAAACTTGAAATCAATAACGGTAATTTTTGTTGCTTGAACGCAATATTCAAGCAAGCCAAACCACTGGCTAAAAAAATCACCCAAAAATAAAGTGCAAGTAATTGGCCCCAAAGATCACTTGCTGTTTTGGGAATGTGACCAGCTACTTTGGATGCTGCAGCAATTAAATAATAAAGCGGCGGCTGATGATATTCCCAGCCTTCTCCCGGATTTGGAAAGCTATGCTTTGTTATAAGTTGTTCAATGTAATCTCTATGGCCGCCACCTTCGTAAACGTCAAAGGTTCTTTCTCGCGCATCAGTTTTAGAAAGATAAACCAGAGACAATATCAGGCCGACAAACAAAAATAATTTTTGCAGGCCAGACATTTTTAAATAGCGGCTTAAGAATAGCGAAAACAAAACCAGTACTATAAAAGTACATGTGAATTGAGCTTTGCTGAGTCGTTGGGTTGCTTCGAGTCGAAACCCCGTTGGATTACTCTCATTGAGTAGATCGAATTCAAATAGATTGGTTTGGTTGGGTTTTAAATTATCGAAGCTAATTAAAAAACCTGAGCCATAATTTCTTCGATCAGAAGCAGATATATGATCTAACGCAATCGGTTGCCCATTTACACGAATAGCGAGCACTTCATCGTCTGGTGTTATACGGAATTGCTGTTTTGTGCTAGCTGTGTTTTCCACGTTAAGCTGCATTGTATAACGGCCAACAAAGTCTTCTGAAAACGGCAAATTAACAACCCGAGGCGCAGTACCAGCACTAATAAATTCAGCTTTGCTAACACCAATAGTTTTCCAGGATGAAATCCACATGAGGCTAAGTAATAGTAAAATGCATATGCCAAGCGACACTATGCCAGGTAGTATTTTTTTCATTGTGTTCTCATTAACTCATTATTTTTGCGCAGAGTAATTACTGGTTGCACCCAGTCGGCATGGTCGCCACTAATATCATCCATACCCGATACTCTTAAGCTTAATTTTCTAATATTCGATATGTTTAGCTTAGTAGGCTCAAGATCTTTTTCTGCACCGTAAAAAGGTTTTGATTCCCAAATGAGTTTGTCATCGCCCCACACCGATGCTTTGATACTCGCCGATTCAACTTCATCATCCAGCCCTACAATAAAACTAAAGCTCTCAACATTGTCGGGCAGCATATAATCTATTTGCGAATTGGCATGAGTACCTAAGCCGTTAGAGAAGCGTCTGCCTGCAAGAGTCAGTACAGTGCCGTTAACACTTTTGTTGATACCTAAATTCCCATAATCCTGATGTGCATGAATAGGGCGAAGCTGTGTCAGATCAATTTCATTTTGCGCCAATTTAAGATGACGAATTTTAGTTCTATCCACTAACTCGTGAGTCAGTGCAAGGCTGGAAATAATCAATACCGCTATAAATAAATAACGGTAGGAAAATAATTTTTCGGTAACATCCTTAACAAAAATTACCCAGCTGCGTTTAAACATCAGTTCCATCATGCCGTAAATAAACGCTGCCAACATAATCCATGAAATAACGGGCCACACGCTTGATGTTTTTAATCCCAAGCACATTGCTAGATTAAATGCGGATATAAAACTAAATGCGAGTGGATAAATAATCTTGTTGGCATTTACAGCGAAATAAACCAGCGCCATAACCACGGCAGGTAATAAGTAACGTTCATGCATTGCCGGTAACAATGTGAAAAAAGCAGCCGCACATAACATTGCGTAGAACAGGATATCCTGTGTTAAGGCTTCGTTGTTATCAGTATATTTTTTTCTGACGAGGTTATTTATACCCTGGATGAACACACAGAGACATACAGATGCAAAACTGATCATGCCGAAATGTTTTGCAGTGAATAGCGGCGCCAGAAATGTATTCTTATCTATGCCAAATAACAAAATAGAATCAGGTGCCGCATTACCAGTTAGCAGAATCCAGATATTGGAAGCGCCCATTGTCGTTGTGCCGTACTGATGCAATACATCAATATATGCAAGCTTAAAGGCAGGAAAAAAGTTGTGAGTCACAATGGAAGGCAAGAACGCAATAATGAAAACTGCGGCGCAGCCAATAATAGATTTTAAGTGGGTTTTGTAATCAGTAAAAAATAAAATGCCGAATGCGGGAGCAAAAGCAATCATTTGGAATTTGGTGAGAAGCCCCAGTGTATAAAATGGAAAAGTTAAGATTTTATAATTTTTACTTAATCCAAACAGTAAGGCTGCTACTACAGGAATTTCGGGAACTACATCTATCTGACCCCAAATCGGGCCGTTAAAAAAGATAGCCGGGTTCAAAACTGTTATTAACAGCGCAGCATGAAAATGCACTGGATTAGCTCTGCGTGTTTTCAGAAGATAAAAAACAATTCCCGTTAGCGTGAGGTGTGAAAATAAAATGGGCAGCTGGGTTAGCTGCTTTAATAAAATATTATTTTCAATGGGGATTTGTAAGTGCGAATAGATCTGCGCAACAACATAGAGCCAATGAATATAAATGGGCGGGTAGTTGCCATTAAATTCGCCGTAGCCTTTATTGAGTAATTGCTTAACCCAATCTTCCCAGAAGCCCGTATCACTGCCGTTGCTGTCCCAAAATAGCAAACCTAGATTGCACGCGATAACGGCAATCATATAAATCTGTAACCAATAACGGTAAGCGATTTTTGTAGAGTTCAGGTTTGCACTGGGTAAATTGTAGCTGGCAGCGTCCTTATTATTTTTTGCGCTGTTCATAATGCACTCTTCTAATTTTTTATTTTAATTTGCCTTACGGACAACATCGCTAATGTGATATTTCGGACGGCGCTTAACTTCTTCATAAATCTTCGACATATATTCACCGATTACACCGAGGCATAAAAGTTGAACGCTACCGATAAACAGGAGTGGTAAAAGAATAGATGCCCAGCCTGGTACCGCCGTTTCGAAAAACAAACGAATCGCTAGTACCCAGAGGATCAAGCCAAATGACGCTACACCAGAACACAAACCTAATACTGTAATCATCCGCAAAGGTACTGCGGAAAAAGCCGTAATACCTTTCCACGCAAATGACAGCATTTTTCTCAGTGGATATTTGCTTTCGCCTAATTCGCGAGCTTGGCGTTCGTATTCAACCACTGATGATTTAAAACCAACCTCACGCACTATGCCGCGCAAAAACAGATTAGATTCTTTGTACTCTTGCAAAGCTTCCAACGCGCGGCGTGATAACAAACGAAAATCGGCGTGATTGAAAACCAAATCCACGCCCATAGTGCGCATGGTGTGATAGTAACCTTCAGCGGTGAAACGTTTAAAAAAAGTATCAGTTTTGCGGGCTGAGCGAACACCGTATACAACTTCGTTACCTTTTAAATATTCATCGACCATTCTTTCGATATTGGCAGGGTCGTCCTGCAAGTCTGCATCAATGGACACAGTAATATCTTCATGCGTTGTGCAAAGGCCGGCATAAAGCGCATTTTGATGGCCTTTATTGCGCGACAGCTTTATAGCAACAACTTGCGGGTTTTGTTGTGCGATGTCGTGAAGAATATTCCAGGTTTTATCGCGGCTGCCATCATCAACAAAATAACTTTTGGAATCGGCCGTAATTTTATTTGCTGCGATTAATTTATCTAATAATTCACTTAATACTTGAATGGTCTTGGGTAAGCTTTCTTCTTCGTTGTAACAGGGTACAACAATCGCCAATGAAGGTATGGCTATTGTGGGCGTTGCACTGCTCATTATTATCTCCGGTATATCCAGAATTTATGCATTAGGAAGTTCACAATCAGGGTGAGCAGGGTAGCAAAGAGTTGTGCAATTAGGTAGGCAGCGTTTAGCAGATTTGTGCCAGTAAGCAGGTAGTTATTTAACAAAAATAGAAAAAAGGTAAAGAGTGCTGTATTTAGCGCCACGCCCACAGCGGCGGTCACGACAAATTTCGGTAGCGTCTGTGAATGGCTTTGTTTGCTGGTAAAGGTGAAATGGTAATTGGCGAGATAATTAAAAACAGAAGAGCACGCGTAGGATGCTGCAGAAGCGAGAGTAGGGCTTAACCAATCACATTCTACAAAAACCCAAAGCAGAAAAAACTGAAGGAGCGTCGCCGCTCCTCCAATTACAACAAACTTAATAAATTTATCCATCTATGCCCAGCCAACGGCCGCCCTTGCTCGCTCAATATAGATGTATTCAACACGATGTGTAAGCGGGTGGCAAGCGTGACGGAAATGGTGGTGATCAATAGTGGACGCCATATATTCCCAACATTGTCCTTCATGAACGCATAAGTGATCACCAGCATTTATTTTATAGCTGGCAAGCTCATCCCACATTTTGGGCCATTCATGATGATTAATATCGAGATATTCCATATATAACTACTCTACAAATTCGTTCTTGCTTCACTTATTGTGGTTTATTAAATAAGATTGTCAAGAAAGTACAATATATTAATGATTTTAAAGGGTATTTTTTAATAATTTTCAATCAATATATCGACTGAAGTTTAAATTCAATGTCGCCTAAAGTTTCTTATTGTAACTTAGTTTTTGTGACGTGGGTCAATAATACCCATGGAAAAATGTAAAAATTTGCTATTACCTTACGGTTACTGAAAGGTTTATGATTGGGCCGCGAACAAACTGGAGATTGATAATGAATATTGGACAAGCAGCAACCCAAAGCGGATTGCCAGTAAAAACCTTACGCTACTACGAAGAAATTGGCTTGGTGCATCCCGCTCGTTTGGAAGGAAATGACTATCGCGATTATTCCGCTACAGATGTAGAGCATTTGCGGTTCTTGCAGCGCGCCCGTGCCGTGGGTTTTAGTTTGGATGTTTGCCGCGAATTATTGGATTTGTATCGCGACAAAAGCCGAAGATGTTCGCAAGTTAAGAAATTGGTATTAGAGAAAATTGATCACGTAGAAAATCAATTGCAGGAACTGCATGCATTAAAGTCTGTATTGATGGATATGGCGGATGTTTGTGCGGGTGATGAAGCAACTGATAACAGTATTATCGAAATACCAACTCAAGTTAAACATTCATTCATGTCGTTTACTTTAGTTGAGCAAATCAATGATTGATGGTTATGCATAAATTTTAGCGGCTCACAGGCCGCTAATTATTATTTAAATTTTCAAAGTCAGTTTTTTCGATGCTTCAAATTGTTGTCCTGAAACTCCCACAGATTCATCACTCATCAGATACAAATAATCATTCATTAAATCTTGCGGCGTTTTTATGGTGGTTGGATCTTCCGCTGGATAAGCGCCTGCGCGCATTTTTGTTCTGGTCGCGCCAGGATTAATACTGTTAGAGCGAATACGAGTTGTTTCTTCCAGTTCATCTGCAAGTGTTTGCATTAAGTTTTCGGCAGCGGCTTTAGAGACCGCATAAGCTCCCCAGTAGGCGCGGCCTTTGTAACCAACACTTGAACCAGTAAATACTATGGACGCATTTTTTGCGCGTTCCAATAAAGGCATTACGGCTTGCGTTAATAAAAATGGCGCGTTGACATTTACTTGCATTAACCGCATCCATACATCGGGCGCATAGTTTGCAACAGGCGTGCGTTGGCCTAAATCTGCAGCGTTATGAAGTATGCCGTCGAGATGATCAAACTCTTCATTGATGGCGTTACACATGTCTATAAAGGATTGTTCGTTTGCGACCTGAAAATCAATTGGATAAATTGCAGCTTGCGGATGACCCGACCTTTCAATTTCATCGTAGACCATTTCTAATTTTTGTAGTGTGCGGCCAACAAGAATTACAGTTGCGCCATGCGCTGCGAAAGTTTTTGCAGCTACGCGTCCGATGCCGTCACCTGCGCCTGTGACGAGAATTATTTTATTTTCAAGACAGCTGGATGTTGCGGAAAAATTTTCTGGAATTTTCATAATGCTATTTCAATGTATAAGTTGATTTTGTAGGTGGCAAGGCCAAGCCTACAAATATTTTTCTATAATCGGCCAAATTTCTTCGGCGTGTTCAACGCGATAATCTGCTTGCCAGCTATCAACATTTTCATCGCCCACGTAGCCATAGGCGGCTGCAATCGTAACACTGCCTGCGCGTTTTCCACATTCAATATCACGAAGGTGATCACCGATATAAATAATTTCTTCAGCAGCACAGCCTAATTCTTTTGCAGCTAAAAACAATGATTCAGGATGCGGCTTACTGTCTTGTACATGATCAGGACAAATTACAATTTGCGGAGTCGGTTGCATATTCAATTGTTCCATAAGCGGAACTGTGTAGGCAGCAGGTTTATTAGTTGCTATTCCCCAGACAATATTTTGCTCTGCGAGTTTATCCAGCAGTTGTTGGATTCCGGGGAATGGTTTGGTAAATACTGCGATGTGTTGCGTATAAAGTTCTAATAAGCGTGAGCGCAAAGGATTGAAGTCGGCGTGGCTTTCTTCGACATTAAATGCCAGTGTGATCAGCGCCTTTGAACCATTCGAAACGCTTGCGCGAATAATATGGTGCGGCAGATGATCGCGTTCTTTTTCTTGCAGTAATTGATTTACAACGGCGATGAAATCGGGCGCCGTATCTAGCAAGGTGCCATCAAGATCAAACATCACGGCACGAATTTTTTTTTGGGTTTTGATTATCATATATTACTCAGCGATCTTTTTTGCGTGCAACAAATAATTAACGCTTACATCATTTGCATCTAGTTTGTAATTTTTGGTGATGGGGTTGTAGGTCATGCCGGTGATATTTTGTAGTTCAAGGCCCGCTGCGCGTAACCACTGGGCTAGCTCTGAGGGACGAATAAATTTTCCGTATTCATGCGTGCCTTTCGGAATGAGCTTTAATAAATACTCTGCTCCCAAAATTGCAAATGCGTAAGATTTTGGATTGCGATTAATCGTGGAGAAATAAACATCGCCGCCGACTTTAACTAAATCTGCACACGCCTTTACGACTGATGAAGGATCAGGTACATGCTCAAGCATTTCCATACAGGTGACTATGTCGAATTCGCCTGCGCTTTGTTGAGCTTTTTCTTCGGCAGTAATACGTTCGTAGTTTAAGTTTACGCCAACTTCTAGAGCGTGCAGGCGTGCAACTGACAGTGGTGCTTCGCCCATATCAATGCCGGTGACTTCTGCACCGCGTTGTGCGAGTGATTCGGCAAGAATGCCGCCGCCGCAACCTACATCGATTAATTTTTGCTGCGCGACTGGCGAGCGTTGATCAATATAATTTGCCCGTAGCGGATTTATATCGTGCAGCGGTTTGAACTCACTATTTTTATCCCACCAGCGACTGGCGAGTGCTTCGAATTTTGCAATTTCAGCGGTGTCGACATTTGCCATAATTAATTTCTCAGCTCTGAATTTTTTCTTGCCAGTGACGAACTTTACTTTTCAGTTCGCGTTCGTTAATCGTTAGGAGTTCACGATTTTGCATCAGACATTTGCCTTTCACCCACGCATGGGACACGCGATGACCGACATTGGTGTAAACAAGCTGCGACAGAGGATTGTAAAGTGGCTGCAAATCCAAATCGCTTAATTTTATGGCGATTATGTCAGCCTGTTTACCTTCTTCAAGACTTCCAACCAAATGATCAATACCTAAAGCTTTTGCGCCATTCAAAGTAGCCATACGTAATGCTGAATCAGAATTCAACGCGGCAGCATTTCCACTTACGGCTTTTGCGAGGAGTGCAGCGGTTTTTAATTCGCTAAATAAATCCAGATCGTTATTGCTTGCTGCACCGTCTGTTCCCAATGCAACGTTAATTCCTGCATTTAACAATCTATCTACGGGGCAAAATCCGCTGGCTAACTTTAAATTGGATTCTGGGCAATGAATAACATGCGCGCCGGTTTGCTGCAAAATAGCGATATCGCTTTCATTGATTTGCGTCATGTGGACGCATTGAGTTAGCGGTGAAAGTAAACCTAAGTTCATTAAGCGTTGAATAGGGCGCGCGCCGTATTGTTGAATTGAATCTTCAATTTCTTGCGCAGTTTCATGTAGATGAATATGAATCGGCGTATCCATTTCTTGCGCGAGTACTGCAACTTTTTTTAAGGTTTCATCGCCAACTGTGTAGGGCGCGTGCGGGCCAAATCCTATATTGATTAAATCATTTTCTCGAAAGGTATCGTGCAGTGTTAAGCCTTTTGCAAAATAATCTTCCGGCCCTGAGCCCCACGCGCAAGGGAAATCAAAAATTGTAAAGTAGATTTGGCAGCGCATATTTGCATCGAGTGCAGCTTGCGCGGTTTGCTCGGGGAAAAAATACATATCTGCAAAACAGGTTGTTCCGCTTTTTATCATTTCCGCGATTGCAAGCTCGGTGCCGTCGCGAACAAATTGTTCGTCAACCCATTGCTTTTCAGCGGGCCAAATATGGTTGTTGAGCCAGTCGTTGAGTGGTTGATCGTCCGCGAAACCACGGAATAGAGTCATCGCTGCGTGGCCATGAGCGTTAATTAGCCCGGGCGTCAAAATATGCTCGTTTAGAATTTCGATTGTCGTTGCGATGTAACGTTTGGCAGCCTCTTCTTGCGGCAAAATCGCGAGAATTTGCCCTTGGTGAACGGCAATAGCGCAATCTTTAAAAATGCGATTTTCAGGTACCACTGGGACAATCCAGCGGGCGTTGATGAGTAAATCTATTGAAGTCATCGTAGCAAGGGCTTAAAAAGTTGAAGACGCGCAGTATAACGCAGATGCCCGTGCCTAAAACAACAAAGCTCCGATCAGTTGCCTGAGCGGAGCTTTGTTTTAATGACACTTATTTAGAAGTGCGCGATTACCGCAGCATAAGGGCCTTTCAAGTTCACGTTTGCTTGAAGATCGTCTTCATCGACTTTTACAGAAAGTTTGCGATAGCCTGCTTCCAGGCCGATATCCAGAACAGAGTCGAACAAGTAGCTGATTTTTGCAGAGTAATCTGTCACGCGATCGCCTGAGTAACTTACGAAATTACCTTCAACACCTGCAGACAAGCCTGAGAATGGCAAATCAAATTGCAGTTTGCCGTATAGCATGGGAAGAGTTTGATCGACTTTTACTTTTTTGTTTTGTGTCGTTGTAGTCGATTTTGCGGAAACAAAACCGTCGAATGTGCGAGCAGTTACACCGAGGTCAATGTTGACCCAGTTATCCAAAAGTTCGTAGTAAAGAGTTACGTCGGTATGGGTGAGGTCGAATTCAGAAGCAATTGTATCGTTGGCGACGAAGGTGGTTCCATCGATAGTAAAAGTCTTGCTTACGTCAGCAGTTTGCTTGCTGGAAATATCTGTGTGCGCAAGACGAATATTTGGCAACACCGGAACAGGGTGCTCAAGGGCAATATAGTAGTAGCTGTTTTTGTGATCTTTTACACCGAGATCTTTCAAAGTAATACTTGGGTCACCGGCCTTGCCGTC
>Ga0247741_1001748_pt1 | contig 12060 bp, 10 predicted proteins | sample UWRJL213509R2_FD_180945 | JGI IMG/M metagenome (GOLD analysis project Ga0247741, IMG submission 180945) | Plant litter microbial communities from Arlington Agricultural Research Station in Wisconsin, United States - UWRJ-L213-509R-2 | ecosystem: Environmental > Terrestrial > Plant litter >...
CGTGCCGCGGGTGGTGGACGACATTTGCACTCACTCGCGCAGAATCCATTGAGAGTGGGATGAGCACCGTGCTTGCGATTGGGTGTCGCAGAAACCGATTGGCACTCATGCGTGGTCCCGCACATGATCTGGTTGTTGTGCGACGCACAATGCATTGGCACAGTGCGGCGGCTAGGAGACAAAATAAGACTTTGCTTGGGAGACAGTGCAATTTATACGCACTAGATGAGGTTATAAACCGGCTCCACGGAACGAGCGTGCTCGTAGGCTGGGGGGGCAGCGAGAGCGCTTGTGGAAGCGAGTACGGCAGTGAAAATAATCATGGACAACTGCATGGTGGAGTATTGAAATTGGATTTGGTTTGAGTATTTATGATGCTAAGCATGGCGTGTCAGAAATTGGGAACGGGGTAATTGGGGTGCATGACTTACTGGGTGACCAGCACTGAGATTGGAAGCGCAGCTTGGGGTTTTCGAATCGTTGTCGGTCAGTATTTATACCCAGTACGCTGAAGATCCACGACCCTATCTCATCGCTCGGTTGACTGCTTCCCACATTTATCTCAGTCTGCGATTGGAAACTTGGGATTATCTGGACGGTAAATCAACCCCGTTAATACTTGAATGTTTAGATGAGGAGGTGTGATGTTGGCTTATATGATCAACGTATCAGCTGGTACCTCGTCAGTTTATGAGGCATCCTCGTGTGGGTGATCGTGCAAATTCTCCAGAGCTGAAGTGCCAGTCTTATTTACGCGGATGATGCTAAGCCAGAAGACGAAGAGCTCAAGTAGGAAACACTCACTGAAAACTCTCTCGCCCGTAAGGGTTCCCGCATTCTGTGAAGCCAGATTATTTTTTTCACAAAATAAATGAAGTAAAACCTGATTTTACGCGACCACGATGAGACATGAGAAGTCCGCCGTCGCTCCCTGACCATCACATCAAGGTAATATAATCAAGTTTGCACTCAATTCTGAACTTATCTGGCGCATGCCCAATTCGCCCTGAAGACCCTGAGGTGATGGGCAGGAGTGTCTCAGGACTCACCCCATCGCGGTTGTATAAAATGGAGTTTTACTCAGATTTTTTTTTCTGACATTCCGGTTTCACCGAATATGAGATATATATCGACAAGTTAATCTTTGGGTGGAAGGACATTCAACAAAGCGCTCTGCTCTTGCTCTTGCTCGTCAGCGTCCCTGGTTGTCACCTGGCTTGACATCAGTATACCGGCATTTTACAGTTTGCCCCTTTTTGCCCCTTTTTGGGACTGGCGCAAGTCACAACAGCAAAAAAGTCACAGGCAAACAAGTCAGGTAAAAATTCCCACCAGCTGGAGTATCCAAAAACTCGACTTCGCTCTTGCTCTCAGCTGCTGTAACCTATCCTGTAAATTATAATGGAAATATATTTGGTACCCATAGGGGCCCTACCTGGAGAATTTTGGAGGCCTGATATGTTCCCAAAATTTCTTGAATCGGTGAACAAGCTCGCACACCGTAAAATAGTGTTTTCAGACTATTTCATGACAATTTCATTTGTTATCCCTCAATTTTTTTACATACCCCAAACAGAATCTACTTAGTCTCTCTTATTGTGAAATTAATATGTGCTGCGATGGATTGCGGACAAGGGGTGTGTGTATTTGCATCGGGACGCTGACTTTTGGACTTGTGGGAAAGTGGAAAAGGGCCGAAAGCATGACCTGTAAAATGCCGAAATACTGATGGCCTTGGCGACAGAATCTCGCAAGATAAGTATGCATAATAGCCCTAAATTTACCATGAATTTACCCGGCACAGTAAATCACGGCTCAGCCGACCTCACTACCCGGGGCATTGGTGCAAGAAATCGTCCTTAGCTCCCAAACGATGCTTTTTGTGCACCTGAGAATCATTTGAGGCGACCCTGGGAGGCCCGAACAAGCGGTCATAATTGTGTTCAAATAATTTGAAGCCCAATGGACCTGCAAAATTTCATTGAGACGGTATATATTCGATGAAAACATATCCTAACTACTATAGAGCTCGTAGATATTGCCAAATATACATTTGGAAGGGCGCCTGCATAAAATACGAGTGTTTCTCAGCTTCCTTGGCGGACGGCATCGCGCATCAACCCTGAGCGCGCTATGTTCGGCTAAGCGTGTCGTGCGTTCCTGCTGGTAAATCAGACGTAAATCGAGCCGGTTCAGCGTGTAAATCACATCAATTTACAGGTAAATTCGTAAATCATCAGAAATAAGTTACTTAGCTCTACTTATGCGCCCAGCCGCGCCCTTAGTTCCTCCCCAGACATGGTTTTCTGTAAGAAACACCGTGTAAACCCAGAGCAACCACTCGTATTAGCTACAAGCAATGTATAGACCGATAAAATTATTTATATTATTCACCAATATGTAGAAAGAAGTCTCTAAGTGTCTACCGAAGCACTGGAGGGGAGGGGCACTCAAGGGACACGAAACGACAGGCGCCGCAGGCTTAGGCGCGCAGGGTTTCAGCGCCGGCGGAGCCCGGGCGCGCCTTCCCAAACAGGCAGTTTGTCCATATTGGGGACCGATCACGAGGATTGATGGGATCAGCTTAAGCGAGCTTCGGCAGCTCGGCACTACCCAGCGCGTGTAAATCATCCCACATAAGTAATAATAGCAACAAGGGAGCTTGGCAGATGAATACGAACCCCAACATGAGCCCTAGTCTCCTTAAACATGCTTCCAAGTTCCTGCAGCACGTCGTTCGCCTAACTTAACCGATTGGCATTTTCCTGATGGAAGACATCACCCCTTCAACCTACCCTCCTTCCAAATCATCACTGGTTTACATCTGAGCTCGCTATGTGATCATTATAGCGCACAGACGTAGGGATGAATTCGAGCGCGCAATGAGCGTCGCTGGAAGCGGGCTCGAGTTGGCCCAAAGCGTTATTCACCAGCCGCTTTTCTTTTCTGTTACTGTCAACATTTTTCGGGTATTCCTCTGCTTCTGTCCACCAATTCTGGCAGCCAAAAAGTCAAGCAGAATATCAGGATCATTGATGCGTGTACGGCTGCATTAAAAATGCAAACCCCCATCCCCAGCACGACCCGTCGCAGAATAGGCAACCCGATCTATTCAATGGACACATTTTGGAGCAACCAGCACCGATTAAACGAGAGCCTGATGAAGTCCATTGCCTTCAGGCTTTACTATCGAGTAGAGAATATTCGAAGGATCCAGGGGCCTTGGTGCATACACTCCAGATAATGGGAGGGATAGTGATGATGCGTACGACTACGCTTGAACATGGATGTGGGCGGCCAAAGTGGATGGCCTAACAGTGGAACTCGAAGAAATTCAAACTTTCTGGAATGTACAGAATGCCGTCAATGTATAATGAGGCCAATCAGCTGCCACCAAGGCGTTGGTTGAATGTGCTGCGTGAATGAAGTGGAGTCGATGCACCTGCGGGAGTATGAAAAAATGGCATTATTATAAGCCTATCGTCAATCGTTTTAATATACAATTTGTCAATTCAATCCAGCAGTATCTTCGGCGCAGACGGTAACTATACCGTGTTCTATGCAACTGAAGTCATGTATTCTGGACGATGAAGGTCACGACCCTTCCTCGAGTACAGAACATAGAGAAAGGATGAGACCGACTAACGGTCAATCACGTCTAGGTAGAAGGTATTCAGGCAATCACTCTTCTTCCCTATCCTTACTCCGCCCTACTACATAACACAAAATCACAAAATCACTCACTCAACACCGCCTCACCATGAATTACGGAACATCGCAAATCAGTCATTACGAAGGACGATACAACAATAGAAGACATCGATCAAACCGAGAAAACCGAGCAAACCGAGCAAGACCACCGTCATTCATCGTGCCTACCGCGAGAGCGGTCGGGTGCGTACGCGGAAGACTCAAGACTCAAGAGTAACGAAATTGAAGATTCGAACATCAACCTACCCACCCACCAGAACCAAAGGGACTCAAACGACTGTGGAACAGTCGGGTCTCTAGTACGGGGACATATGCGCCCCGGGAGGCGCAGAAGTTCACTGGTAACTCGAAGAGGGGTGACAGGCGGCGGGACCGCAAAGGGTAGACAGATAGATACAAGGCCAAGGTTAGGGCCCACCCTACAGAGGCAATAAAACGATTCAAAAAATTAATTAAAAAAAATTAATTCAGGCAATATGATAATTTGGAGAGATTCCTCCTGTCTGATCTGCGAGGAGTTGGGCCAGCTTCCCGTGATCGATGAGGCGTTCTGCGTGAAAGCAGAAATCCAAAAGATGCAGAACTCAGAGGCTCACTGAGAGCGAGAAGCGAAATGACATATTGAGTGTGTTAGATCTAGCCGCGATTGTCTTTGCCGAAGAGCCTCCGGGTGCGCGTGGGGCCAACGGCATTGATGATTGGAGGAGACAGATACCAAAAGCGGAGTTTCCAAACGCAAGTACCATATCTCTCAATCCTCTCCACGGCCAGCAAGATGAACAGGTATGTCGTGGCTGTAGATCTATGATAAGCAGTGTTATACTCACCATTGCTTTTCAGTCTATCATCCCAGCTTACTTGATGTTGAGAGCCGTCGCTGCTCGCGGAATATACGAGTCCCTTACAATCCACCGCCTTGCTGATGCAATCTGCTTCAGAAACAGTGACGTCGTCCGGGAAAGCCGGTACCGGCTACTGTGCTGTAATACTAATAGCCGGAAAAACGACGGTTACAATGGCGCACCTGCACCGGTGTGACCGTGGGATACCGGCTATGGTATATTCGGTCAACCGAAGCGTTATAGCCGGTCCTGCCAAATCCACATCCGCTGCGGCATATAAGAATGAATGAGACTCGTAACCGCCGGACATCAGCGGTCCTATTCCTTCGACGAGAACAGAATTCGTTCGCACAGCCTCTGAAGCTTATACTTCAAGGAGTTGCAGTGCACAGTAGGTCAAAGTGAACGTGACTTCGATTACTCTCACCATAGCGCAAGCAAAGATCTTTGTTTCTTTTCGTCAACCACCGGCGGAGGTATAAAATGAAGCCTCCTCTTTTTCACCTTGCTATCCGCATCTTTTGCAACCAAACACCTGTCGATGCCTGCTATGGCCACACTACACACACATCCCGGTTCAAATAGCGGCACTCATGGGCATGTCGATGTCGAATTCGGATCGGACGTTGCGTCTGCCAGTCGCGATGCAGCTGTTACAGCCATCACTTCTCCCTGGTGTGTTCGCATACTCAATTCACGCTTTTAGCGCTCAGAATTGTTGCTTTTTCGTTTTTATTATCCAGGGAGCGTCTACGCGCTTTCATCTGTTTGTTTCTGAAATATACGACATCATCACCCTACTATGGAATACATTTTCTCGGCCTTCATCACTTTTGGTTCAGCATCTACCGCCTTGGTCCTACCGCACGCGAGTCCGACATGGAAACTGCAGCTACCTCTCATCACACGTCCTGGACTAGGGCCATCAACAGGATGCAAAAAGTATGGACCTTGATCATGACTGTTCCCATCATCATCATCCCGTGAGTCATCTGGATAATGCACTATTTGTGAAGTAGGCGCTTACCGTCTATGAACAGAACCTCGGTCGCCTTCCTACAGATACAAGACGTCCTCAATAATGTCTACCCTCGTACATTCGCCATCTTGAGTTTCATTCTATCCGGCGCGTCGTTTGCAGCCAGCTACATATTTATCGCCAACGCGACAAGCCTGGATTGCGAGGAAAAATATCGTCAATGGGAATCGGCTTCACGCCAACCAAACACCTTGGCCTCGCTCAATTTTTGGGCATGTGTGTCGCTGCCCTTCACTTCTATGGTCTGGTAAGCCTTCACTACTATTTAATCCCATTAATAGGTGCTTACGGTCATGTAGGTCCATCTGCTTCTGTATGATGACGCTATTATCTCTGGCATGGATTCATCAAGATACAACAGCCACGCCCGGTCCCACTCCGGCAATATCCAAGATAGATCTTGTGTTTTGCCACACATTCACAGCCTTTATAGTTCTCTGTCTCGCGTTCCAGTTTTATCGCGTCCGACAATTTTTACCCAACAAGTGACCAGCCAGTCCTAACTACATCCCGTCTCAACATGACCTCTAAAATATAATTGTAGACTCTGCTATGTTTTGAATGTGCTGTCCTTCTTCTATCTGAACCAATAGTATCAATTATCAATGTGCATTGGTCTTGAGCGCCAGGAGTGAGAAACTTGAAACCACCAAGGTACGTTATTTATATCTTAGTAAGGCCATTGCCGAGATGGGCAATCTAATCTAACACCATTTGCCAAAACGATTTTCGGCTCGTGCACCCCATGGGCCAACGTGGATCCCCTGAAAACGAAAGCTACTACGGAATCACATTTCTTGAAGGTGAAACCTTTAAATTTCGCGTCTATTTGCGAGTTGAAGTCAATAGAAAGATTACCACAATCAGAACTCCAACACTCCGCCTCTCCCGACTAGCAATTTCAAGCGCTAGTGTTGAAGGTATGCAATCAGAGCACGACCATAGTTTGTCCGGTGCTTGGTCTTCTGGATACCTGGACACGCACTCGCTTGGGCCCGGACACCGACATTCCTCAACCCAGGCCCCGCACCGAGTCCGAAAAATCCCATCAGCTTATTCCTTTTGATAGCAGGTAGTCGCCCGAACATGATTAGCGGTATTTGGATGAGCTATAATGGAAAGGGAGATCAGATCCACACAACAATCACTGTAACACGACAAAAAAATATACCTGCAATGTAAACAAATACATCGTAAACTTCCTCGTCACAACCACCATAACGAGCTCATGCGCCAACGTGCTGATCAAGAACGTGATAAATATCGCCGTCAACTTACCCGTTATAAATGCATTCTACAGGATTGACCATCACGTTGGCCAACCGAACGAATAACCGCACGCGATATAAAAGTACTCACCAAATATGATGTAGAATGACAGGAGGTAAGCCAACATGAACGGGAGCGCGAGGTCCAACAATAGCCTCCAGAACGGCGTATCTTGTCTAGCGCCTGGAGTTTGTGAAAGGATGAAGCTCTCAGTGACCGTGTATGGAAGTGCTAAGGCTCTAAAGGTGGCCACCTACAACACACGCATTAGCACTCAGATCCTAACCCAAAGAGAGCCAATGGCGCAACTTACAGTCTTCTCAAAAACATCCAATGGCCTAATCCGATCCGCCCTTGGATACTCCAACTCATACACCAACGTCGGCACCAGCTAATACACCGCAAAATTCTTCCATGTGATCGTCTCGGGCCACTTGCGGTACAGCGGGCCTGAACTGACCATCTCCCTCTCCAGATCCGAACAATCTTCCGCAATAGAGAAGATTTGCGAATCGGGGTGGTAGGTGAACACATGGCTCGGGACCTTCGGGAGTGGGTTCAGGGGCTAGGTATGTGGACGGCTTCCATCTCGGCTGCAAACCCGTTGCGAAGGTGGGTGGTGGTGTGCGTCGCTGTGGCCGTTGAGCTGGCAGTAGAACCGGGGTTGCTGATCATACCCCCACTAAGTGACTCTGTTGAACGTGTTATCTGCGAGAGCGCAGTAACCCGCTTGTGGAGCGCGTTGGCAGTTTTCACATCCATGAGAGGCCCTTGGGCATGGGTAGTGTAAAGTCGTCGTGGGGCGGGGATCCACCAATGTGGACGCCTGGGACCTTGGCTTGTCATGTACGCGCCGTTTTGAGGGCACCAGTAACAAACTGTACGTCAACGCGACAATGGCGTCAATAAGATTTGGATCACTTCACAAAGTATCAGTAGAATAATGATGAGGAAGATTTACAAGCTATTGGTGGTGTTCCAATAGGTTGGGTGTACGTGGGGCACTGGGGCGGCGTGAAAATGTATCGCAGATGCCGTCAGAGGCCCAGTGGCCTGAGCGCTCGGGAAACCAAAGAACCGGCCCGAGCCGGATGTCAAGTGGCTATACCAAGACTCGGAGTAGGTGGGCGGGAACGAGAAAAATCACTGCGCAAATTTTGCGAGGCGGACTTCGAAGAGGAAATCGACGAGACTCGGTGAGCACGTCTTGGGAGGGACACGTAGTACGTATGCGAGGGAATAGGAATGGGTAGGGATTTTTCGCTTTGCAGTTGAGTTATCTTATTCTCTGATAAGGCAGCTCTTCCTCGCTTCCGAGTCGGAGAAGAGTCCACAGAGCTTGCTATATTCTGGCAAGAATGGCTCTTAGAACTACAGAGCCGCAAGGCAGAGGTACACGGCTCTACACAGGGTATTACCTCTGGTTCAAATATCGAATTCACTACAAGTCAACATCCGGAGAGACCCCTCAATTGGCGAAAGGAAAGACATTCATTCGGTCAAATTCTACGTCGAAGGACTCTGCTTCAGCTTGTAGCTTACCACCAAATCATATGTCTTTGAGCGATGGAGGAGCCCTGCAGTGCCTGCACAAGCCGAATACGCCTCCCAAACTGGCCCAAAGCGTTAAAGCTCTACAGATGCGCTGAGGGGAACTTAGGCGAGGCTCTCGTCCTCTACCGTCTAGTTTTCATAGAGGTATGCTCTCCACTTTCTTGCACCGTTCCGGTACCAGCTCAGGCCTAGCCATCAGGACTCATCAGGATGACAGAATAAATAGACCGTGTATATACACACGAACGAATGCTCAGTCTATTCTCAAGGACAGAGAAGAGTCTTCGTCTAAGAAAACTTTACCAGTCAGAATCTTTTCGTGATCTTCTAGAGCGTAATGACAGTCAAACCTGCGGCAGCTCCTGCAATTATCACAGGCACGTTAGCTACTCTCCTCAAATGCTTTCCATTTGATCTGAAATTCGAACCGGAGAATGAGAAAGAGCCACTCTTCTTGAACAGCCTGCCCGAATCCTGGTGATTAGCAATCTGGACCCGACCTCCATCGAACGATCCGCAACTGGCTACAAACGACGCGCCGGATAGAATAAAAGCCAAGATGGCGAATGTACGAGGGTAGACATTATTGAGGACGTCTTGTATCTGTAGGAAGGCGATCGAGGTTCTGTTCATAGAGAGTACATAAGCGCCTGCTTCACAACTAGTGCCTTATTCGGGATGACTCACGTATAACAGCATATTTCGTCAAAAATTTGAGCTTGCAGGACGTTGCAATTTTCGTGGGGGTAGGACCACAAACGTGTAGTTTCCCTGACTTGAGCACTATACCATGCGACTTCAACGTAAAAAAGGGCAGTCCCTAGGAGTTGGGGTACTACATTGTATGTCGCCCGAATACTTGATGAAATTTGCTGTCACAGCACATGCTACCCAATATCACTCTTGCTCCTCCATTTTGCTTGATTGTCCCAGTACATGTCAGTTCTCTCTGCTTTGTTTAGTCAGTGTTAACTATCGCCCACTATGTAGCTCTTCACCGATTTTCTATAATCTTTGGCTTTCTCTCCGTTTTTTCCCCTTCATCGCACTGGATCATCCTCGATCCAGACACACGGCATGAGGATCAGGTATGTCGTGGAGATTCATAATTAATTTAATGGTGCCATATTCACCATCACTTTCTAGTGTTTCTCTGGCTCTTCCCAAAACAAAATTTCGAGTCTTGACTCTACACCCACCTCGCCGTTAAGGCCTCCTCATCGATGTTCGGCGCACGTCACTGCCCTCTGTAGACGCTCTATCCCGTGCATGATTCCTCTGATTAATGATTATTACAGGATTCGTATTTCAACCCAGGAAAAAATTCCGAGGTGGTCAACCGATAATTGTCCTCCGGGTGTATTTGGCATGGATGGCAGAAGAAATTCTCGCTTTCGATGAGGATTGTTTGACAAGGACACTGATATGATGGCATCAAAGTTCAAGATTCTGCCTCTATGAATGTTCGGGGAAAGTTTACTTTGTCATGGTTTCTACAACATTGCCTTGAGTATGTAAGCGAAAAGAAAGGCGAGACAGACGAGTTTCAGTCAAGATTTTTAAAGAATATACACGAAGTCCATCGCTCACTTCTCGGATAACTTGCAATGTACGATATTGATCGCGTCCCCCAACGATTACAGTAGCGACATGCGTCTACACATTGCACGAAGATCCAATTCTTCGTGGTTTAACTTAATCCTCATTCTTGACGTATCATCCCACCAACCCAGAATTAAATTATTGGAACCAACGAAGATATAATTGGAAGCAAAGATGAAGGAGAAGACATACCACAACGGCGAAGTCTTTGAGGATCATCTTTTTACAGGCCGGAGCTTCAATGGGAGCTGACTACCCTTCTCCATCTCACTTTTGATGAATGGCCGTGGTACGATCGTAGTCTTCCAAATTATGTTATCGAGGGGGATTTCAAGCTCAAACTCGTAAGCACGGACGAGCGTAAAGAGGAGGGCCTTCATTCTGACGCCGCTCAGATTAGCACCACAGTTTGCAACCAGCATGAGAAGAATGAAAACGTACTCGACAAGCGCGAAACGGTAGCCAATACAAGTTCTTGGACCTCCGAGGAAAGTCATGATATTACCCCATACACCGGGTATCGCAGACGCGGCGTCGGGAACCCCAGAGCCAAGCCATCGTTCAGGCTTAAATTCAAGGGCATCTTCACCGAACAAGGCCTTCGAGCGGTTCAAAGCTATAAGGGGAACAAGGAAACTCTGGCCTTTCTTCACTCTGCCAGAATGGTTGTCAGAGTTTTTCGAAACAAAATTAGTGCATATGTAACGTACGGAATTTCATGTAACAGGCGACCATCCTTGCCTCTGACGGGTGCGGCTAGTGGTATGACGTCGTCCCTATTCGCCATCCTGACGGTCGATGACACTGGGGCGTATAAACGCAGGACTTCCCGCACGAACGCATCCAGGTAGGGCAAAGAGTTGAGTTCGTCCATCGTCGGGTTGTCCGTCGAAATAGTGAAAAGTTCTTCGCGCAGCGTGGTCTGGATGTCTGCGCGCTGACAGAGGCATTGGAGTGCCCGTGTTGTGGATGTGCTAAAGAGCGCGCCATCAGTAGGGATATCTTCGATGCGAATAAAAGTGGAAAAACCTTGTCGTTTCGTGACCGGCGACCAGGAACGTTGGTACCTCTGCAAAGGTGTTGAGCGTCCATCATGAATGTATATAAAGTACTCACGGGAGATGACGTCCTCATCTACCATCCTCTGGCTTGGTGGTAAATCAGTTGCCATGTTCGCTCGAAGCAGCAGCGAAAGAAGATCCCTCGTCTTCCATGAGTTCTTCTCTAATTTCTCATTCTCCGCTCGCAACGCTGCTTTACTGTCCTGGAGGAGCCGGTGTCCAATGCAAGTCATGGTTTTGAGGGCAATGTTAGCTTCTTTGTCCCCTGCTACACGCTACAAAGCAGGTCAGCTGACTAGTTTGGCTATCCTAAGAGTGTAATTTCGTACCAGGTGTTTCAGAATGGGACGGAGAGAAGGTACCATGGCTCTCATAGCAGCAATAATCGTCACCCTAAAACTAGCTGAGAAGACGGCAGAGAACGCTTTGCTAAGCTCATCCTTCCCTATCTCTGTCGTCAACGAGTTGAATGAATAATTAAAGCCTGCAACACCGATGATGTCCAATGTAGCCTTGCTCATCCAAGAGACAACATCAACCGTTCCGTTATTCTCTTCCTTCTTGATTTCTCGGGCCAACATGTCGCGCAACAGGAGGGATTTATCGACGAAAATGTCCGTCAGTTCTCTGATCTGGGCTCCGCCAAATGCAGGATTCTAACGCAGAATGAGCATAAACGACCACAGTCAAGGGGGTATAAATCACCATAATTTTCCTCTGAAAAGTCATCAAATTGTGTAAAGAATCGTAAGAGGAGTATTGCATACCTGTTGCTTGTGCTTGTCTCCTTCAACCACAAGAAGTCCGTTACCAACCAATCGGCCTATACTATAACGCATGCCCTCGGGCCTCTCATAAATAGATGTATTCATCAAGACGTGATTCACTGCTTTCGTGTCAGTGGAGTATAGCCTGGTCGTCTAGGGTGACAACATCATCAGACTGAATGTAAGAAAGTGGGGAAATTGACCTACCCCCACGA
>Ga0247741_1001749_pt1 | contig 12058 bp, 7 predicted proteins | sample UWRJL213509R2_FD_180945 | JGI IMG/M metagenome (GOLD analysis project Ga0247741, IMG submission 180945) | Plant litter microbial communities from Arlington Agricultural Research Station in Wisconsin, United States - UWRJ-L213-509R-2 | ecosystem: Environmental > Terrestrial > Plant litter >...
ACGTTCACGTACACGTCGGCCGACCCGCGGTCGGTCCGCGTCTCGGTGAACGGCACCGTGGTCAGCACGGAGAACCTTCCCGACTCGGGAGGGTGGGAGTTCGTGAACAAGTGGTCGATCGACGTTCCGCTCGTCGCGGGCGCCAACACGATCACCTTCGACAACCCGACCGCGTTCGCGCCGGACATCGACGCCCTGACGATCGCCAAACGCACGGAAGCCGAATCCGCCGGCAACACCCTTGCCGGCGGAGCGGCGGCGGCCGCGTGCGCGGGCTGCTCCGGCGGGTCCTTCGTCAAGTCGCTTTCGGGAACCGGGACGCTCGACGTCAACGGCCTCACGGTGAACGGCGCCGGTAACCACACGGTGCGGATCGACTACGCGAGCGCGACCGCTCAGACGGTGCAGCTCTCGGTGAACGGCGGTGCCGCTCAGACGGTCGCGCTGCCGGCCACAGGCTCGGCGACCGCGGTGGCGACGAAAACGCTGGGGCTGGTTCTGACGACCGGCACCAACGTTGTGCGGCTGTCGGCCGCCTCGGCGGCCGCCGTCGGTATCGACCGAGTGGAGATCGTGCGCTGATTCTCCAGCCTGAAGGCCACACTCCTTGCGGATAGGGAGTGTGGCCTTCTGCTGTCAAAGCGGATACTCCATGTTCGGACATCGAACAGCCATGTGGGGGCAACCGAACTCTCTGTAGCGTGTACTCCGGCGCCACCGAAGCGCCCCTGATAACACCGAATCCGGAGACACTGTGGTCAACCAACTCGCCCCAACCTGCGTCCTGAGCGCGGGGCTCGTCACGGCGACCGTCGACGTCGGCGAGTCGCGAATCCTTTTGCGCATCGAGCGCGACTCGGTGACCATCGTCGAGCGGGTGTGGCTCGGAATCTCCGTGGGCGGGGTCGACCTCGGAACAGGCTCCACGCTTGTCAGAGCCGTCGAACGTACCATCGTCGAAGACTGGGTGGCGCACTCGGGAAAGTCGCGTGGTGCCCACACTCTCGTGCATCGGGAGCTCGACCTGGAGCTGCGACATGAGACCGGCCGGGAGTGGGTGGTGCGTCTTCGCGTCAGCGCCGACGGTGTGGCCGTGCGGTACGCGATCCCCGGCCTCGAGGGCGTCAGCCAGCTCACCGCAGACGGCACGACCGTCGACCTGGCTTCCTTCGACCGCGCCTGGGTGCTCGACTACCAGACCTGGTACGAGACTCCCCGAGTCGGAGTCGATCTCGTCGCGCTGCCCGACGGCGACTACGGCTTCCCCTTCCTCGCCGGAAATCCGGGCGGTGACCACCTGCTCGTCAGCGAGTCCGGGATCGACGGGCGCTACTCCGGGGCGCACCCGAAGGTGACCGGTGGCGACATGCTCGAATTCGTCGCCGCCGACGGTTCCGTCGAGATCGCGCGCGGCGACGTCACGCCGTGGCGCGTATTCCTCGTCGGACCGCTCGAGGCAATCGTCGAATCTCTGTTCGTCGACGAGCTGGCGCCGCCAGTGCACGACGACGCCGACGAATTCACGTGGGTGCGGCCCGGCCGCGCGGCCTGGTCGTGGTGGTCGGACTTCTATTCCGGCGCCCAGCTGGAACAGCAGAAGAGGTTCGTCGACGCTGCCGCGAAGCTGTCTTGGGAGCACCTGCTCATCGACTGCGGGTGGGAAGAGACCTGGGTCCCCGAGATCGTGGCCTACGCGAGCCGCTTCGGCATCCAGGTGCACCTGTGGACCGTGTGGCACGACCTCGACGGCCCGGAGAAGCTGGCCAAGCTCGCGCTGTGGCGTTCGTGGGGCGTCGCGGGCATCAAGGTCGACTTTATGGAATCGGAGTCGAAAGACCGCTACCGCTGGTACGACTCGGTGTTGCAGGAAACCGCCCGACTCGGCCTGATGGTCAACTTCCACGGTTCGGTCATCCCCAGGGGATGGGCGCGCACGTGGCCACACGTGGTCGGCTACGAGGCCATCCGCGGTTCCGAGTACTACGTGTTCTACAACGACACACCCCTGACCGCCGAGCACAACGTCATCCAGCCGTTCACCCGCAACGTCGTCGGCGCGATGGACTACACGCCGGTGGCGTTCTCGGCGCCGCTGCGCACAACGAGCGACGCCCACGAACTCGCGCTGAGTGTCGCCTTCGAGTGCGGCATCACCCACTTCGCTGACGACGTTTCGCGCTACCTCGAGCGCCCCCTGGTCGCCACGTTCCTCGCACAGCTGGCGCCGACCTGGGACGAGACGCTGCTCGTCGCCGGAACCCCCGACACCGAGGCGGTGGTCGCCCGGCGCTCGGGCGACCGATGGTTCATCGGATGCATCGCCGCCGGTGCGGCGCGAATGGTCACGGTACCCCTACAGCGTTTGGGACTCGGCAACCCCACTGCCTGGATCGTCACCGACGGCCCCGAAGGCCTGGAGGAGCGCACTGTCGACGGCGCCGCGACCCTCGAGGTCCAAGTCGCTGCCGACGGCGGCTTCGTCGCCATCGTCGCGGCAGCCGGAGTCGACCTGTTCGCCTCCACGCCCACGCGCCAGCGCACGGTGCCGACGGTGTCGCCCGAGCTCGCCGAGCTCGATGCGAACCTCGAGGCGACCATCACCGTGACCGACTCTGAAGCACGTGTGCGCGTCGCTCCCGGGTGGACCGCGACGCCCGAGAGCGACGGCCGCTGGAGAATCCGGGCGCCGCGCACGCTCGCCGCCGGACAACTCGGCATCGTGACAGTAGAGACGACCGACGCCGATCCCGTGGTGCCGACCGTCGCGCACGTCCGGCTGCTGGCACCGTTGGCCGCCGGCGTCAGCCGGGCATCCAGTCTGCCCATGCTCGCCTTCGTCAACGAGAGCGGACCGGTCGAGCGCGACCAGAGCAACGGCGGCGGCAACCCTGACGACGGTCAACCGATGCGGATCGCGGGCAACTCGTTCGACGACGGCTTCGGAGTCTCGACACCGTCGACGTTCGACCTGCATCTGGGCGGCCGCGCGGTGAGATTCACGGCGCTCGTGGGCATCGACGACGAGACCCCGGGCACCCGGTGCATCGCGGTGGTCTCCGGCGACGGCATCGAACTGTTCTCGGCACCGGTCGCCGCGGGCGACGAGCCGCTTCCCCTCGATGTCGACGTCGCAGACGTCGACATCCTCACGCTTTCCACACGCGAAGTGGGCGGCAACGACCACCCCGCCCACGTGGATTGGGCTTCAGCCCGGCTGGTGGCGAACCCCGCTGCCAGCGAACTAGATACACCCGACGCCGGTCATTGACGACCGCGCGACACGAAAGGAAACCCATGCGTAAGAAGTTGATCCTCGCGCCCGCGATCCTCGCGGTCACGGCCCTGTTGGCCGGATGCTCCGCCGGTGCGGCAGGCTCCGACGGCTCTGGCGAGAACGTGACTATCACCTACGGCATCTGGGCGGGGACGCAGACGCCCGCGATGAAGGCGATTGCCGCGGCGTTCGAGAAGGAGAATCCCAACATCACGGTCAAGGTGCAGGAGAGCCCCTACCCCGACTTCTGGTCGACGCTGCAGACCGGCGCCGCTGGCGGGACCGCCCCCGACGCGTTCTGGATGCTGGCGCAGCAGATCCGTCCGTATGCCGAGGGCAACCAGCTTCTCGACATCTCCGACGCGGTCGAGAAGGAGAACGTCGACCTCGCGAACTACCCGAAGGCTGTCCTCGACCTGTACGACCAGGGCGACGGCAAGTTGTACGGCCTCCCCAAAGACGTCGACACCAACGCGGTGTGGTTCAACAAGGCCATGTTCGACGCGGCCGGAGTCGACTACCCCGCGGCCGACTGGACCTGGGACGACTTCCGCTCGACCGCGAAAGCGCTGACCGACACCGCGGCGGGCACCTGGGGCGTCGCCGCACCGCTCGACTACCAGGGCGGCTACTACAACTCGATCTTCCAGGCCGGCGGCCAGGTCATCAGCGACGACGGCAAGACAGCCCTCATCGACAGCCCCGAGGCGCAGGCCGGAATCAAGTTCTGGACCGACCTGCAGGCCGACGGATCGTCGCCGACGCTCCAGCAGCTCTCCGACACCGAGGGCGAGACCATGTTTGAACAGGGCAAGGTCGCGATGTACGTCTCGGGCGCCTACTGGGCGTTGAAGATTTACGAGAACAAAGAGATCAGCGCGGACGTCGACATCGCCCCGCTTCCCACCGGCGTCAAGCAGGCGACCGTGAGCAGCGGCATCGAGAACGTCGGCTACGCCGGAACCAAGCACCCGGAAGAGACGAAGAAGTTCTTGCTGTTCGCGAGCGGCAAGGAAGCGGCCGAGATCCAGGCCGAGTCGGGCGCCGTGCTGCCCGCCTACAAGGGAACGGAGGCCACCTGGATGGCCGCCATGCCCGAGTTCACCAACCTGCAGGTGTTCATCGACGCGCTCGACTACGCCGTTCCGCTTCCCGTCCAAGGCAACGCGGCCGAGTGGCAGGGCATGCAGGCGAAGTACCTGACGGCGGCGTGGAACGGCGAGACGACGGTGGAAGAAGCCACCGCCGCCTACGCCAAGGCCATCGACGAGGTTCTGGCCGCCGACTGATGACCGTTCCCATACTGAGGTCGGAGCGGCGCGTGCGGCGCCGCTCCGGCCGCGGCCGCCGGGTCGACCTGTGGGCGTACGCGATGATCGCACCCGCGTTCATCGGTCTCGTCGCCCTCTACCTCTGGCCGTTCGTCTCCACTTTCGTCAAGAGCTTCATGGAGCTGCCGGTGTTCGGCGCCGGGGAGTTCAACGGCGTCGACAACTACGCCAAGCTCGTCGGCGACACGGACTTCTGGCAGGCTCTCGGCAACTCCGCCAGGTACACCGTCATCGTGCTGCTGGGCATCCCGCTCGCGATCGTCTTCGCCGCCCTGATCCAGCAGGTGTCGCGCGGCAAGGGCGTCTACCGGGTGCTCTTCTTCCTGCCCGTCGTGACGCTGCCCGTCGCCGTCGGCATGGTGTGGCGGTTCATCCTCAACGGCGACTTCGGACTGCTCAACTACGTGCTGTCGATCTTCGGCATCCAGGGCGAGTACTGGGTCGCGGACTCCCGGTTCGCCATCTACGCCTTCGCGGTCGTAGGGATCTGGATGGGGCTGGGCGTGAACCTCATCATCCTCGGTGCGGGTCTGCAGAACATCCCGGTCGACCTCTACGAGGCGTCGTCGCTCGACGGCGCCAGCCGCATCCGTCAGTTCTTCTCGATCACCCTGCCGCTGCTGAGCCCGAGCATCTTCTTCGTCACCATCCTCACGACGATCTCGGCGCTGCAGATGTTCGACCTCGTCTTCATCATGCTCGGCAGCGTCAACAACACGGCGCTCGAGGGATCGAAGACCATCGTCTACCTGTTCTACGAAGCCGCGTTCGTGCAGTTCAAACAGGGTTACGCCGCGGCGATCGCCATCGTGCTGCTCGTGATCATCATGGTGGTCACGGCGATCCAGTTCCGTCTCGAAAAGAAGTGGGTCACTTATGACTAGCACCAGCGTCCGGTCGCGCCGTCCGTCGGGTCGGTCGGGCGAGAGCCGTGGGCAGTGGCTCATTCATCTCGTGCTCGTCGTCGCCGTCGCCGTGATGGTCGTGCCCTTCGTCTGGGAGATCCTGACGTCGTTCAAGACCAGCAACGAGGTGGCGTCGATGCCGCCCACGCTGTTTCCGGCCTCACCTACCGCCGTCGGTTACGAGTCGTTCTTCAGCGTCACCCCGTTCTGGGCCCAGTTCACGGTCTCCGCGGTCTCGCTGATTCTGCGCGTCGTGGGCCAGGTGCTCGTGGCCGCGCTCGCCGGCTACGCCTTCGCCCGCCTGCGCTTTCCCGGCCGCAACCTGCTCTTCGCCCTCTTCCTGCTGATGCTGATGGTCCCGAGCCAGCTGTTCCTGCTCGGCCAGTTCGAGCTGATGAAAGGGCTGGGGCTGCTCAACACGCTGCCCGCGCTCGCCATCCCCGGCATCTTCTCGGCGTTCGGCACCTTCCTCATGCGCCAGGCGTTTATGACCATGCCGAAGGAGTACGAAGAGGCGGCGCGCATCGACGGTGCGGGCACACTGCGCATCTTCTGGAGCATCATGCTCCCCATGGCGCGTTCCATGGTCGCCGCCCTCGCCGTACTCACCTCGCTGTACTCGTGGAACGACCTGCTCTGGCCGCTCATCGTCGCTCCGTCGGGCGAAAGCCGCCCCTTGCCCGTCGGGCTCGCCAGCCTCCAGGGCCAGTTCGGCACCGACTATCCGACCCTGATGGCCGGGGCGCTCATCTGCACCCTTCCCCTCGTAATCGTGTTCATCGCCCTGCAACGGCAGTTCTTCGCCGGAATCGCCAGCAGCGGATTGAAAGGTTGACCACCGTGTCTTCAGCCCCCGTCGTCCATCTCCGCGGAGGCGGGACGAGTGTCGTCGTGTCGCTCACCGACGCACGCCTGCCCCGGATTCTGCACTGGGGCGCCGACCTCGGCGACCTCGACGAGTCGGCTCTGACGGCCATCGAGCTCGCGTCCCGGCCGACCGTCGGCGACAGCGCCGTGACCTACCCGCAACCGGTGCCGCTGGTGCCCCAGCTGGCGGAGGGCTGGCTAGGTCGCCCCGGAATAGCCGGCAGCCGTGACGGCCGCGCATGGGCGCCGCTGTTCACCGACGCGCAGTCGTCGGTCGAGACGCGCGACCGTACGAGCAGGCTGGTCACCGAGGCGCACGACGCGGCGTTTCAGCTGACCCTGCGCACCGAGATCGAGGTGCACGACTCCGGCGTCGTGCGTGCCCGTGCGACGCTCGTAAACAACGGCGACGCCTATCGCCTGGATGCCCTCGACGTCTCCTTGCCCGTTCCGGACAGCGCCGACCAGCTCATGGACCTCAGCGGGCGGTGGAGCCGCGAACGTGTCGCCCAGCGCCAGCCCTTCAACCTCGGCGCCTGGGTGCGTGAATCCCGAGGCGGCAAGCCAGGGCTCGACAACTCGACGGTCCTGCTCGCCGGCGCGACCGGATTCGGCTTCCGCGCCGGCAGCGTGTGGGCCGTGCACCTCGGCTGGAGCGGCAACCAGTCGGTCGCCGCCGAACGCACCCCCGCCGGCACACGCACGCTGCGCGGCGGTGAACTGCTGCTGCCCGACGAGGTCGTGCTCGCTCGTGGCGAATCGCACGAGACCCCGTGGTTGTACGGCTCGTGGGGCGAGGGGCTCGACGCGATGTCGGCTCGATTCCACCGGTTCATCCGGGCTCGGGCGACACATCCCGCGTCGCCCCGCCCCGTGCTCGTCAACACGTGGGAGGCGGTCTACTTCGACCACGAACTCGAGACGCTGCTTGCCCTCGCGCAACGGAGCGCCGCACTGGGAGCCGAGCGGTTCGTCATCGACGACGGCTGGTTCGCCGGCCGCAGGGACGACACCACCTCCCTCGGCGACTGGCTCGTCGATTCCGACGTCTGGCCCGAGGGGCTGGCGCCGTTCGCGGCCCACGTGCACTCTCTCGGCATGCAGTTCGGGCTCTGGTTCGAGCCCGAGATGGTGAACCTCGACTCCGTTCTCGCCCGCGAGCATCCGGACTGGATCTTCGACGCCGGACACGGCGTGGGCACTCCTTCCCGGTACCAGCACGTGCTCGACCTCGGGCACGACGATGCGTACGCGCTCGTGCTCGAACGCGTCTCGACGCTGGTCGACGAGCTCGGCATCGACTTCATCAAGTGGGACCACAACCGGTACCTGACCGACGCCGGCCACACGCCCACCGGCCGCGCCGGGGTGCGCGAGCAGACGCTGCGCGCCTATCGCATGATGGACGAGCTGCGCGCCCGCCATCCGGCACTCGAGATCGAGTCCTGCGCGAGCGGAGGGGGGCGGATCGACCTCGGCGTGCTCGAACGCACCGACCGCGTGTGGCCCTCCGACTGCAACGACCCGCACGAGCGCATCGACGTGCAACGGTGGACGGGCCTGCTGCTTCCGCCCGAACTGCAGGGAACCCACGTCGGCGCCGGTGAATCGCACACCACGCACCGGGTTTCGACGCTCGACTTCCGCTGCGCCACGGCGCTGTGGGGCAACCTCGGCGTCGAGCTCGACCTGACGAAGCTCGACGACGCCGACTTCGCCCGCGTCGCGGCGTGGGTCGCCTTCCACAAGGAACACCGAGAGCTGCTGCACACCGGCACCGTCGTGCACTCCGACATCGCCGACCCCAGCTACCGGCTCGAAGGCGTCGTCGCCAAAGATCTTCGCGAAGCCCTGTTCCAGTTCGCCGTGGTCGACCGCTCGGCCGTCTGGCCGCCGTCGCGGCTGCGTTTCGTCGGGCTCGACCCGGCGGCAACCTACCGCGTCGAAGAGTCCGGCCCAGGGGCTCGAGTCGGCGCCGGACAGCGCCCGCCCTGGTTCGACGCGGGCGTGCTGCTGACCGGCGCGGTGCTGCAACAGGTGGGTCTCGAAGCGCCGTCTCTCGACGTCGACCGGTCGACGGTGTTCCGACTGATCGCCGTGGCATGATGCCGCCATTCGGGATGCTGCACCGACTGGAGAACCGCACAGGGCTCGGATCGGTCGCCGTCATTTCGAGACGGGCCGCCGCGCTGCGTTCGCTCACCGTCGGCGGTGTCGACATCGTCGAGCCGACGGTCGACAACGATCCGCCGCCCGGTCTGGCAGGGGCGACGCTCGTGCCATGGCCGAACCGTGTCGAGGGCGCGCGCTGGGAGCTCGACGGCACGGAACAGCGGCTGGAGGTGACGGAACCCGAGTTCGGGCACGCGAATCACGGCCTCCTCCTCGACGTCGACTACGACGTGGTGTCGGTGAACGACACGCAGATCGAGCTGCACGCCGTGGTCGCCGACCGGCCCGGCTACCCGTTCACCCTCGACGTGTGCGTCACCTACTCGCTGCACGCGACGGGCATCTCCGTGGCATATCGCGTCTGCAACCTCTCCGCCGCCGACGCGCCTTTCGCCCTCGGCGCGCACCCCTATCCCCGCATGGGCACCGACCCGACCGCGGCTCTCACCCTCACGATCGCGGCGACCCGCGCGCTCGACTTGGACGCCACCCACATCCCGCGCGGCGAGTTCGACGTGACGGGCACCGCTTGGGACCTGCGCGAGGGGGTGACGGTCGACCGGATCGTACGCAACGCGGCCTACGGTGGGCTGGGGCTCGAAGGCGCGCACATCGTGCACCGGCTGACCGCGGCCGACGGCCGTTGCGTCGAACTTCGGGCGCATCCGAAATTCGGCTGGGTTCAGGTCTACCTGTCGACCCTTTTCGGCAGCGACGACGGGCCGCGCACGGCGGTCGCCATCGAACCGATGACGGCGCCGCCCAACGCGCTGCGCACCGGCGTGGGTGTCGCCTGGCTCGAGACCGGCGTCGACTGGGAGGCCGGCTGGAGCCTCGGGCTGGTGCACCCGGCCTAGGGGGCGTACCGCTGACGAAACTGCGTCGGGCTCATGCCGTGCGAGCGGCGAAACTGGCGCGAGAAGTAGAACGGGTCGCTGAACCCGAGTTCGTCGGCGATGCTCGCCACCGGCTGCGTTGTGCTGTCGAGGAGCACGCGCGCCCTGGCCATTCTCAGCGCCGAGTGGTGCGCTATCACGCCGCCCCCTGTGGCCCGGCGGAACAGGGTCGTCAGGTGGGAGGGCGAGACGCCGACGAGTTTGGCGAGGTCGGGTACCCGCACGCTGCCGTCGAGCCGCTCCGAGAGGTAGGCCATGGCCCGTTCGAGCGGGTCGCCCTGCTCGGGGGTCGACCGCTCCACGATGATCTGGGTGAGCAGGCGCCAGGCGGCTCCCGCGGTGCCGATGAGCCGCGGCGGCGACTGGTCGCGCTCGAGCGACGAGACGACCTCGTCGAGCAGTGCCACGGCGCGTTCGATGCGGCGGATCGGCACGACCGGACGGGCCGCGGTCACCTCCAGAGAGCCCACGAGCTCGGCCACGTCGGTGCCCGACAGGTGGCACCACCAGATGCTCCACGGGTTGCCGGCGTCGGCGCCGTACGCGTGCGGAACCGAGCGCGGAATGACGAGGGCCGACTGCGAGCCGATGCGGTGCACTGTGTCGCCGATGCGCGCCCAGCCGGTTCCCGAGGCGCAGACGATGATGATCGTCTCGTCGGCACCGCGCGGCCGGTTCATCTCGTGGTCGGCCGCGTTGGGGTAGTACCCCGCGTCGGTGACGATAAGACGGCGGGTGACCGGCCGCTTGAGCGCTTCGGCGACGATCGGCCTGGGCACCACCGCGAGGCGCTGGTTCTGAAAGCCTTCCTGGATGGGCATGCCTACATCATGCACCAAGGCGAATACTCCATGCATAAATCCGTGAATAAGCAATACGTGACCGCCCGCGAGGAATGGGACGAGTCGGATCATCCATGCAGGGGGGCGTTTCAGTCATTCCCTCCTCCCATGTGGGCTTTCTAACCTGTGACAGTGACCAGAGACGACTTCGACACCATCACCCTGCCCTCCACCCCCGAGGCCGAGGCCGCCGTGCTCGCGAACGGCGGTGCCGTCGCCTGGCGCGAGCCGATAGAGATCGGCACCTACGAGCCGGGGGAGCCCGACCGTTACCCGATGTTCCTCGACCAGCGGGTGTACCAGGGGTCGAGCGGCCGGGTGTACCCGCTGCCGTTCATCGACAGCGTGTCGAGCACCAAGACGACGCGAACCTGGGACGCGATCCACATCGAGAACGAGTGGATCCGCGTGGTGGTGCTGCCCGAGCTCGGCGGGCGCATCCACATCGGCTACGACAAAAAGGCCGACTACGACTTCTTCTATCGCAACAACGTGATCAAGCCGGCGCTCGTCGGCCTCGCGGGCCCGTGGCTCAGCGGCGGCGTCGAGTTCAACTGGCCGCAGCACCACCGCCCGGCGACCTTCTTGCCCGTCGAGTCGACGATCGAGCACGGCGACGACGGGTCGGTCACCGTCTGGAGCAGCGACCACGACCCGTTCGCGCGTATGAAAGGCATGCACGGTGTGCGCCTGCACCCAGACAGAGCCGTGATCGAACTAGTGGTGCGGCTGCACAACCGCACCAGCGAGACGCAGACCTTTCTCTGGTGGGCCAACGTGGCCGCGCGCGTTCACGACGACTACCAGTCGTTCTTCCCGACCGACGTGCAGTGGGTCGCCGACCACGCCGAGCGTTCCATCACGGCGTTCCCGGTCGCCGACCGCGAGTACTACGGCGTCGACTACCCGGCGCGGGGCGGCGCCGACCGCCTCGACTTCTACCGCGACATCCCGGTACCCACCAGCTACATGGTCACGTCAACGCAAGACGACTTCTTCGGCGGCTACGACCACGCCGCGGGTGCCGGTTTTGTGCACTGGGCCGACCGGCACGTCGCCCCCGGCAAGAAGCAGTGGACCTGGGGCAACGCGAAGTTCGGCCACGCCTGGGACGCTCTCCTCACCGACAATGACGGACCGTACGTCGAGCTGATGGCCGGCGTCTACACCGACAACCAGCCCGACTTCTCCTGGATCCGCCCCGGAGAGACGAAGACCTTCGAGCAGTACTGGTATCCCATCCGGGGAATCGGGGTCGTGCATCAGGCCAATCTCGACGCGGCCGTGCACCTGTCGTCGGTGCCGTTGTCAGGGGGAGGCGGCGTGCGCGTCGGCGTCGCCACGACCGCGGTTCGCCCCGGTCAGCGCATCGCTCTTCGCGCGGGCGGCGAAGTTCTCGCCGAATGGACGATGGATGTCGCGCCGGACGCGCCCCACCTCGCCGTGGTCGACACCGCCCGCCCGCTGCACGAGCTGACCCTCGAGGTCGACGGCCTCATCACCTGGACGCCGCGCGCCCACGTCCACCAGCCCGAACCGCAGCCGGCCACCGAGCCGGCGCTTCCCGCCGACATCCCGAGCGTCGACGAGCTGTACCTCACCGGCGTGCACCTCGCGCAGTACCGGCACCCCACTCGCTCGCCGCTCGACTACTGGCGCGAGGCGCTGCGCCGCGACCCCGGCGACGCCCGCTCCAACCTCGCGCTCGCCGAGCACTCCTACCGGCAGGGCGACTACCCGGCGGCGCTGAGCTCCACTGAGGCTTCGCTCG
>Ga0247741_1001750_pt1 | contig 12057 bp, 13 predicted proteins | sample UWRJL213509R2_FD_180945 | JGI IMG/M metagenome (GOLD analysis project Ga0247741, IMG submission 180945) | Plant litter microbial communities from Arlington Agricultural Research Station in Wisconsin, United States - UWRJ-L213-509R-2 | ecosystem: Environmental > Terrestrial > Plant litter >...
GCCGTTGCTGGAAGAAGATGAAGCTCGAATCTGTCGAACGTGAGTCTGTCCCCAACTCTACCATGCTGTTGAATTCTGACCGTGAAGATTGGATAGTTTCGTCTGTGCTAGGAATGCCCTCAGCATGAATATTCCTGTACTCTTTAGGACGTACGAGTCTCGCCAAACATCTCTCAACTGCAAGATCTGGGAAGCTGCTCGAGCGACATCGGCAGAGCCCACCTTCTTCAAGCCCATTAAACTTGGACGGACTCGGAATCAACCTTTCATTGACGGCGGAGTCGGTCGGAATAATCCCAGTCAATTGGTGCTGGAAGAGGCCAATGCAGTGTTCGGTGATCGTCACCTCTGCTGCCTTGTGAGCATTGGCACCGGACAGACCGATGTCATCGCCATACAGAGCCCTGGTATTGTCCAGCGGCTCATACCAGCCGACATTATCGAGGAGCTTCGAGCAATTGCGACGGATTGTGAGACAACACATGAAGATATGTCGGGGCGTTTTGCCAACTTCTCCAACATATATTTTCGCCTGAATGTTGAGCAAGGAATGCAAGGAATACGGCTTTCCGAATGGGAGAAATTGGACACCGTGGAGGCTCATACGATGCACTATTTGAGGAGGAATGAGATGGATGAAACACTGAACGTATTGGTGAAGACTTTTGGAGCTTCAATAGGGCAAATTCCTATCGAGCAGCTAGGTATGTGATCATCTATCCACAGAAGATTAGAACTGATATTGGTGTCTTCAATTCAGTTGCTCCCAAACCTCTGCCCACATCAATTCAGCACCTCAAAAAACCTAAGCTCTGTCCATTTCCTGTGCTGACTTTTATTGGACGAAAGGACATTCTTGATCAAATGAGCAAGTACTTTGCGCCAAATTGTGAATCTCGACACATATTTGTGCTTCATGGTCTTGGGGGTTCTGGGAAGAGCCAACTTGCATACAAATTCCTAGAGGATTCACAAGCTGGTGGTGACAAACGGTATGTTTCTTTGAATCACCAAATTATAGCTGTTCATTATTTACAATTCCAATCATTAGCTTCTCTGACATATTCTATATTGATGCCACCAATGAGCACACACTTCAAGCAGATCTAGAGTCCATTATTCCTGAAAGTGCTGAGCATTCTGTGGATGCAAGTCTGCAATGGCTTGCACATCAGCATGACAGAAGATGGCTTATCTTCTTTGATAATGCAGATGATCCTGGGTTAGATCTTGGGAAATTCATTCCTCGAACTGCATCTGGAAATACTCTAATCACAACACGCAATCTGGGTGTGCGCCTCCTTGCTGGTGCAAATGCTAGTGCTCAAGTTGCTGGAATGAGCAGTAGTGATTCAACACAGCTGCTCCTGCGACTTTCATGCATGGAATGGAATGAAGAAAATCAGATGCTTGCAGAAGAGATTGTCAAAGTATGCACATTCATTTTGGTGGTTGGAAAATAACTCATTTCTTAATTATATAGGAACTCTACTATTTTGCTTTGGCAGTCTCTCAAGCAGGAGCTTTTATTCATCTCTCATCATCATTAAGCAAATATCTCAAGCTCTATCATCAGGAACGTGATAGTCTCTTGCAGATAAGTCAAAAGGGCCAAGGACAGAATCAGTATAGCTTGGCAGTATATGCTACATGGAGCCTTAGCTATGCCAAGCTTGGATTGCCTGCAAGGACCTTTCTGCAACTTGGCTCTATGCTTCATCATGAGGGGATTTCTGAAGAAGTATTCAAAAGAGCAGCAAAATCCAAAAAAAAGCTAAATGATCCTGAACCACAGAAAGAGGTTGTCAGAGTCTTGGAGCTACTTGGAAAAAATGGCTCAAAGTGGAACACCTTGGTCTTTCAGACCATTACATCAGAGCTGCAATCATATTCTCTCATTGACTTTGACCATCAAAATCATTCCTATCGAATTCATCCACTTGTTCAATACTGGAGCCATACCACTATAGAAAAAACCCAATACTCTCTTCAAAAGTCTATGGCCAACATTATTGGACTGTCAATTTCCTGGGAGTTTAATGCTCATGACTATCAATTTAGGAGAACACTTGTGTCTCATATTGTTAGCTGTACAGCATCTCTAAAACCAGAGGAAATTAATATGTCAATTGCACCAAATCTTGCATTGGTCTATAAAGAACAAGGCCAATGGAAGAATGCAGAGGCTCTTGAGGTGGTGGTGATGGACAAGACAAAGCAGCTGCTGGGAGAAGACCATCTTAAAACACTCATAAGCATGGGAAACCTTGCTATCACATATGGGAATCTAGGCCAATGGAAGAATGCAGAGGCTCTTCAGATAGTGGTGATGGACAAGATGAAGCGGCTGCTAGGAGAAGACCATTCTTACACACTCATAAGCATGGGAAACCTTGCTATCACATATCAGAACACAGGCCAATTGAAGGATGCAGAGGCTCTTAAGGTGATAGTGATGGACAAGATGAAGCAGCTGCTAGGAGAAGACCATCCTGACACACTTATGAGCATGGGCAATCTTGCTAATACATATGCAAACCTAGGTCAATGGAAGGATGCAGAGGCTCTTGAGGTGGTGGTGATGGACAAGACAAAGCAGCTGCTAGGAGAAGATCATCTTGACACACTCATGAGCATGGCAAACCTTGCTGACACATATAGAAACATAGGGCAATGGAAGAATGCAGAGGCTCTTGAGGTAGTGGTGATGGACAAGAGAAAGCAGCTACTAGGAGAAGACCATCCTGACACGCTCATGAGCATGGCAAACCTTGCTATCACATATGGGAACATAGGCCAATGGAAGAATGCAGAGGCTCTTCAGATAGTGGTGATGGACAAGAGAAAGCAGCTGCTAGGAGAAGACCATCCTGATACACTCATGAGCATGGCAAACCTTGCTAACACATATGGGGACCTGGGCCAATGGAAGAATGCAGAGGCTCTTGAGATGGTGGTAATGGACAAGATGAAGCAGCTGTTAGGAGAAGACCATCCTAACACACTCAAGATCATGGGAAATCTTGCTAACACATACAGGAATCTTGGCCAATGGAAGAATGCAGAGGCTCTTGAGGTGGTGGTGATGGACAAGATGAAGCAGCTGCTAGGAGAAGACCATCCTGATACACTCACTGCTATGGAGAATCTTGCAGAGACATATAGGTGTCTGGGTCATAAAGAGAAAGCAGAAGAACCTGAGGCATTGGTTATGGACAAGCACAATGTGGCACTGGTATCTTAAGGAGGGCTATCAAACATGCTATGATAGAAATAGACCATCAGCAATATATCTGGCATGTTGTATGTTGATTGACATGAGTGAACATACCTCAGCAACTTGTACTGCTCAATGTGTGGTCTGAGACTTTCTTCTCTTGTCCTAGCTCTTCCAGCATCCCAGGCTCCAAAACAGAAGTTCTGCTGATAATAAACATTCTTGTGCCATGATTTTGTTTAATTCAAGGAAATTTCAGACAAGAAAACAACTCACTGTTGCATTCTCGAACATTCTATTTCACGGGTTGGGTTGGGACAAGTAGACCTATTGGAAAACACTGCGGCGGCTGGATGATGAGTTACAGATTGCCAGAGAAGATAGTTGTATTTACCTATCAATCCGGCATTCCAATATGTGCATGTAGCACTTTAACCAATGCTCATGAAACCTGCATCATGGACAGCACAGAGGCCAGCAACGACGATGAGCCGTCAGTGGTGTTTCGTTATTAGGAGGTGCTAAAGCATACGAAAGAACAATCGCGCCGAGTTTGGAAGGGCATGGAGAGCGCGGAAAGGAGACACCTGGCACAGGCTAGACTCTGAGGGGAATGTGAGGCATGTTACTGCGTCGCGACGTTGCAACTGGGGTTCTTCACAGAGCACCTCAGTGAGCGACGTAATCAAGCGTTGATATCTGTACATAGTGTCGAGGTGGACGTCGTGAGGTTGGCGTTTCCAGTCGATCATTCGCTTCGCCGATACTAAGTTCCATGGCCACGGATGATCCTCAGCATTGTGCAAGCTTTCTTTTGGATAGACATGCTGCCATGGAAGAGTGAGCTCTCATTGAATCTTCATTGCCATGGTCACAAAGTATACGTCCAGGTCAGATCCTATAAGATATGCCTATCAGTCGCTCGTGGTGTCCACATCGAACTGTCATCAACAAGACTATCAAGACGTTCGAATGTCCGTTGATTTGTGACAATACAAAGTATTCGGCTCGTGCCTGGTACATACCCTACAAGCCATTTATCCTCTCCAACATCTCGGAATACGGCGAATAGACGATCTAAGGCGCAATGAAGCACCAGCGAGTGATCATGTCAGCGACGCCGACGGACCGGTCCTCGACGTACACTCAGACGTCTTCGAATGGGTATCGGGACTGGAAAAGGTTCGAGATTGGTCGTTGGCGTCACCCAGGATGAAAGCTAGTGGAGTGGGTTGCGCCGCATTGCCGCTCTAGGATAGCAGGCCCAAGCCTCAAGTTGGCGCGATAGACAAATGATCTGGTTCTCTGGGACCTATAACGCTGATCAACGATCTTGAGCAAACAAGATGGGACAGCCACGCAGACCTCCTGTATGCATCCTACATGCGCATGCGCCTCGAATGCCGGCCAACAGGGATCATATGAGCACCAGAGGACAGTTTGCTCTCATTGATGAGTTGGTGGGTTGCAACTGCGTCTCTCGCTGGTGACATATGTAGACCGACTGCACGTTTACTGAGCTGACCTCGAAGACGTTGGTTGCAGGCATAGGATGGCGTCGACGAACGTCGGTTAGTGTCCTGCCCGTGCCAACAGCGGTGCCCATCCCGGTAAAGGGTACTTCAAAACGGGAAGTGATAGTCTTCGTAACGGAGGTCTGGATAGGGACATGCAGTATTAGAAGTCGATCGTCGAGATTGAGGAGTATCCACATACAAAAATCATGAGCAGGTGTGGACGACGCCTGTGACGGACGAGTTGAAGCCGACCGAAGCAGAGTGAAAAGGTGTAAAGTTTTGATTATTTATGGCAAGCAGCGTGCGGAAATGCTACAGGAAAGATTGGGCAGTCAGTTTTAAGATGAGGTGGGATACATGGATAAAATATACCTCTGAAATGTCGACGCTCGACGTTTGATATATACTAGACACGCCACCCCATTGACCACCCCCTTCAACGCGTCGATAGATTCTCGACCAATGTATGCAGAGTTGTTGGAGAAAAGTGCTGTATACGAGCTTGGTGGCCGAATGGTTGGATATGTTCGCAGTAGGAAGACGACAGGGCAGTGGCATACACGGATGCGACAAACTAGCCGTGCCTCAAGGTTTTGTCAGAGCAGCGGCAGCTTGGGATGGACCGTTGGAGTGATCCAGCGTATGGCACATCGTGATTCAGTTGGCAGCGACAGGCAGGGACCAGGGCTTTGCTGGATATTAAGCCAAGAAGAGACCCTCTCTGAAGAGGTCTGCGTGACTGCTGATGCCCATGCTCGACGCTTGCATATCTAAGGATGGACAGAGGTACATGTTTCTGAGCCGATATGAATGAGAGTGTCCAGACGTATAGGGAGAGGCGGTGAACTGAAAGTATTCAGGATTGTCAGAGCACAATATTGAAATGAAGGACCATGACAGACCTATGTTTGCACGCCTCCATTAGAGTACGAGACTTGTTCGGTACAAAAATAGAGCCCTCCTCCGAACAACGCTGGTTGGGGCCACTGGTGCAAAAAATTTAAAGATCTTGATGATGAGCTGGATGGCGTAACACGAGGGCTCATACTGTCGCAGCGGTAGACCCAGAAAGCTGCAGACCTATCGAGGCGAAGGCACAGGACGTCCGCGTCATTGCGGTGCAGAGGTGGAAATGGTAGCCAGCGACGAGAAGTTGAACGCGTTCGCCATCTGTCACGTGGAGGCCCTGTCCACCAACGACTCCCCTTGACTTGTTTTTATCTTTCAATGTGCTCGAGCCTCCTCTTTATGATGACCCTGAAATGCTCGCACTTTACTGCTCTTGCGTTGTGAGTCCTCCATTCCATCTTCATCCTGTTGATTGCTAACGTTCATTTGTTGGATGCTCAAGTTTGAATGTTAATGCCCTCTCAACTCGAAGGTGTACTTATCTCTTGTAGGAGCAAGACGGACGAGCCTCGAATTCTGCGTGACTACGCGATAAGGTCTGGTGGACTCTGCGATGACAAGATCATTCGTTGATTGTGCCGATATGGCTACGCGAATTGGACTAGCAATGACACATCCGAGGTTACAGCCGTTTGAGTAGGTGCATGCTGCTTTGAATATTTTTACTAATTCCATCTCTTCGAACCGATGAAGTCGCAACTTCCAACCAATGCTTGGGTTGCAAGACGGTGCTTCAGGCCACACTCCATCAGTGGACCTCTAGTGCCTAGCATAAGCACCTACGCTGTAATATGCGACAATGGGGGTGTCTATGTATGTCATGGCCAGTCTAGGAATTTTTTATTATCCTACAGCGCTCATCCTTCTAAAACTAGTCCTCAGTGTCGAGTAAGTCAACTTATTCGATTTTCGCCCCCAGTTTTATTATCTAACCGATCCAAGGAGTCAGAGCCTTCTTTTTATGCTTACAGAATCATAACGAATAAGTAATGGCCCTGTCGAGTGCAAACGCCTATACAATGTACCTCACATGATAGTGGTCATATAGTAATAAGAGTGTAGGTGCCAGTACTCGTAGTACTATTATAATGCTTGCCGTCCTACTGTCCGAGCTACAATTTATTTAGTGAGCGTCAGACAAATCACCCTCGCTCTTGTGAATAGACCATCAACGAACCAGAGATAGTTGGAATAGTGAATTATGGCTCCTGCGACCGAGTTGCTAGCTAGTATGATCGTGGACGCCATGCTAAGGCTTGTCATGAAAGCGATGTATGCAAGCACGAAGAGGTCATGTACCACGAGTGCAGGTGAAATTATTTGTACTAGTATACTGTCTGCCTTATATTCGAGCTATAATTTATCTATCATCACGGTCCAATAAGTAGATCAGATTTACCGCTCAGACTGCACTCGAAACAAGCGTTAGAGGATCGCTCCGAGCTTACTTCGGACGTCCGGAATTGAATGGTTTGAGTCCGCCCACCCCCCGCTTCGTTATCTGACACGGGCATGTTGAACGACTCCGCAACCAGTGCGACTGCATCGTTACCTCGCGCCACCCGTTTGATGATGAGCATCGGCGAAATCACCTGTCAGGACCGATGTATCATTCAGGTTGATTGAAAAAAAAAACTCGGAGAAGGAAAACATACGGAAGCATGAACCAAATGCCCTGGTGGGGACTGGAATTTGAGAAGCAAGATCCAGAAGAGTAGAAAGGCAAGGTAGACGATAGTGATAAGTGCACATGATTCCACGCAAATTGTTATGATTCTGGTGTATAGGGACCCATATGCCTTTCCGAGGGCTTTCGATACATCTCGCTGGTGATTGAAGAGACGGACGCCGATCAAAGTTGTAAAACTTATGTTCCCCAACACCGTGATAATGGCGAACATAGGCATCGTTGGAAATAGTAGACCTGACCGACGCTCGATCGTCATCCCGACTCCCGAGGCGGCGAAGATCATGATAAACCCGGTAACTAAATTAAGGAGGTAAATAGGTGTTTCCAAGTCCTCGAAGATAACAAAGAAATGCGTACCCAGTGACACCAATGAAACGATAACCACAAGGCCAATGAGCCCAGCACGCCGAATTCCAGATAAATCTCCATATAGCATCACAACTCTCCAAAGCTTTACAGATTATCACGTAAGATTCAAGATCGAAATAAATAAAAGAAACTCACCATAAATCCGTCTGCACCCCAGATGGCGAGCATCAGGCAAATCGCCCTCGCTCCACCTGGGAATAACGATGTCGAGAAACCAGAAACACTTGGGCTGGTGAATATGGTTCTCGTGACGGAGATGGCATCTATGATCACGGACGCCATGCTAAGGCATGCCATGAAAACGATGTACGCAAGCACGAAGAGATTCCTGCGATTCGATGCCTGATTAGAATTCTGGCGGAGCTTCCGGTAGACGAGATGAAAGCAAGACGCTGATAATGAGAATACGAGACCGCAAACAAAGGCAGATACGATTACGGCGAGCATTTGCAGCTCGATGACAATGCTTGGACCAGGCACCAGCGGTTGGGGTATTTGGGTGGGCATGGTTGGGGTAGACAGGGAATGTGCGCTTTGGTTCCGCTGTCCATATGTTATAACAAAGTTATTTATGTTCAGGAGGAAGAAGTTGTCGGCGGACCTAGGTGGAAGTAGTAGAAGCATCGATGCAATGATCATCAGCGAAACATATTCCAAGTTTAACACCTTGGCAATCAAGAAGCTTGTCGTCAAAGTGGCCTGTGAAAAGCAGATTGAGATGAGGGACGGGTACGAAATGTAAGCTTCAGCGTGCTAACCGTGACGCTGGGAGATCTTTGCGATCGATAGAGATAGACTTCATAGAACAAGCCCGCTCGGGTAATACATCCTAGAAATATCCACTACTGGAAGCCGTTAATGGTCAATAAACTTCAATAGATAAAAAGCACTTACCTGAAGCGTACTTCATAGGCTTTTGACTTGGAGAACAATTGGGGACCAGAATGGCATGGATCAGAGTCGAGACTTGACCACAGTCGGAAAGTCCTAAGTGGACGCTGTTACTAGACAAGGACCAAAAAAAATTCGAGCATTTGACATTCGCCGGGGATTCCAAAAGCCGAATAAGTAGCAGAGATTCAAACTTGGTTGAAACAGAAATTGAGACGGCCCAGGCAGATTTGATCGCAAGAGGGAAGTTCACACGGCTAACCTCTCTCAACTTCCATGCCGTTGCGCGCTTGCTTGGGTCATTGCAGCACTGCGACTTTCACCTTCATGCTCGACTACTCAAACTTCTGACCAAAAGCATTTACTATCTCTTCTCCTTCTTCTTATGCTCAATGTGAACTACTGCTAGGACCCTGCTACTCCTTTGGCAGCCTCATGAAGTTATCGGTCAATTCTTGCATTGTGAGTCCTCAAAAATTTCCATCATCTTGTCTGGTGCTCAGAGTAATCCTACACCAGTATTGTCTGGGTCTCTTGTGGCACTTTTAAACAAGCATTTGGATAGCAACTTGACCCAGCAGAGGACGAACGAACCCTCAAATTCTGTGCGGCTATACGATGTGGGCCATTCATAGCGATCTGCGTTGAAATGACTGTCCTTTGCTATACTGTTGCGGTCGTGCGAGGACTACCATCCGAGATGATGATCATTTGAGCTGGTGCATGCGAATCTGAAGGTATGTCCCTCCAATTCACCTTGCAGAGCCTTCGCTGACGTATTCGACTGCTCAGAGGTATACCTACTTGACGAGAAGACAGCGACTTTAGCCGTGGTTAGTGGTCACCAAAGACAGACGAATGTCTCCTCGGTCCCGTCCCGTCAATAATTATGCAGGTCCAGTGCGTGTGCGGGGCTGGACATGGCGTCCGGAGTGGGAGAGTTGAAGCTATGGCCCATCGAGAACGGAGCTTTTCCTGGGGGGAGGAGGGAGAGGGATCCGGCAGGTCATACGCCTATCCAGGATTATGCAGGCCTGGCGCATGTATGGGGCTGGACATGGAGTTCGGAGTAGGGAAGTTGAAGGTCATGGCTTATCGAGATCGGAGCTTTTCTTGGCGGGAAGGAGAGTGAATGGGGAGGAGGACACGAACGAAAGCGATGAGGCGAAGAAGAGCCTTCGCAAAGGCTGTTCAAGCACCCAAGTTCCTCGCACAAAAACCCTCGTTCCTCCATCCACACCCACTCTCACCCTTATCGCAAGTTCAAACACCCAACCAAGACCAGTGGTCATCCGACAACGACGACGACGGGCGTCTTTACACCAAGCCCGTTGTACACCCTATCTGTCGTACAATCCCGGGATCATGCGGGGTCTGTGCATGTGGTACTGGACAAGCGTTCGGAGTGGAGGGTGTTGGCTAGTCCGGAGCGCAAGACGGCCACCACCGTGAACGTCTTGAACCGCTCGAACGCCCTCAGTCACAGACGAAAGCCCGGCACAATCGCAAGATTTATCACATGATGGAAGACCATGATATGTGCTCAAGACTCCCTGGCGCCCATACTCAGCCATCGTTGGAGTTTGGGATATTGTTTGGAGGGGAGGCGGTGAATCGTTCGTCCACAATATACTGTTCTTGGCCTGACTGGCTATATACATATGCGCCGTCATTGTCAATGAACCCGATATGAAGTCCGTGCACTGTCAACCATCTCAATCAGAGTTCTCAAATGTATAGCGTCCGACAAAATTTTCTGTCTGAACAGTCTGTAAGGGCGTATCTTGGGGATGTCCTGACTGCGATGCTAGTGTACATTACCTTGTAAGTGTTCATTCCGATCATTCGTACATGGTACCAATTCAAAATTTGTAATCGTTGCAGATGGATATTTCCTTGAAATCGTGAAGATACAAGTACCTTATAGCCTGCAGCTGTACTTTGCTCGTCACGAATGGATATATTGTCAACTTCAACCAGAGGTGACGGGGCTAGAGGACACATACTCTAAACCCGTTGAACGTCTGGCCCGTAGCATAAACGCCTACGCTGTTATGCAGCAATTGTCGTCGCTTGCATGCGAATGTTGTATTTGCTTACAAATTTCTCAACTCGAAATGAGGAATCTCATATCGCTGGTGGAAACCCGACACCAAATTTCTACTCCATGCGTACGTACCTACGATTTAACCTGATATTTTAACCTGCTGACGGTCACTATTTCACAGCTTCGAAGCCACGACAAAGCTCGCTGCTTCGCCTTCATCCGCTTGTGCTCAACGTAGCTTGAGCTCAACGGAGTGTTGGGATCTGTTACGAGCTGAACTTGACCCACAACTCAGTCGCTTGCTTTTTGATGATACTATCAAATCTGCCCACCACTGGCAAAATACTAGACCTTGACTCCCAAGCCGTCGAGGAATGCTGCGAAAGACTCGGATTCAATGGGCAACATCTTTCGGGAGTACAGAGAATGGAAGAAGCAGGGCTTTCACATAGAAGAGCGCTTTGTATGATTTCGAGTTGACTGCTCATCGTTTGGTAGGTGTTAGGTGTATCTGATTTACAATCGTCTTCACTGTTCAAACAAAAAGCGAGGCGCAACATCAAGACCATTAAGACACGAGGTTGCTAGTGCTTGCGGTGGCTGGAAGGGAGATTTAGATGTTGTCTTACTGATATACTCGTTCGCCCTCTATTTCCCACTCGCGTTCGAATGGTTGATATATCTTATTCAGGCAAGATAGTCCCATCACTTTATGTTCGCACCCGAATCTCCTTCGCGTAAATCCTCCAAATGGCGGGGACAGGTGTGCTCACAACTTGATCGCGAAACTCGTCAACTTTTTCTGTGGCTTCCTGAACTATGAAGAGATTTCAGGTAAGCAGCCGATGATCCTTCCTGCTTAAGAGTTATTTGCCGACATGGCATGTTTCTAGGCCGCAAAACAGTCTTTGACCATACTGAAAGCATCTCCGGAGCATCTGATTATAAGTCTATAGAGTTGATCGAAACATTGAACGACATGCCATCTCAAGGTGTTGATATTCAGCTTCGTATCCTCCAAACACTCGTGTCTCCCGTACCCAACCTTCCCCCAATACATGGGGATCTTCTTGCAGACGTAAGCTGTTTTTTTCCATGCGAATCAAGTTAATTCACGGCGCTGACCATTTGTATAGACCGTGTTTATATATTGCAAGTTTCAAGAATCCCTGCATGGTGGACCACGATGGAATGATAGAAGGAGGGTTATAATTCGGATGTCAGTCATTGGTGATTCATCGTAATTGAGACAGAGACTGGCGCTCATGCGTGAGCAGCAATGGTGTCAGCCAAACCCCTGATGGAAGGAGTAAAGAAATATTCTCCGCCACGGGGAACGACCCAGAGCTGATCGAAATCCAACATTTTCCTGGGATCTTTTGGGTCAATTCCGCTCATCTTACGATCCTCCGGTTTG
>Ga0247741_1001752_pt1 | contig 12051 bp, 12 predicted proteins | sample UWRJL213509R2_FD_180945 | JGI IMG/M metagenome (GOLD analysis project Ga0247741, IMG submission 180945) | Plant litter microbial communities from Arlington Agricultural Research Station in Wisconsin, United States - UWRJ-L213-509R-2 | ecosystem: Environmental > Terrestrial > Plant litter >...
ATGTTTACATACCCTTCGACCGTCGCGGAGGGAAAGTGACGGGCGGACCTGATCAGATCTCCTATAAGATGTCTCTCCTGCAAGAACGGACGCCCACTTTCAAAATCTCACCTGGTTCGTCTCGTACGCCACGGTTCCCTCCCCACCGTCTCAGCCGTCCAGTTCTTTTGCTAAGCTCATATCCCCACCATGTCCTACGTTCCCCAACAACAATACGTTCAGCAGCCCATGGCTAACCCAGGCATGACCGTTGCCGCGGGCAATAGGAACGTAAAGAACATGCCCACTGGACCAGACGGTCGTGAATGGAGTAATGGCCTTTGCAGCTGTTTTGGTGACTGTGGAACTTGTGAGTGGCATATCAATTTTTGTAAAGGAGGATCGTGCGTCTAACCTCATCACCAGGCTGCGTCTCCTGCTGGTGTCCTTGCATCACCTACGGCAAGAACAAGAACCGTTATGAGCACTTGAACTCGAAGGGGTATCCCGACCCCGAGCATGGAGGGTGCTGTTCATCCGACTGCATGATTCACGGACTCCTCACATGGTGTGGTGTTGGTTTTATCCTGCAGGTAATTACCTCCTCCGTCAGTATTACTTCTAGAATGCTGAACGATTTCCTTCACTAGATGATGAACCGTGGAAGCATCCGCTCTCGCTATAACATCAAGGGAGGAGGATGCGGCGACTGCTGCGCTGCCTTCTGCTGCACACCCTGCGAACTTACCCAAGAGGCTCGCGAACTTGAGCTTGAGGAATCTACCTTTGGCGGAAAACATTGAGGACTGGTTATCGTTCATCTTCCTCTCTACTACCTGATTGGCGTTGAGTTGTAGAGCAGAGAACTGTAACCTACCTGTATTGCACACTTGTCATCTCTGCACACTTTTTTTTCTTCTTTGAGATCAGCGTTTCATAAATATTAATCAACCTGATACCCCTCGGATGCAACTACAAGCTGTGTCGTTATCAATGAGCGCGAACGCTGTGAGATAGTACTCAGCATTCTTCAACGTGCGAAGGTGCCTCAAATGCTTGGATGATGGTTGCAATTAAACTTCAATTCATTCCATAAAACGTGTTGAATGGTTATACTAAACGGTTGTTAACAAGGACACGCAGTGACATCTGCCAGAACTGAGGTGTGTTTTCAGCTAACATGATAAAACACATGAGACACGGAAATCCTCAAAAGTCACACAGATCGGAGGCTACAATCTTCTCATTAGATAGGTAAATACATAGATGCTAGTATCTTAACGATAATTGTGTTAATAAACGAAGATGGTAACCCAAATAGAAGGCGAAATAGTCTACGATGGGCCCAAGGAATCTATGTTAGCTGGTATAATGTAGCCAGGTGGACAACAAGAGGGGTGGTACGCTTAAACCAGAGGAGCGCGAAGATACTTGCGCCTGTATTTATGGTCAACACTTTCGAGGTAGTATGATCCAGGCCAGATATTCTCAACGGAGCCTTCAGGGGTGTACGACGCAGCGTTGTGGTTCTTTTCGCGAAGCTAATGAAAGATATGTAATGAGCACAGGAAGTTGAAAAACATAAGAACACGAACCTTGAGTGCATCGACGAACTCCTGAGGAGACACAACCTTCATCTCGGACAACCTATGAACGAGGTCCATCTTTTCCCGAATCTCAGACGTGTCACCCTTGACCTTCAGCGCGAAGAACGAGGAGGCACAGCCACTTCCGAACGAGAACAAGCTCACTCGCTTGCCCCTGAGCGTCGTAGGTTCAACAGTGGATAAGAGCGAGGCCAGGCATCCATATAACGAGGCGGTATACATATTACCCAGGCGTTTTGAGCAAGCCATACCGGGGTCGGTCTTTTGGGCGAATGAAGCCTTCGACGCGCCGACAAACACTTTCTCGACATTCTTGTCGGATAGCGAGGCAGCGTGGGTGGCATTTAGGAGTGATTCGGAATCAGGAATGTTGGCGAAGCGAGGTGCCTTGGGGTTGTTGATGAAGTCGTTGTACATCATGCGAGCGTGACCCTTGACGGCTTGCTTGCCGTATGGGCTGTGGAAGATAGCATAGTCGACGTCCTCGAGTGAGAAAGATTCATCGACGGTCTTCTCCACTGGGAGGCCGGCGCGCTGGGCACGCTTACCGGCCTTGGCAATCTTCTCCTTGAAGACAGCATAGGCGGCATCAAGGGCAGCAACATAAGTCACGACGGAGACCGGGCCATCAACTTCGGGGTATTCGGAGGACAGTTGGGGCTTGTAGAAGTCATACGTGTTGGCCATGTAAGAACCGTGCACGGCTATTTAAAGAATAGAATATCTAGTCAGCATCTTCCTTTATTTACAACATCACGGGGAAATCATACTGACGTTCAAACACAACAGGAGCGTTGGGTCCAATCAAGATGGCACACGCGCCTGCTCCGCCAGCTGGACGAGCGGCTCCTTCAGCATACACAGCAATGTCGCCGGAAACGACGATAGCATTGCGCCCATCCCACGAGCTGGATTCAATCCAGTTGATGGCGTTGAACAGGGCGGCAGTTCCACCGTAGCAAGCATTCTTCGAGTCGATACCCTCGATGTCGAAGTTGCCAGACTCGGCGAAGAGGTCCATTAGAGTGGTCTTGACAGACTTGGACTTGTCGATAATGGTTTCTGTGCCAACGTCGATACGGCCAATGGATTTAGGGTCGATGTTGAACTTTTCAAGAAGACCAGAGACAGCTAGAGCGCGTTTTTTCAGCATAAGAGGGTCACAGCAGGTTGGAGCACAGAAACGCACCATTCAAAGCGAAGGAGTTGATGTCCTCGCGGTCGTCAGGCCATGCCATGTACTCCTGACCGAGTCCAATGGTGTATTTTCCTTTCGAAACACCGTCATAGGCCTCGAGATCAGTCTCAGAGACACACTATGAGGGGTAGAATGTCAGTCCACGTCACAGACCACAATACTAGCAAAGAACGCACACGACGGGGGAAGTAGACATCCATAGCGAGGACACCAACGTCCTTGGGACGGGGAATCTCCATGTCGACGGAAGGAGCAGTCATAGGAATAGTCATTTTGGCTGTAGGATGGTGCTGTCGAGCGAGTGGTGGTAGAGGTGTAAAGGAAAAGGATCCAATAACGAACGACTGATATGCTGGCTTGTTATATAGAAAATGCAGTGGGGTCAGGAAAATAAACAGGAAGTGGACTAAAATAAATATGGTACGATTCGGCTACTGAGGCGATCAAACCGACTGTTCCTGCTCCCACCACGCGCGGTCTATAAGACGTACCAAGGTGTTCTTTGCTATTAATTCGCTCTAGGGCCGTTTATCGAACGAGGAGAGCCGACTTATAGAAAATAAGCTAACTCTGACTTTTGGAGTCGAACGAGAACTGAAGTTTGCACACGAAAGTGGCGAGACATTTCAAAATTTGACCCAATACGAAACTGAACGCATACAGCAGCGTTTGATGTTTACTGCACACTCAGCACACCCCGGTGGAAACGGCACGGTCAATGAACTTCATGGGCCAAGGTACCCCAGTCCGCACTCCACATCTGGAAAGGGTCGTCCAACCGAACCACCTTCAACAAGCGCTATTGTTCGTATTGTACCAAGCATGAGTTTGCTGGGTCCCTGGAACAGCTCGAGGAACAAAAGGGCGTGGCTGGGTGGCCCGATTGGTCAAATTTAGATTTACGTTTGTGGTATGTTTTCTTCGCTTGAGAGCTTGGACCCTCAACACGCTGTCGTTTAGCGGCTGCATGGCCATCTGGACTCGCTCTCGACTCGTTGGAGGACTACTAGTACTGTCATGAAGCCTCAAGGATTCGCTTAAGGCCTCAATCTACTCAGCAAGGACACTTGGCCTCACACTAGTTTCTAGTTCGGACTGGAGTCTTACTCATGACAGCTTCGCCGCTACATCGGACTCGGGGCTTCGAGATAAGGCCGCCATGCACGGCAAGACTGCTACCGCAGCAGTCTTCAGTGCGCTTTGGCTCCTACGGTTCTTGAGCAACTCCGACCTTCTCTACGGAGAATACGAATCAACTTGAACCACTTGATGACCATTGTACAAGTGCTAAGTTAATTGGAGAAATCATAGTTAATTTTTGATACACAAACTCGAGCGGTTGATGAAGTTGTGCCCAGCACTTCTCAATCTCCATCGAGTTTTGTTCCAAACAGACGTTTAGGTATGGGGCTTGATAGTTTCATCCTACTCTCACAACCATATCATCTAAATCCATGGACAGACATCCGAATAGGAAGATCTCTCACATTCGATTGCTTCAAGTCCAGTACCAGATATCCGCCTGCGATTGTGATCTTATCGAGTCAGAATTACAATTTCTACTCCCTTCGCCATTCATCTGCTACTTGTCAATGTAGCGTTCCAAGATCCACTTCGATATCCAGGTTCAATGACCATCGAAAGTGCCGCTGTGGGTGGAAATCAACGTTGAGTGGAACCTATTCGAAACATCAAACAGATAATGAATGAATATCATAAACAAGTAGAGATGCGATAACGACCCGAACCTCTCCAATAATTTTACCAAATGGTCTTCGCAAGAGGCTCCTTGTATCAGTAAGATCCCTATACGGCGACACACGCAAAAATTGCAACTCGGATGAAGTTGACGTTAGCACTGTCCCGGTATATGCACTGTCTTTGCCAATTCTCCTTTCAAATTGACAGAATTCAAGATCCCTGGGAAGAGATCTGATACATGCAACCCATCATGGGCTAATTCGAATTTTGCACCTGGTGCAAATTTCTGTCACTCCGGTTCTGGCGGAGGACGTATAGTTGAGTGTGAATCATCTTGCAAAGGCGGTGAAACGGCCGAATTTCTTGCTGATAGGAAGCGTCGACATAATTAGTGACGAGTCCTTTGCTGTTTGGCTTGAGATTCTTTGTTGATGAAAAGTATGGAGAAAGTATATAATCAAGCACTGCGCCCAGAACTCCATCAAAGCCTGAGATCCCTTCGTCGGGCGGGCATGCTGAACAAGCTGGATGCCAAGTTTTGCGATTAGTGAATTCATATCTTCTTCGTCGAACTTAGAGGAGACTCGTACGAGAGCAGCGTAATATGGCTGACCTTGGTTGAACCGTCGCAAGCAAGTTCAAACGTTCAGCGACATTTACATACGTTGTTGACCTCGCCGGGTTCAAGTTTCTGTGATATTCACATCCATACGCTGTTGACAGCCTTCTTGAGAGATTCCATCCCAGCGTCGCAGGCCATGTCGATTAATCGTTCGAGCCCAAAGCGCATCAAGATAGTTGGTCGGCCTGTTGGGCCTAGATATGTTCAGGGTCTCAAATCATAGAGCAATATATAATATTTGTTTGCTGGATAGTATATCGAGAAGAGACGCCTGAAATCCACCACGGGGTAGATTACTCTATTTTGCTATTTCTTCGAAACTAGTTGTGCCATTGCTAAGACATCAATAGATCCAAAAATAGCACGACGCACATAGGCGCTAGTACGTCAGGGTTTCAAACTCAGTCGAATCTTGCCACAAGCACGAGCCCCTATCCCCACCACCACACATGTCGCACATTGCCCGCGTCGGGGAATCCGGTCAGCACCGTGTGGTTATACCACCTGTCAAACAGTTGCCCCCAAATCCACACATACACAGCGGAGCGCTTACTGCTGTATTGTCTCGCGCACTTGGACCAGCCTCCGAGACAGGCCAAACATACAGTGAATTTCCACCGGAGCCCAAAGAACTGAAGCGCCTTCGACACCAGCTTCTTGCTTATGATCAAAGATCTTTTCTCACCGGCTCCGCAGTTTCCGATCTCCAAGCAGCCCATATAATCACCGCTGTTCGTGATGACCCACAACGGAAACGGGAGGTGGTGAGCTTAAACGCCAGGTCCTGGCCATCTGCATAATTTTTGACACCTTAATACAGGAAGCGTTGCTTACCCAGCAAATGGTGGCCTACGGGTTCCATGTCCCTTTTGTCCTAGATCACCCTAACAACGCAATACTCTGTAAGTTTCTGTTGTGATTATATTTGTTGAAGGACACTCATTCCGTTCAAGTGGAGGCTAGTTTACATGTGCAATGGGATCTTTATGGAACCTACTGTTTTGTCCCCGCTAAAGCCGATGCAATGGCCATACTAGAGGCTTTACGCAAGTCTAACAGACAATGGCAGGAATTCCCCAAAGGTAGTAGGCCTCTAGATGTAGGGTCTTATCTATGCCTGCTTGTGTAGTGGTTCTGAAAGATTTTCTAGCTAACGGAGGCACCATTCCAAGCTCCGTCATGGGATGTCGTCGTCCTGCATCCGCGTGCAATGCTCCCAGAAAGGCTACCGCTCGCCATCGCGGAAAATCGCACCTTCTACGAATTTTCACTGCCACCGCCTACCTCTACGGTCAACTGGACATGGTGGGTTACATCGAACGACTGCCTTATTCAGGCCAGTGCACCAAATGCGCCTTTCCTCCCCTTCAAGGCTGTGGATATGCGTAAAAACCCCCTGATCCCCCCTATCTCTAGCCTTGCCATGGTTGTCAATGCGTGCTGCAAGCTGGCCCAATTCATGAAAGATCACGGCAGTTCTGCTACTCCTCGCGTGCAGGATTTTGCCGCGCTGATGGATGATCTTGTGGAAGAGATATTCTTCGTACCTGAAGGATTTACAAGTATGGCACAGGTTTCTAGCTCCGCGCAAGTTCCGCAGGAGGATGAAGGCGTGTCTAGCAAAATTTCCTCGCAGGTGGTACAAGCAGACACTGGACATGGATTCGAGAATCCCTCTCTTGGTTCAATAAAAGCGCCAGAGGAGCCTGACCCAGATGACGGATTAACTGACTTGGAATTCCGATTGGTTTCGGCGCAAGCACACGACCCAAGCCTCGGTCGCAAGGAACGTGCCAACACAGCGATGATGATGTTATTTGGGACTCGACGTGAGTAGTTACAAGGCTTCTTAGATTTCAAACATCTAACCATCGGTAGGTTTCAAGGATCCCTATGTAGAAAGAATGCAGGCCATAGGTGGACCGGACATGAAGGTGAATGACTCTGAGTAGTGAGAGTCCAGATATCCAACCCATGGTGTTGTCTCAGGATGTGCTTACTGCCCGCGTTTGAATACCTAGCAGCAAAAGTAAAACTGGGATAAACCCCAAGGAAACTGTGTGTCACCTAATGAATATGTCATCGAAAATGTCTTATCAGACGCCAGTCCCTGGCGTTTGTGCATGAGTTGCACGGCTTGAATAGAATGAAGTCAAGTCCTGCAGGACCACTGTTTCAAGCCTCTGGAAGCGCTAGATGGCCTTTCTCCATTCAAGTCTCCATCGATTTTCGTTCCAAGCAGAAGCTCAAATACAACAATCGGTAAGTAGTTCCTTCTTAGTTTTCACAATCTTCATCGGAATGCAGTGACAAACGTCCGAATCGGATGGCACGACATCGTTGCTTCAAGTCGAATACTACCTAAGCAAGCATCTGGTCTAACGCCTGGCTTCAATGACCATCAAGTCCCTAAGCACCGTCGGCGTTGGTTCCAGAGGGACTGGAAGCGATCTTGCGGTGGAACTGAATGTTGAGTGGGACCTATGAAGAGATATGAGTAAGTGTTGTACAAGTAGATATATGTAACGGTCACCCAAACCTCGTCGATAACTTCGGCAATACCCTTTGCTAGTAACTCCTTGTATACAGGAAAGTCCTTGTACGCCGACGCAGCGCAAAAACTGCACGATGCAGCCCCGGTCAATGCTTCTGAGGTACATCCCCCATCATCGTAAATCGTCCCTTCGAAAGGGCAAAACTCGAGTTCTTTGAGAATGGACTTGATATACTCTGTCCACCATGGACTCGTTAAGCCTTCACATGAGATGGTGATCGCCTTCTCCCCTCGTCCGGAGGGCTTATAGTCGGAAATTCTTTGAGTCATGCAGTGGTTATTCCGTTGGAGAAAGTTTACTTTCCACCATACGAAAGTATCCAAGCCTTCCCTTTGACGGCCGAGAAATACTGCGCCTTTCTGACTGATCCATTTACGTATTGCGCTGGAACATTGGTAACGGTATTGGGTGAGATGATAAAGATCCATCCCGGAAATAATGGCCAGCTCGTTGGAAGAAGGAAGGTCCTGAAGTCGCAAAGCAAGTGTACTTCTGGCAGCGGCCCTCCCAACGCTCTCCCACCCATGGTGAACTGCGATGGCGAATATGCGGAGCGGGTCCTCCTTGATAGTGCTCGAGGCGACCAATATCTCTTGAACCTCTTTGCTTATAGCGTCCATGTCGTATTTGTCGGCAATACTAGCAAGGTTAAGAATATCTTCCGTCTCCTCGGGCAGGGGATGAGACCCTGGATAGCAGAATAACAGCATCCACCGCAGCATCTTGCTGTCCTCCGCCATCACCACAACATCGAGACCATTCGTGCTTTGCTTCTCATTGGAATTACTGCATTGAGGAAGAGTGAACATCGTGTCGAAGATGGGAGATGCGTATGTGAGGAATGCCTTCATCGCATAGAATTCGACGCCATCGGACGATCGCAAAACGATGTCCGCCCGGCATGTCGAATTGAACGTAGGGCCGGCATCAGCAGTTTTACTTGGATTTGAGGGTTTGGATACTGTGCTGGTTTTTGCCATAGTACAGAAGGTTGCGGTGGTTTATGGCTTGGTATATGGTAGAGTGAGGCTGAGTTACAAGGGACGATCCTGAAAATCAACCATACAGCTAAGGGCCACGTCTCGGGCGCTTAATTTCACACTCCGCTATAACGGAGAGCTTGGTAAACAAATCGAAGGTCTCGGCGAGGTTTAATATTGGGTGAATTACATTGTACTCGTGCTCTTCTCTGAATCTAACTTTCTCCCTGAACTTAATATCCTCCAAAATAATCTACGCTCTGTCTTTGACGAAAAATGGCAGAAGTTCGAACCTCTCCTTGCTTGAAATCGATATTGAGAGGTACCTATGAATTAGGACTTCGTAAATTGGATCTGACTGAAATTGTTACTAAATGGATGACGAACCCGTGCGATGACTTGAATGATTCCTTCAGCCAGAGATTTCTTGAATTTAGGGAGATCGATAAAAGCTGCTGCGGCGCATCTTGGACATCGTGCTGCAGCAACGAGCGCAGATTCGGAGAGCTTTTTGTCAACGAGTACGGTCTTGGCATTGGGACAAACCTCTAGTCGGCGTAGAAGTTCGGTGAAGTAATTCACCCACCACTGGCGTGCGCCCGTATAGGTGAAAGAAACACGCTCGATATTTTCGGTGGCGGGCTGAAAAAATAATGTAGCCTCGGTGCAACTCTCATCATGGGAATTTCCCCATTTTGACTTTAGCCAGACATATTCTGCGGCTTCAAGGTTCTTGTATCCGCGTCCATGTGGTTGCTTGCGGGCCCACTCGGCATCATAGTGGAAAATCCAACGACGAATCTCTTCGGCGCATCGATACCGAAAGTCCGTGAGGCGGTAAAGCTCCAAGCCGCTAATGTAGGACAGCTCTTCTGACAATCTGAGATGTCGTTGAGGCATTGCTAGAGTGTTTTGTGCCGCGATTGTTCCAACGGCCTCCCATCCATACCGGAACGCGAGAGAGAAAACTCGTAGAGGATCTTCCTTCATGAATGGGGATGCCACTAGAATCTCCCTGGATTTCTTTCCCAAAGCTTCCATTTCATACTTCTCCGCAACTCGTAAAATAGCCACAATATTGTCAAGGCTCTCCAATTTAGGCGGTTCTCCAGGGTAGCAGAAGAGGAGTATGTGGCGTATGACACTGCTGTCTTCGTCTAACCGAAGCAGATCGAGGCCGTCTTGGGTTTGCCTCGTACTGCTGCGTTTTCCCGTCAACAGGGTATTTTGGAATACTGGAGAATCGAAGATGAGGAAGGCTTTCATGATGTAGAAATCCATCCCGTCGGTAGATCGCAAGATGAGGTCGGCGCGGGGGCTTGGGTCGAATGGAGGTTCAGCGACATTGATTGGGGCTTCCATGACGTGAAAAATAGTTGGAAGTGGTAGTTGATGAAGAAATCTGGTCTCTTGCTGGACGGTGGTGGGAATGAGGACCAAATCGCAAGAACCCAAGATCGACGATAAGAGGGTCGTTTGGGCGCCTAATTTCCAACTCCGATGATAGTCACGGGACAGACCACCCCAGAAACGACAATCACCTGGTTGTCAATGTGGTCTAAAGAACTAAGTTACTAATGTCTCATAGAGGGTGGAAGCACTCGGAATCTTTCAGAATCGCCCTAAGTATTCAAACACCGAACATCTCCGAGTCTCAATTGAATTTCTTACTCATGCCCTTTTGCCAACGACATTCTCAACCTATATTAGCAGTTCGGTCCTGCTCGTTGGGGTATTCGAAGGGCCCCTGCGAACACAACGGATATTGAGTGGGACCTGGTATAAGTAGATTAACAGTTTAAAAGGTGTGAACGCGGAGTTCCAGTCAAATCACGTACCTCCAAAACGACCTTGGAAATCCCTTCAGCCAGAAGATTCCGGAGGGACGTAAGATTCAGATGAGATGTCGCTGAGCAGCCAGGACATTTTGCTGCTGCCACAATGGCTTTATCGAAGAGGAAATCGTTCCCCAGGATAGTAAGGTGTGATGGGCAGAAATCAAGGCGATGAAGGACACCAAGAATGTACGTTCTCAACCAAGTCCAACCCGCCATTCCGATGCTAATTCTGGTGTTTCCAGAAGAATCAGTAGGTGGTGAGAACTCTAGGGGACCAGGTTGATACCATTCTGAGTTGCACTGCAAGGAGTGTGCACTCTGAGTGCACCACTGATCGCGCAAAACCCTCCGGAGTGACTGGAAACTCCTCAAGTTCTTAGGATGTGGATCGTCATCACCTACAAGCCTTTTTTTTTTTTATGGCAGCAGAACATCTTCGTCGATGATCGCTTAGGTAATGGAACTCGTGTAGACCGATGTATTTGAGCTCTTTGGAAAGAGGGAAGTGTGCCAAATGCACGGCGAGAAAGTTTCTTGCAGCTATCTCTCCGATGTCCTTCCAGCCAAACCGAAACGCGAACGCAAAGATGCGAAGAGGATCCTCCTTTATGACCGCTGATAGTTTTATAATGTCGCGCCTGCTCTTCGATGACTCCCATCTCGTATTTCTCTGCGATCTGCGCGACCGCCATAAGATCATAAATGTCGTCGATGGTGGGAGAGGGACCGGGGTAGCAGAAGAGAAGTGTGTACCGCAGTGGCTGGCTCCTTTCGTCTAATTGGACGATGTCAATGCCGTCTTGAGTTTCTTTTTCATCAGGATTATTCGACTGCGGTAAGGTGAATATTCTTGAAAAGAATCGAGATGAGTAGGCGACGAAGGCTTTCATCACGTAGAAATCGACGTTATCGGACGATCGTAGGATGACATCTGCGACAGCTGTTAAATCGAAGGGGGAGTCGGCAACTCGTCGCGGTTTGGGAGTCGCGGTGACCAGGCTTTGTGAGTCAGAGTTGGATCTGACAATTCCGGTCGGATCCATAGTTGTGGACAGCAACACAGTAATTGGTGGCAGCTTAGTAGATCTTCTAGCACGAGCCACAAAGCGGTCGTATCAGTGCGTATAGACCTGTTGAGCAGAATGATTCAAGAAGTCGATGTTCGTCGATATAGCGCGAAGGTATCCGCGCGACTTCAGCAGTGGTAGCCGCTGCAGCGCCAAACAGACCCTTGTACTACAAGTTGTAGATCGGTGATTAGGCTGTCTGCTGCGTGTCAAGTTGCTGCCAAGGTGCCAGTGGCCCAATGTTCTGATTCAGCTCCATTTGGATCGGTCGAAAGTTGCGATGACTGGATGACATCCCGCAGCGTTTGAAAACTCAGATTATTTTCTAAACCTGACAGATGGCCGGACTTTGAATTATCTAGGTTTGTGTTTCTAACCGTAGGACAGTGCCAATAAACTAGAAATGCAAAATTATGCTTGCTGCTGCAGCTCACGTGCAAGCTCTTCTGCTGCTCCTGCATGGACTTTAACAAACAGGACAAACCCATAGAGAGTTCCTGTATT
>Ga0247741_1001753_pt1 | contig 12049 bp, 12 predicted proteins | sample UWRJL213509R2_FD_180945 | JGI IMG/M metagenome (GOLD analysis project Ga0247741, IMG submission 180945) | Plant litter microbial communities from Arlington Agricultural Research Station in Wisconsin, United States - UWRJ-L213-509R-2 | ecosystem: Environmental > Terrestrial > Plant litter >...
TACAACAAGAAGGCGCATGGGGAACCGGCGGAGGGTGGGGAACAGGTGGGGGCAATGGCGGAGACACCTGGGGAATGGGAGGTCAAGGTGGTGGAGACCATCAGGAGACGGTGGACGAATCATGGGGTCAGTCCGAAAGTCTTCTGCAACCACCGCCGACACATACACATAGTTTCCTGCCAACCATTCCTGAGCAACCCAGTTCTGCGCACTATGGCCATAATAGGACAACACTGTCAGACGTCGGAGAACATCAAGATGAATATTCAGATTCGTACAGCAACCAGCATGACCCTCACGATCCTCACTCTCATCAGCAGTGGGACGCTCCTCAGAGTCGCAGCTTGACTGCTACGGCTGCGCCCTCAGCCACAGGTTCTCCAGCTCGTCAACCTTCTGTATCTTTGACAGAGGCCGAATTCGTCGCCCAGAAGGAAATGGCCAAACAACATAAATTCAGTAGTGCCAGTCAAGCGGCGACGAAGAACGACGAAGGCGCACCGCATCCTGCACTGTCCGGACCGCAAGATACGCTTAGAGCAAACGCTCACGCTCATGCTGTGCAAGTAGCCGCCGGCCAAAAACCTACATCTTCTGCTTCTGCAGCTGCCGCCCTGTTCGAAGCCAACATGGGACGGCACCGTACTTCACACCAAACTACCACCGCTCCATCGCAAGCCTCCCAACCTTCCACCAGCGCAAAAAAGCCATATCAACCATTTTCCAAAGACCAACGCCGTGTAACAATCGATCCCAGCTGGATTGCGACGGGTGGTAACGCATGGAGTAACAAGCACAGGGCGGCCAAGACCACGTCAGCAGCTAATTGGGCTGGCGCATCGGCACCAACTTGGGCTGCCCCTGCTCAAACTTCCTGGGGTCAACCAGATATGCACCAATTTCAGCAGGCGCAGCAGCACATGAGACAAGCTCAAGAATCAACCCGTTCACAGCGGAGCAAACATCATTCACATCCTGGACATCCTATCCCAAGCGCCCACCATCCATCGAAGCAGGGCCAAGGCTGGCAGGCTTGGGGGAAGGAGGGCTATGGCGATTCGCAGGGAACGGAGAGCGACGAAGAGACCGCTAACGGATGGGGCACCCATGCGGGCAGTGAAGCATGGGGACCACAGCCTCAGGCTGGTAACGCTTGGGGTCAGCAGGGGGGTAATGCATGGGGCCCACCAGCTTCCAACCAAGGCAAAGGCGATCTGAAGCGCGATCATGGTATTTCACGTCGACAGAAAGCGAACAGCCACCAAGATCATGGCGATGCATGGGGTCAAGGCGGCGGGGAATGGGGTCAACAAGCTGGTGGTGGTGATAGCGCATGGGGTCAACAAGGAGGAGGTGGTGATAATGCATGGGGTCAACAAGGTGGTGGTGGACATGGAGGCGGTGGACATATCGGAGGTGGTGGACACATTGGGGGTGGTGGACGCGTTGGAGGTGGTGGACATGTTGGAGGTGGTGGACATGTTGGAGGTGGTGGACATGTTGGAGGTGGTGGACATGTTGGAGGTGGTGGACATGGTGGAGGTGGTGGACACGGTATTGGAGGTGGACATGGTGGTGGTGGACACAGTGGTGGTGGACACGGTGGTGGTGGACATGGTGGTGGTGGACATGGTGGTGGTGTGGACGCATGGGGTCAGTCAGGCGAGGAATGGAAAACCGCAGATGCATGGGGGAATCCAGGAAATGACAGTTGGGGTCAGAACCAAGACCATGGGGATAGTGCTTGGGGTGCTGGCGAAGACAGCTGGGGAAAACCGCAAGATAATCCAGCGCGGGGCCAGTCTGGCGATGCTTGGGGAGCTTTAGGAGGGGGTGGGGGTGATTGGGGAGGCGGGGGTCACGCCAACTCAAACACTGAGTGGGGTGCCGAACCACAAAGAGGCAAGGCTGATCCAGGAAGCCGAAACATGGTCTCCCCCCAACAGCGTTCCCAGATCCTGAATTCGTTGCTTACCCAAACTCAACACCAGAATGGGAAAGGACATGTTCCTCCTCCAGCTGGCAAGCAACCGCAGCAGCAGAAAGGAAAGAAAGAATCGAAACAAGATCAGTGGGGTGCTTGGGAGGCTCAGGATACCGGCTGGGGATCTGAAGCTACAGATGAAGATGACGATGATGATAATCGACGCGTACACTTCTCTCCTAAAGCTTCGGAACTATGGGGCGGAAGTCCGCGCAGCGTACCTTCGAAGACTCTGGCTCATGCGCAAGGCATGACAACGACTCTCCTCAACGACGCGTCGAATGTCAAGTTTGTGGAATCGCGGGGTGCTGGCCTTGCATTTGTCTCGGGCGCACTGTTTGGAAATTCTCGTCTGGCACGGGAACGAATACATTGGCTGTTTCCGACGAACAAGGACGAAAGAGTCGCGACCATGATTGCTTGGGTTCAAAAGATGTCGTACAATCTCGGGACGTATGGCGTACGTGCTTTTTGGCTTACCCCCATGCCCAGTTATACTGACCTCATGTTGCGCAGTTGATGAAGTTTCTTGAACATCGAGAACGAGGCGCACTCTTCGTAAATGCGGCTTTTAGGATGCAACAACACCCTCATGAACCCGCTTTCGACTTCCTTACCTTCAATCAACTGCAAGGTACAATGGACAAGACACTGCAAGAATCCGTCGCCTTCTATAATCCTTTGGCGCTGGTCATTGTGTTCGTGCTCCTGCCATCCCAGTCGGGCAACAGCGTAGCGATATGGAGACGCAAAGTTAACGTTCCGGACAACGCACGCCTCAAATATCAAGCAGAAGTTAATGCAATCGTGAAAAACCTGAGGAAAGATAAGGAATACATTGTCATGGTCGATGAGTATGTCTCATATCAATCTTCTTACACTGTTGAGATACTAACCTGCCTGTTTAAGACTCCCTCCAAAAGCCAAACCCGAACCCCCTCCGAAACCCGGCCAGTTACGCAAAAGTATGTCAGCTAAAGCCGCCTCGAAGTTGTCCACGACTGGCAAAGGCCTCACGCCAGAGAGCGCAAAGAAGAAGCGGAAGTGGTGGAAGTTTTTCCTTAGTTAATTCCTTGTCTCTCGTGTATGATTGTATCGATTAGACTTCCTTCTCGGATTTTCTTGCTCTTTCCCCTCGCTTTCTGTACCAACATTTTTTATTATATTTATCCTATTACCAACATTTCACGATACCCTACACTACAGGTCTTCCCAGCGGTATCCGGATTCTTAATGATTAACGAACTTGTGATTACAGCTTTTTCACTAGGGTTGTGCTGTAATTCCAGTATGAGTTCGCTTTGGTTCGAAGCCTCAATGTCAATCGCAAAATAGGGGCCATAAGCGCCCAGTTGCAATAAAGGCACATGACAAGCTAGTAGATAAGATTAGCAGTGCCGAACATGCAGCCGATTTCATGTCCCCCCCTCTTTGACCCCTACGCTAACCTGGTCTGTTCACATTGCAGCTAGGCCAGTATACTCTATCAACATGGACAGACAACCCGAGCCAGCACGTATTTCTCCCTCAGGGCCGGTGGTGGCGCCTGGTCTTCTACAGAAGCCTGAGCTGAAAGCCGCTTCCAATCCATCGTACCCCGCAATCGTTCATGCTGCTGTCTTTTCTGCATTCGTGATACCTATTGCTTTCTTACCATATCTTGCCGCCAGAAGACATATAGTCAAAATGCGGCGAACAGTTCAGCACCTTGAACAGCAAACAGGATACTTGAAGCGTGCCTTGGATTTAACTGTATCGTCTCATAATTCGACCAGGGCAGAGCTCTCGAAGCTGCGAGATCTGACCCAGAAAATGGACCATCGGACAGCTGAACTATTCAAGGATGTTGTCGAGGATGACAAGCGCCGTAGAACTTCAGACGAAGTAATCGCCACTGAGCTGAGAAAGTTGACAGACGAGACGCAACACTCTAGGTCAGTGTTCTTGTCATTTATCCTTTCATTATTTTCCAGGCTGCCTATATTTCGCACGTCTTTACTCATTATACTTGATTACAGGACGCAGGCAGCCACACTTCGCGCGCTCGGAATGTCTTTAGCAGACGTTGCAGCCTTCATGCAGGAGGTTGAGCTTGATTCCGGAATGAAGACAGCGAACATTGCTGACCGACGTGGGATTGAGCGTCTGAGGCTGCTGGCACTTCGCATGCAAAGCCTTCAAGTTTCCCAGCATCATGGTTCTGGCGGTGAAAGTGTGAAGGTGCTCCCGTTTCGATGCCGTTCGAATTCACACTCCCAGACACTGATATGATCATTTTGCCTAGGTTGGTGCCTCCGACTCGACCACTCAGTGATAGCATGTGCATCCAGGATTCTAGAGGAACCAGAACATCTTGTATAGTTGTGTAAAGGCCCTTTTGTAGCATATTGATGACATGAAGATGCACCCCGCTCCGGCAGGGTGCTGGATAACTTTCACACGTGCCCTTTTGCTTCTCTATTTCCTCCTGGTCACATTTCTGCCTCGTTGCTAGATGCATGCCTGACTGCTGCTCATAATCTAACTCCACTGGCTATGCTGAGCATAGGTCCTTTATCTTGACGCCCAACTTCGCACCAGGTCCATCACTTTCACTTGTCGTTTCGCCATAGTTGGCAATGGCAAATCTTCCAGGAGTTGCTTCGTCCGACACAACTGGCGATGGACACCACTCACGCGTCGAAACGATCGGAAAACCCGGGTCATCGCCCTCCGCAGCACACCCAACTTCGCCCGCAGGAGAAGAGCAAGCTTTAGAGTCACATGAAGTAATAGAGCTTCAGAGTTTCAGTGAGAGGAAGGCTTGGATCGAAGAGAAAATCAAGGTACGGGTCAATGCCTCGCTTCTATACTGACCGGTAGCTCATTTCACTAGTTTCTGGAGGCATTGCCGCCTATAGAGGTCTTTGTTGGCTTGGATGCTGTTCGAGCCTCAGCAGAGGAAGTCCCAGAACTTCCCACTCGAGAGCAACTACAACAAATGGTTGCTGAACATGACGCAATCGAGAAGGAGACTGAGATTTTCGATAAAGGTGAATTGAAGAAGCTCAGGCAGCTAACAAAAGGTATGTCAGGAATCATTTCGTCCTTCAAACTCACATAGACTGACCTTTTCGAAGCTGCAACCCAGCGTAACCTATCACCTGAGGACACCGACGTCATTGAACTGACTCTGACAACCATCTACGAACTCGACAAACTACTGCATCTACTCCGAGACCGCTCTGAAAATCTAGAGATGATGGCTATAAGGCTGACATGGGAGGAGAATCGACAGGCTGGATGGAGGGAACGTCGTCAAATTACCGAGGACCTCCACACCTTCTCTGTCAACCGTGCACGCTGGAGTCCCGCAATATACGAGACCTCTACGAGCACTGATGACCTCCCTGCTCCTACTCCCCATCGACGAGCATCAATTGCATCCCAGGCGTCAGCTAGTTCCGACAATTCGGTGTCTTCTCCTGCATTTTCACGAACTGCTCGTTTCAAGTTGGCAGAACTTCTATCACGCGACGCTGCTCAGTTTAGTGGGAGAGTCACAAGCTTGCGACATGGGAAAGTCGCTGCCGCTGGCAAAGCTTTGGACAAGCTGATTGACCATAGCCGGAAACCAGTTCCTGACGAGCTGTTGGACGAGCAAGATCGGTTTGAAGAGAAATGTATAACTGAGCTGGAGAACATCGGAAAGTTCACGCTGAGCCTGGTCATGCAATGGAGAAAGTATGTAGCTATTTTCACTTCTACAGTGTGGACATCTAAACGTTTTGCGACAGAGCCGATGAGATTTATGTTGAGACTATGAAGGACCACACCACGGCGTCGAATCTCTTAGAAGAAATTGAGACTGCCAAGCTCTATCACCCCACTGCACGGCAATCCACATCGTTCATCTCTCGAATCGACACCATTCTGAAACGCCTGGCAGTTCGTGGCGATCCAGCTTCCCCAGTCACCCTCTTTCCTCGACCAGAGCACTTCTTATTCCCCGATCAAAAAGCTTCAAATGGCTTGTTGATCCAGAAACTCTCTGCGGACATTGCAGCCACCAACAAACTTGCCCGGAAGGTTGACCAAGCAGCCAAGGAGTATCGAACCACCTATGAGGCTGTCAAACAAGTTGAATTATTACTGTTATCAGTGAACGATCTGACAACAAGGCTTGACACTGTCAACCGAAAGTACCGGGAGGGCGTGTCTGGCGGGGATGGAGACGGTTCACCTCCAGACCTCAATGCGGAAACTGTTCTAGACCCCACGAGCCACAATGTTTTCCTGGCGCTTTTGCCGACATTGTTGGAAGAAACTGACCTTGCTCTGGGTAGCGCCGAGAAGAATCTCCGAGCTGCGCCCCTAGCGCTCATGGGACTGGATATCCCGAGCATCGACCACGAGTTCAAGGAGAATGCTGCGGCTTCCATTCGACAACTATCACTTCTCCGAGACGAGACCCTTGCCCTCAGGGAGTCTATCTCCAAGCGTGTTGCTAGACTGAAGGAATCCAGGAGAATTTCATCAAGTGTCGACTCAAAACTGGCTTTTCTGAAGAGCATCAGAATGGAGATGGCAAGGATTATGGACGAGAACCGATGGCGACAAGAAACTGGAGACACTGGCGCACCCCCGACGCCAGAAAGCCCATCGACGGAACTAAATCCTGATTCAGAGACAACCAACTTCGAGGAACAGCTGGAGAACGTGAGCGCTACAATGAAGGTGGATATTACCGACCCTCTGGACAAGCTGTCTGTCACACTGGAGCCAAAGATGCAATTGTTCCTGAAACAGAAGGTGTCTGTTTTGCAATCTTCCCTCCAGAGTAGTCAGCAGATGCTTCGATTGCTGGGCTCAGTCCAGGAGCAGTTCTCTGCCATGAACATCGTCCGCGACGACTTCCACCGGTATCTCGTTAGAATGGAAGATGCGAAGATACAGATTACAGGGACTATCGAGGGTATCTTACGGCCCCGAACTACAACAAACGGCGATGCATCTACTCTTGAAATCGGTTTGGAGGATTTAGATTCTCTCCAGAAGGAAGTTCAAGCACTCGTCAATGGCCTTTCTGGTCGCGTTCCGTTCATTTCGCGACACGCGCCCCCAAGCCGGAGCAATTCCATCAAGTCCCCACATTCTCCAAGACCTTCGGTCACCATCATCCCACATACTGATATCTGGAGCGAGATTCCCTTCGATTTCCACTCAGTGGATGCTGGAGTGCGAGCTGACTCCAACTCCTACGCTATGCGTCTCAATGGTGGCATGGACGATCTTATGAAGACGAAAGCGCATCTTGACCTGGCCTTGTTGGCGAAGACGGTTGATGGTGCCTTGGCATTGACTACCAAAGACGTGGACGGACTTGCTCGAGACCTCTCATCGTGTAAGGAATCTTTTGCAACCATACCCCGTCAGATGCCCAATACCATCGAGAATCTCGGGACTCTTATGGAGAACCTAGATGCTCAACTCTCTAGGCGGCCTTCAATTTCTCGATCCCTTTCCCCTATTCGTGACTTGCTTCGTCAAATGGACGACAAATCGCAAAACCTTTCATCCCCCGTCCGTGACAATCTTTACCAAATTCGACTTCAGACTGTAGACGACACCGCACTACGTATCAGTTCTTGGGATGACTCGACCGCTACTCTTAAACGCGATGTTTCGCTTGCGATCCAGTCAGAAGCAAGGTACCAGGAGGAACTCAGGTTGGCAGAAGAGCAAAGGAGGAAGGACGAGGCAGAGCGACTTGCCGCCGAGGAAGCTGAACGTCTTCAATTAGAAAAACGAAGGCTTGAAGAAGAAGAAGCACAGCGGATTCTGGAGATGAAATTGGTCGAAGAGCACCTACAAGAACTTGAACGACAGCGGCTGGCAACCGAGCAAGCAGAAATGGAGCGCCTGGAAAGAGAAGCCGCTGAAGCTGAACGGGTTCGCCTCGAGGAACAAGAGAAACGGGCTCTTGCTGCTCGTGTTCAAGCAGAGCAAGAGAGGTTGGCCAAGGAGGAAGAAGAGAAAGCTCTTCGTGAGCAGGAACGCCTAGCCATGCTTGAGAAGCTTCAGGCTGCTGAGGCAAAACTGGAGCAAGAACGCCGTTTACATGCCGAAAGTGAACGGGCCGCGATGGAGTTGGCTAGGAAACAGCAGATGGAAATGGACGAATTGTCAAGGCGTCAGACCGAGATGCAAAGACTTGCTGAGGAGCGCGCACATCAAGAAGAGCTGGCACGGTTAGAAAGGGAGAGAGAGCGCTTGGAGAGGGAAGAGAATGAAAAGATGAAGGTGGCAGCAGAGGCGGAGGAGAGAGAACGCGCGACAAGGGAGGCCTTAGAGAAGGCCGAGAAGGAAGAGCGGATGCGACTAGAAAGAGAAAAGGAAGAGCGCGTCAAGAGAGAGGAAAGGGAGAAGGAGGAAAGAGAGGAGAAAGAGAGGTTGTTAAATGAGAACAGAAGACTCGAAATGGAGAGAGAGGACTTGAAGCGGGAGAAAGAGAGACTTGAGAAAGAAGAAAAAGATAGGATTCAGAGGGAGAAAGTTCGTCTCGAGAAGGAGAGGTTGGAAAGCGAGGAGAGAGCGAGGCTGGCGCTCGAAGAGAAGGAGAAGCTTGCGAGGGAGGAGAAGGAGAAGTGCGTGAAAGAGGAGAAGGAGAGGCTGGCAAGGGAGAAGGAGAGAATCGCAAAGGAGGAGCAAGAGAGGTTGGAGAAGGAGGAACTATTGGCTCGAGCAGCTCAGGAGCAACAAGCCAAAGAGTTGAAGGAGAAGGAGTCGATACGGCAACACCTTGAAGATAAAAGGAAAGCGCGCGCCACAACCAACAGCGATATTGGTGAGTTCTAGTTGTCATGGAATAATTACACGACAATCTGATCTTTTATCTTCAGGTGACGTTTTTGGCGTCCAACCCACGATATCTTCTGATAACTATCAGCCACTATCTCAGGCCATGATAGAACTCCAGGGCCAAATTCTCTCTTTACGGAAGAGGTTGAGATCAATCTGCATCAACGAGTCTCTGCGTCCTATGAAGTCATCGACCAACCTACCGACCTCAGAACAATTCCAAAAGATGGCCCGAGAGCTTCAAGCAGTCTCGGTGAACACTCAAAAGCTGCCTCTTACAACTGGTGTCGTGTCTCTCGACATAGAGTTGCAGTCGCTGAGGACCGAGGTTGAGGAGTCAGCTAGCTTGATGCAGGAAGTGAAAAAACTCGTCAACTTACACGGAGCCATTCAAGCTTGTGATAATGCCCTGAGCGACCTTCTGGAACACGTCGACAGCTATCCTGCTCCTCCGTTGGGTGTATTATCTTCACCTCACAAGAGTTTACAAAGTTCATCACCTGAGGAGCAACTATCGACGCGACTAGTCTTCACCCGAGGTACGGTGGACACTATGGCTACCGGATTCGCCACTGTTGCAAACGACCGTCGTGCGATCTCCGAACATGCGCGCATTGAACAAACATGGAGCGAACTCAACGAGATGGCCTTGGACCGCATTGGCGGGAGAAAGTCTCGTCCTGGCAGTGTCGTCAGCAGAACAAGTTCTGGCCGCAATAGCAGCGCCTCCAGTCAGCAACCTGTTGCGGGACATTCCCGGGCCAGAAAGGTTGGATCGTACTCCAATCTCTCCGTTTCTTCTACCTCAAGCCCTAGCACCCGTGGCAAGATGCTTGCGCCACCGCAGCCCTCAAGTAGACGCGCTGCATCGAATTCGAGCGATACTCCAAGCCGCTCGACGAGCCGTTTATCGAGTGTTTCAACAAACCGATCGGTTTCCGGTCCTCTCAACAGTTCACTCAGTGGATCGACATATGCGTCCAGGCAGCGAACCACCAGCCTCTCAACTTCGCCATCCAATTCCACCCCACGTCGACTCGCAGTTCCACCTTCACGAAGCAGGCTAGCCAGCGAGAACAAAAGAACCAAATCCCCTACCATGTCAGAACATTCGGCAACTTCCCATAGCCGCTCATTTTCTCGTTCTACTAACACACCATCGAGGACCTCGTTGAATTCTTCTACATGGTCACGGGCACCAAGAGAATCATTTTCGTCTATCCTTCCACGTCGAAGCATGACTCCTCAAAAGAAAACCTCAACACCGGTCAGAAAGAAATACATTGCGGACCCAAAAAGCAAGTTAGACGTAGCTGTCGGAGACGTTGTAAACCAACTGCCTGTGGGCATCAATATCGAAGGCATTACAGAAACATGGCGTGACCAGAGTGGAAAATATTGGATCGGCAATCAAGATCCCAAACTCTGTTTCTGTCGTATCCTGCGATCCCAGACTGTCATGGTTCGAGTCGGAGGTGGATGGACAGAACTTTCACGGTACGTACACTCTCCCTCTTTCAGGTGCAATGCTCAGTCCCATTTTCTCAGATTCATTCAAGACCATTTCGCCGAGAGTTTCAGGATAGCACCAGAATCTCCTCCTCGAGCTGGAGGGCAAGAAGAGAGGTGGATTAGTTCCGCTAGCCTTTTGGAGGCACGGGGCTCGAACATACTTCAGACCCCGCCTCGTACACCAGAACCAATCCTACCATTCGTTCCGTCATTCTCCCTAATGACCCCCGGCGGACAAAGCCCTCGCTCACTCAAATCTTCGCCCTCTAATAAAGGATCGCCTGGCCTGACACCTTTACAATTCATCCGACGAGCAGAACCCGACCTGACATTGCTCCGACCCACGACACCCTCAAAAGCACCTTTACGCCCCAGAGTCCCAAACCCATCTACTCATTCTCGGAATTCTGTCTGGCGACCGTAAAATTTCTTTCATTTGCTGCATATATTTATTGGACCCTGCTCTCATGTTTTCGTTAACGACGCTCAAGAACTCTTCCTGAAAGGCTCACGACTCTTCTGACCCAATACACTGGCATTTACTATTTCATCTGCACTATTTTATTGCTCCAGCACCAAACTAACTGCTCCATCGATTACAAAGGACATGTACACCTATGATAGATATTTTCTAATTAAAAGAGACTGCCATGGAGTGGCAGCGTTTAACTCATCTCGAAATATCGACCTTCAGCGTCTAGCTTTCTTCCTCGGTCGATGACTACCGTCGTTTTCCTTCTCGGCTCTAGGATCTCCCCGGTGTGTTCTCTTCAAATGCCTCTGGAGAAGATCCTGACGGACAAAGGTGGTTGACGGGGGGCAGATGTGGCAGGTGAATGGCCGCAAACCAGTGTGGCTCATTTCATGACGCTTGCATTCATTCTTTCGTAGAAACCGCGACTCGCTGATGAAGAGCATAAATTAGTAAATAAACAAGAGTGTGTATGTGAAACCCACCAGTGATCGCATTTGAACGGTCTCTGATCCAGATGCCCTCCCACATGTATTAAGATGTGATCCCGCCGTTTGTTGGCCTGCGTACATCCAATAACGTAGCAGCGGAATTCCTCTGCAAACTCGCCCTTGGATGAGAGCTTTCCTGCGAATTGGATCAGCCAGCGCTTGTCGTAATCACGCCCGACGTTTCGAAGCCTATATCTCTCTGCTTTTGCTTTCAGATCCTCAATACCGATACCTCGATGTGCATCAAGAACAGGGGTCCCCATGCTGAGAGGGAAAAGGTGTCGTTCCTCGAAGTCAGCATCAGGAGAATCGGGAATGCGCTCTCGGATGACAGTCGTGCGGGCGATTCTACGAGTGCTGATCCTGGAAGTTGTGGTCCGTTTGAGGCCTGTTGATCGCAAAGTGGGCGAATACTCAGAGCTGGATGGACTTCGGTACATAGAACATTCATCGTCGCTCAGCTGACGACGCCAGCCTGTACTCAGCTCCACAGGAGGCAGATAAGAAGCAGAATGGGGTGATCGAATCCCGAGTCCAATGCCTTCAACCCGCTGCTTTGCGCTTTGAGCCTCAAGATACATATCGGACGCATAGAGTAGCGACGAGCAGCTCGGCAAAGAAATATGCTCAGATTTTATCTGGGATGGTGACTCGAGGGTATTAGATGAGCCAGGCGGTAGGATATCGGCCATGTTAACGCCAGGACAATCAGTTGTCGACAGGGAATTGAAAATTCGTAGACGGCTGTCT
>Ga0247741_1001754_pt1 | contig 12049 bp, 10 predicted proteins | sample UWRJL213509R2_FD_180945 | JGI IMG/M metagenome (GOLD analysis project Ga0247741, IMG submission 180945) | Plant litter microbial communities from Arlington Agricultural Research Station in Wisconsin, United States - UWRJ-L213-509R-2 | ecosystem: Environmental > Terrestrial > Plant litter >...
TTAAATTCAAATCAGAGAAAATTATTTTTCGCTAATTTCAACCCATGCACTTCGAGTTTCTCCCGCATTTAAATTCCATTTCTCTCCAAGCACCGCGCCGCGCTCAACGCAAATATAACCTTGCTCGTTACCTGCGCCTATGTCGGCAATTTTTGCAGCGTTTGTGGCTCCGGGATTCCACACCACAACACTTGGGCAATTGTAGTGAGAAATATGAATACGAGGATCACCTGAAACTTCAATATCATTTTCAACGCCGGGATAAACACGGTCAACTTCCGCGGGAAAATTAACATCGCCATCTTGAGTTTTAGTGGCGTGATTTTCTAAATTATCCAGATACGTTTTGCCGGCCAAACCTGTCACGCGCACATCAGTCAATGAACTTACCGGATGATAGCTATGCAATACCCAGCTACAGTCAAAAGGTATGGTATCGGTGTTACTAATTTTTATCTCCAGTCTGATGTTTGTACCCAAAGTCATTACTAGCTGCGCTGTAAAATCGAATTCAAATAATTCATTTGCGCTGCTTACAAAATCAAAAACTAATTCCGCCTTGCCATTGGACAAACAGGTTGCAGCTGCTAGGCGCCAGTCGCGATTGCGTGCGAAACCGTGTTTAGGTTTTTTAGGATCTGCATTCGGCCCAAACCATGGAAGACACACTGGCACTCCACCGCGCAAGGCCACACCAGGCGTGAAATCGCAGTTTGGGCTAACCCATAACAGCGGCTCACCCGTGATGGTCTTGAAGTTCAATAAATGAGCGCCCTGGAGAGCAATCAAGGCGGAGCAGGTTGGGGTTTTCACGCTGATTATGGGTAAACCAGTACCTTTGCTGCCAGGAAATGCTTCATCGCTAGATGTAAGCGTTAAAAAATCCGAGCTATCGAGTAGATTTTGTAATTCGGAAGAAATTGCTTCAGTAGTGTGCATAAAATTATTCGTTCCCAGCTTTTAAGATGTAAGGATTCTAACCAAATAGCTTGTCATAATCATCCGATAAATGATGATATTTTTTTGGTTTTGAGAGGTTAAAAACAGTATCATGCACGCCCATTTTCGAATGACCGAATTTTTAATCTATAGGTGTGTTGAGTGAGTAAATCGCAAGTTAGTCAGCAAAGTTTTACGATTGGTCAACGTTGGATCAGTGAAGCGGAAGCCGAGTTGGGCTTGGGTATTGTGCTGGATATTGCCAATCGTCGCCTAACCTTAAGTTTTCCTGCAGCGGGCGAGCGTCGTACTTATGCGATGGATAATGCGCCAGTGAGCCGCGTATTTTATCAAGTCGGTGAAAAAGTGCGTCATCAAGATGGCACGGTTATGAAAGTCACTCGTGTCATAGAACAGCAAGGTTGTTTGCTATATCACGGTCTGGTTTTCGATAGAGATAAAAATCTCACTAAAGAAGAATTGGCTATTCCAGAATTTGAGTTGGATAGTTTTGTCCAATTCAGCACGCCACGCGACCGATTATTTGCGGGTCAAATTGATAAGCACACCCACTTTACCTTGCGTTATAAAACCCTGAATTATTTAAACCAACATCGTCAATCGAAAATTTTTGGGTTGGCTGGCCCTCGCGTGCAATTACTGCCGCATCAACTTTATATTGCTAACGAAGTAGCGCAGCGTCATGCACCGCGCGTTTTATTGGCCGACGAAGTAGGTTTAGGTAAAACGATTGAGGCTGGTTTAATTTTGCATCAGCAATTAATTAGCGGCCGTGTTAATCGCGCATTGATTGTTGTGCCCACTAGTTTGCAGTATCAATGGTTAGTAGAAATGCTACGCCGTTTTAATTTGGCATTTACTTTATTGGATGAGCAGCGCTGCCTGGCTCTGGAAGGTTTGGATGGCGTTGAAGAAATTGTTGATTTCTCAAATGACGCTGAGGAAGATTTTGAACTGGATTCGGTCAGCGACAATCCGTTTGAATCAGCACAATTAATTTTATGCTCACTAGATTTTTTAACAAAAAATCCCGAGCGATATGCGCAAGCACTTAAAGCAAGTTGGGATTTATTGTTGGTGGATGAAGCGCACCATTTGCAGTGGAGCGAGAACAACGTCAGCATCGCTTATCAATGCATTGAAGGTTTAGCAAAAGTTGCTAAAGGTTTGTTACTGTTAACGGCAACTCCAGAACAATTAGGGTTAGAAAGCCACTTTGCGCGTTTACGCTTGCTTGATCCAGATCGTTATTACGACTTAGAAAAATTTGTCGCCGAACAAAAATCTTATCAACCACTAAATGATTTAGTGCAAGCACTTTTAGCAGCTCACAGTGAAGACGCTAAAGCAATTCCAGCGAATTTAATAAAACAGCTTGCAGATTACCTGCCGAAAGAAACTGTTGGCGAATTGAATAAATTTGCGACGCAAACTAGCATAGGGCAATCTGTAGATAAAGCGATCAGTTATTTGTTAGATAGGCACGGCACAGGGCGGGTTTTATTCCGTAACACGCGCAATTCTGTAGCAGGCTTTCCTGAGCGAAAATTGCATCAGTATCCTTTGGAAATTGCTGCGGATCACCTCGTACAAATTCGTTCGCTGCCATTGGAAAAACAACTTCGTACAGAATCTTATTGGGAACGCGACGAGAGTGAGTGGTGGTTGCATGATCCACGCGTTGTCTGGCTGGCTGATTGGCTTAAACAAAATCGCCGTAAAAAAGTTTTAGTAATTTGTGCAAGTGCAGATACTGCGCAGACACTCGAAGATTATTTACGCCTACGTAAAGGCTTATTAACAGCTGTGTTTCACGAAGGTCTTAGTCTCATTGAGCGTGATAGAGCGGCAGCCTATTTCGCAGATATGGAAGAGGGCGCTCAGGTTTTGATTTGTTCCGAAATTGGCAGTGAAGGTCGTAACTTCCAATTCGCTCAGGATTTAGTGTTGTTTGATTTGCCGCTCAATCCCGATTTGCTAGAGCAACGCATAGGCCGTCTGGATCGTATTGGTCAAACCGCCACTGTTAATATCCACACTCCGTTTTATGTAGGAAGTGCTCAGGAAAAATTAATTAGTTGGTATCATCAGGGTCTGAATGCATTTGAAAAAACCTGTGCTATCGGTCAGAACGTTTATGTTAAATACGTTGATATTTTACTCGCTACCTTAATTGGTGACGATGAAAAAGCGTTTGCAAAGTTGTTAAATGACACTAAATCATACGCAGAGGATTTGGTTGCGCAATTGCAGAAAGGCCGTGACCGTTTATTGGAATTAAATTCCTGCAAGCCGGCGCAAGCAGCAGAGTTAGTTAATGCACTTGCAGAAAAAGATGAAGATAAAAACTTATCTAATTATTTAGATGCGGTATTTGATGCATTTGGGATCGATTCAGAAAAACATAGTGAACATAGCTTGGTTGTGCACCCAAGTGATCACATGCGCATTGAACAATTTCCGGGCTTGCCGGAATCTGGTTTGACAATTACCTATCAGCGTCAGCAAGCGTTGTCTCGTGAAGATATGCAATTTATTACGTGGGAGCATCCACTAGTGCGAGGTGCTCAGGAGCTCATTGCATTGACGGAATTCGGTAACACTGCATTTTGTACTTTGAAATTGCCGCCGTTAAAACCAGGCAATTTAATGTTGGAAGCCTTATATGTGTTGCATTGTCCTGCACCCGCGGAACTGCAATTATTCCGTCACATGCCGCAATCATTATTGCGTGTGTTACTTGATAATAATGGTAAGGACTTAAATGCGGTGCTTAGCATTGATCAACTCAGCAAATTATTACAAAAAATTCCACGGAACAATGCGCAAGAGCTGGTTCGTCATGCGCGCCCAACGCTAATGGAAATGCTACAAAAAGCTGAAGATAAAACTAAACCACAACAAACTGAATTGATCGCAGCAGCGCAGCAAAAAGTAAGCGAAGAAATTAATGCTGAGTTGGATCGCATGCAAGCATTGGCAGAAGTTAATCCAAACGTACGCCAATCAGAAATCGAATATTTGCGGGATCGTTTGGCTTCTAGTCAACATTATTTATCACAAGCTAAGTTACGTTTAGATTCCTTACGCGTAATAATGACTATTTAAGCAGGCAAAGTGTATCTGGCTTTTCTTAAGCCAGATATAAATTAAAACTTATTGAGATTTCACTATGTACATTTTTTCGGTAAATGGAAAAGCAAAAAAAGACCGCGATGGCGTAAAAGAAGGCCAAATTGTTCCTTTTATTGTCTACATTAATTTTATCGATTTATTCGGTGCAGAGCAGTTGTGCAAGGTTTACCTAATTCGCGCTGGCTTCACCGAAATAGAAATTGAAAAACGAAAACTGGTTCCAAGCAATTTAACAGGAGATGCTCGTGTCGTAGCCGCTGATAAGGCTATGGCTGAAGCTATTAAAAGCGGGTATATGATTCAGATGTTTGATGAGTAGCCCGGAATTTACAAGCCTGCTGTTAGGCGACTTTTATAAGTGAGTTGCCTTTTTATTCTTCCTTGAGTTTTTTATAAAGCATCCGGCCCAAGTATCTATGAATAAATGGCAGCGGGTATTGTCGTAATGTTTTTTATCTTCTCTAGTTTTTCTCTTCGCTATTTATTGTTATCGCTTACGGGGCAATAAATATTTAGAGCCTCGAAAGTCCCCGCTGAAGAATCAGTAACATTTTTTAATCGCATTAGTTCCTTGTGTTTAACAATAAATCTAATTTGAACTTTTAGTGAGGCTTCCCGTCTAGGCTATATCGATAAACATATTGGATTTGATCGCATGGAGTCTTTCTGTTTTCAGGAGCGTTTTGATTCTTTAATAAGAATACATATTAGATCCTCTTCTAAATCGCCATTGCAGCGTAATTCGCCCAAAGTGTTGATCGTCATCATTTTGGCTCATGTGTTTTTAATTTTTATCATCCTGAATACTAAAAGCAAACAGTTGAAAGATCTTCCTTATGAAACTGTTATGCAGATAAGTGAAGTAAAAATTCAAAATAACTTTTCTGCTTTTGTGCCAGAAATGCCTGACTTAAATACGGGTATAAAATCATTTGATCTAAGTTTACCTGATATTAAATTTAATGAGGCTCCACGTGGCCCACTGGATTTAAGTCTTCCTAAGCTCAGTGACTCGTATGAACTTCCTGATGCAACCCCCGAACTTTATAAAGATGTTTTCGACCCAAAGTTACGAAAGAAACTACAAGAAGCTCATGCTAACCGTAAGCCTAAAAAACAAAATACGATAAACACGTGGGAGACTTCAGGTGGCACAACTTTGGTGGATATGGGCGATGGCGAATGTATAGCGTCTATGCCGAAAGTAGATTCTCGTCAGCGAGGGACGAACTGGTCAATGTTGAGAGTTAAGTGCGGAAAAACCGATAGCGAAAAAATGATGGATAACGTCACTGCAGATTTAGAAGCGCGAAAGCATCCGCTTAAGAAAAGTGAATAAAAAAATGGCCAGCTAATGCTGGCCATTTTTTTGTCTAATTAAACGTAAATATTAATCAGATTTTTTTGGGCGAAAGCTTTTGCTTTCTTTCGCTTTATCGCTAAAACCTAATTTACCGCGCGGTGCGCCATCACGTGGTTTGTCAGAAAAACTGCGTGGTGCTCCATCGCGTGGCTTATCTGCAAAACTACGTGGTTTATCTGAAAAGTCACGTGGTTTATCGCTGCGTGGACGATCAGATGATTCACGTGGCTTATCGTCGCGTGAAAAGCTTTTAGGGCCGCGATCACCAAAGTCACGATCTTTACTGCCGCCGCCAGCGCCACCTTGATCAACACTGATTTCTAATGGGCGATTACGAACGCGCACTTTTTTCAGTTGACTCAATACATCACCAGACAAACCTTTTGGTAAATCTACCGTCGAGAATTCATCGTGTAATTTAATGTGGCCGATATTGCTACTGGAAATTCCAGCTTCGTTAGCGATTGCACCAACGATATCACCTGGGCGAGCTTCGTGATTACGACCTACTTCAATGCGGTAGCGAACCATGTTCTCGTCATTGTGTTCACGACGTGGACGATCTTCGCGCGGGCCGCGATCTTCACGTGGACGATCACTGCGACCGCGGTCGCCACCATCACGTGAGCCACGATCATTACGATCACGGCTGCCACGATCTTCGCGTGGGCCGCGGTCGCGCTCACTGCTGCTGCGCTCGCGCTCTGGTTTTACATCGGTAAATTTAACTTGTAATGGACGTTCTTTTTGCAGCAGGAATGCAAGTGCAGAAGCAATTTCTTCTGGTGATACTTCATTCTTGTTGCTGAACTCGGCTAACAAATCGTTAAAGAACGTTAGATCTGGTTGCTCGGCCAAGGTGGTAGAAATTTGCGACGTAAATTGATCAATACGATGTTGAGTAACTGTCGCACCGCTTGGCAATTCCATTAAAGTAATTGGTTTTTTAGTGGCTTTTTCGATGGTGTAAAGCAAACGTTTTTCGCGTGGTGCAACGAACAAAATTGCTTTACCGCTACGACCAGCACGGCCGGTACGGCCAATACGGTGAACATAGGCTTCGGAGTCGTAGGGAATATCGTAGTTAACAACATGGCTTACACGTTCAACGTCAATACCGCGTGCGGCAACATCAGTTGCAATTACGATATCGAGCTTGTTAGTTTTCAAACGCTCAATAGTGCGCTCACGCAATTGTTGGTTCATATCGCCATTCAAAGCAGAAGCAGAGTAACCACGCGCTTCTAATTTCTCCGCGAGTTCAACGGTTGCAGTTTTTGTGCGCACGAAAATAATCATGCCGTCGAAAGGTTCAACTTCAAGAATACGTGTGAGCGCATCTAATTTATTAGTGCCGCTTACCATCCAATAAACTTGTTCGATATTTGCATCAGTTGATTGGCTGCTTTCGATTTTGATTTCTTTAGCATCGTTTAAATAGTTGTTACATACGTGGCGAATTTCGCGCGGCATAGTTGCAGAGAACAATGCAGTTTGGCGAGTTTTTGGAGTGTGCTCCAAAATCCATTCAACGTCGTCGATAAAGCCCATGCGTAACATTTCATCGGCTTCGTCGAGCACCAATGCTTTTAATGTATTCAAATTTAAGCTGCCACGACGCAAGTGATCCATCACACGACCTGGTGTACCAACAACAACGTGGGCACCGCGTTTTAGTGAACGCAATTGGGTGGACATATCCTGGCCGCCGTAAATTGGCAACACATGAAAGCCGGGGATTTCACTCGCGTATTTTTGGAAAGCTTCGGCAACTTGAATTGCCAGTTCGCGCGTTGGTGCGAGAACTAAAATTTGTGGGTCTTGTTGTTTCATGTCGATGCGTGAAAGCAACGGAAGTGCGAAAGCTGCTGTTTTACCGGTACCGGTTTGAGCCATACCCAAAATATCGCCACCAGCCAGCAAAATTGGAATTGCAGCGGCTTGGATGGGAGAGGGGACTTCATAGCCAACTTTTAACACAGCTTTCATTACTGGTTCAGAGAGGGCTAAGTCGGCAAACAGAATTTGGTCAGTCATTTTTAAACCTTTGGTTTGATACATTGTAAAAAACAATAAAGCAAAGCCGTCGCTGACAAAGGTGCCAGTTAAGGATTCGGTTTTTGTTTTTATTGATCGAATAAATTGTTTTGCTGGGCAAAATAATTCACACAGCGTGTGTGGGAGCGATGATCGGGTCGCTATGGGTGTGAAAATCTTTTACAGAATTTGCACACAAAAGAAATTTGCATGAGCGAGGCTGATGCAAGAATAAAGCGATTAAATCAACGGATTCCCGCGTGTTCTTACCAATCTAAAAAAATATAGTTTGAGTAATCTGAACACAGTGCTTTCAAAAACAGTGCAATTCAAAAACATCATGTTTTCTGGAAAATTGCGCACTTTATAGCAGGCTGAAATTTGAACTTCATGTTGTATGTTGGTTACTAAAAAACCAACTGTATGGGCAGCCCTCAGGCATCCTGCCTGCTCAGCATAACCCCACAACATAAACTCATAAGGGAGGGGTGTTACTGAAAGTGCGCGCAGTATAGGGATTTGCGGGCCATAAAGCCAGCAAAATAGCGCTTGGTTCACATTTAGTCGGGCTTGGCTTGTGCTAGCAGTCTATCCAATGCGTTCGCAAAGGCTTGTTTATCTTTATCGTTGTAAGGCGGTGGGCCGTCGTGGACTACGCCGCTCGACCTCATGGTTTCCATAAAATCGCGCATATTGAGTCGTGCGCCAATCGAGTCTTTGCTGTAACGCTCACCGCGCGGATTTATCACCGCCGCACCTTTGGCGATGGCTTCGGCGGCAAGGGGTATATCGGCCGTAATCAGCACATCGCCCGCGACCAACTCTTGCACTATGTAGTTGTCGGCGACATCAAACCCGCTGCTGACTTGAATACTCTTTATATAGGGCGATGCAGGCGCCGCCATAAATTGATTGGCAACCAGAATCATAGTGATCTGGCGTTTATGCGCTGCGCGATACAAAATTTCTTTCACCTGCTTAGGGCAGGCGTCGGCATCGACCCAGATTTGCATGGCATTGGTCCCATTTTGAAGTGGCCGCGATTATACATTTTGCGTTATTCATTTGTGTTATTCATAGGTTAGACTCTGCGCATTAAAACAACCTGGGCACGAGTTAGTCATGTCAGAAAAGCATATTTCAACCACCGCGTTAGCGCGTCAAATTCGCAAGGAAAGTAAGGAATTATTTATTTTGCTGGCGCAAGGCGGTTGGATTGTGAAAGTCGATAACCATTGGCAGTTGACTGAAAAAGGTAAGTTTGAAGGTGGGATTTATATTAATCATCCGAAATACGGCGAATATATTGCGTGGCCGGAATCGGTTCAGGATCATCCTCTATTGCGGCTTTTGCCAGAAGCGCCCTTGAGTGCGACTCATCTTGGCAACAAAGTGGATTTGCCGGCGCGGTTAATCAATTTACTGCTGGCAGAATCTGGGTGGATTAAAAGACATATTCGCGGTTGGCTTGTAACCGCGCGAGGTAAAACCATTGGTGGTGAACAGCACACCAGCGAGCAGTCGGGAATTCCGTTTGCGACTTGGCCTGAAACATTGCTTGATAATTCCATCTTTTTAGCAAGTATTGCCCAACTTAAAGGCGATAGCTTTTTTTCCTCTCATAAAACGTTAAGCGGGCAAATAGCAGAAACTCACAGTGGCTTTGTGGTTGAAAATTGGCTTTATCTTGCGAACGTTCATCACGCCTGTAATTATTCGTTAACCGTGGATAGTGAAACTGTTGTGGCAGATTTCTTTTTGCCTGACTTACAGATCGCAATAGATATTTGGGGCGCTGCCGATGACGCTGCCAGCTTGGTGGATAAACTATCCAAACAGGATTTTTACAAAAAGCACGGTTACGAGTACATAGAAATTCACGATGAGACAATCGTTCAGTTGGATGAGTTACTAGCAAAACAACTATTGGGTTTGGGTTTGGCGGTTTATTAAAAATTAATTCGTATCTAAAAAGAGGAAAATTTATGGCAAGTGTATTTACGTTGATTATGGAAGGAAAAATTCCAGGGAACTTTGTTTATCAAGATGATATCGCTATTGCGATTTTAACCATTCAGCCTATTCGTGAAGGGCACGTGCTAGTCATTCCACGAGAGGAAATTGATCAATGGAGTGATTTATCGGAAGACACTGCTGCACACTTAATTCGCGTTAGCCATAAAATTGCTAATGCGATGAAAACTATTTTTACATCCAAACGTATCGGACTCATGATTGCAGGATTGGAAGTTCCGCATACGCATATCCATTTAGTGCCAACGGATTCAATGGATGATTTGAATTTTGCATTTGCAAAAAATGCGGATGGCGAAGCGTTGAAGAAAACCGCAGAGAAAATTCGTGCGGCTTTACAATAAATTTTTAGTGATAAAGGAGTATTGAATTTTATTATTCAGTACTCCTTTGTCACGCTGATATTTCCCCCCACTTTATTTGCGACAATAACATTCCAGTAAGCATTAGCCCGCAACCGATCCAGGCACGCGTACTCAAAGTTTCATCCAGTAACCAAACTCCACCAATGGCTGCGAACACGGCTTCTGAGCTCATGATTATTGCGGCGGTGCTTGGGTGCGCATTTTTTTGCGCGATGACTTGCAATGTATAAGCGAAGCCGACGCTGACGACCCCGGCAAATAAAATGGGCTGCCAGCAATCTAGTGCCGCTTTTATTGTGGGTGTTTCTATAGTTAGTGAAACTGCCAAACTTAAAATTCCGCATACTAAAAATTGCACGGCGGATAATTGGATTGGATCGACGCGTCCGCTAAAGTGATCAATTACTAAAATATGAAATGCCCAGAAAAGTGCGCCGATAAAAATAAGCGTATCTCCCAGCGACATGGTGAAGTTGTCGTTAATGCTAAGAAGGTAGAGGCCGAGGACGGCTAGTAGGGCACCTAACCAGGTGGTCAATCCGGTTTTGTGTCGGAGTAAAATTCCTATTATGGGTACAAAAATTAAATAGAGACCGGTGATAAAACCCGCCTTTGCGGCGCTTGTATAAAACAATCCATATTGTTGCAGTGTAGCTGCAATAAATAATATTAAGCCGGTAATAATACCCGCTTTTGTTAGTGGATTTTTTGCTGCGTCCCCAGTTACTAATTCGCTTTCTTTTGGTTTGCGCGATATGAACCAAAGTAGTGGTACAAGTGAAAGACTACCTAATAGAAATCTTGCGCTGTTGAATGCAAAAGGTTCTAAAAAATTCATTCCTAAACGTTGAGCGACAAAACCAAAGCCCCAAATAGCGGCGGCAAACAACAGCATTAAATTGGATTTCATAAGCTTTCTTAATCAGTTTACTTTTTGAGGACAAATACATCTCTGAGTTTCCAAACAGGAGCTGCTTTTAGACTGTATTCAACCCACAGTGGGCGAGTTCCATTTGGATTAATCTTCCAGCGTTTGGGCACCGAATCGGTACCAATCATGTAACCGTGCAGATTACCATTTTTGTCTATCTTAAAACGCAAAAAACCTTTGTAACCTTCATGCGCAAGTGGAGAGAAAGCGTTGTTTGCCATTCTGCCAGCAGCTGACATTAAAAAGAAAAATATTCCAAATAATAAGCCTCCAGCAATAATTCCACTCGCCACTAACCATAAACCTTTTATGTAAGCATTAGGCTCGTAAAAACTGATTAACCAAAATAATGTTGGTACTGCGAAGAGGTGAACGCCGCCGTGAATTGCGCCGGGAATAATTGATCTCCAGCCATCTTCCAATGCAGTGCACACACATAAAAAGAAAATAACCAAATGGATAATTAATCCCAACGGACTGAATAAAAATGCTTTGAACCACATTTGCCAAAAATCTGGCAAAGCTACTGTCGTGATATGACTGGCCGCAACAAACCCGCTATCAATAAACGCTGGGCTAAAAACAAAACTATTACAGTAAACCGCGAACCAATAAAGTAGCCCTAGTAAAAATGGCAGAACTACATTGCCCGAAAATGCCCATTCTTTTGTTTCATTGATGCGCTGAAATATTTTTGCAATCCAGTTGCCTTGTGCGGGCAAGGAATATAAATCGCGAATGGGTAAGGGTTTGAAAAGTATTACTATATTTAGCCACGCCCAAAACCAACTTTTAATTCTGTTTGGATAAAAAGCACTATTTTTATATTGGCGTTGTTGTTCAGTGGGTGCGTTGGATTGCGTACCAACTCGCGTGCGCTTTTTTAAATCTTGCGTCATAGTTCCCAAGTCTTCTGCGCGATCCATAACTTTATCGGCACTCACGCGCAGTGCATGCGTGGGGTGTAAAAAGGCACCACCGCTGCCGCAAGTCACCAGCATGTCGTCGTAATGTAAGTCGGCACCGCTGGTAGCTGTCGAGCGAACGTAGTGGTGTAAATCGCCAGCGAGGCGTAAGCGAATTTTTATGCCGCGTTGCAGTAAAGCTTCTTCAAGACGTTGATAACGTTTGGGATAACCCAAGCGTGCATCGTCACCTAAAGGACGTGTCCAATAAGGTTCAGGGTAGAGCAGAATCACGTTGTCATCAGGTTTCATATCTTGT
>Ga0247741_1001755_pt1 | contig 12046 bp, 23 predicted proteins | sample UWRJL213509R2_FD_180945 | JGI IMG/M metagenome (GOLD analysis project Ga0247741, IMG submission 180945) | Plant litter microbial communities from Arlington Agricultural Research Station in Wisconsin, United States - UWRJ-L213-509R-2 | ecosystem: Environmental > Terrestrial > Plant litter >...
AGGCTGTCCTCGGTCACGGACTCGTGGAAGGCACGGTGCGGCAGGCACCGTTCGTCCGCCGAGAAGATCACGTTCGTCATGTCCAGCACGCGACCGGTTACCGGGCATTCCATCTGACCGGCGAGCACGTCCAACTTCTTGAGGCGGACGGCATCCGGGCCGACCTGGCCGTTCGGGTCGTTCCGCACGTAGTCGTGGTTGCGGGGGCAGTTGTGCGACACCGTTGCGATGGGGCACTCGCTGTAGTCAGCGTGGAAGGCGATGGTCTGTTCCGTGGTGGTTGTCATGGTGACAGCCTATCACACAATCCGAGGCAGCGCAAGCGTGTAGTCCACGTCGCGGTAGATGATCTTGTAGGTGCCGTCCGAGAGCTTGACCTCGCGGATACGCTCGGAGCCCGAGCGTCCACCCAGCGGTGTCTCATCGATCACACGGATTGTGACGATTGCGCCGGACTCGTAGAGGGCATCCCCGACGATCAGATCCGCACCCTTGAAGGGTCCGCGGGTGATGACGTTGCCCTCCGGAACCTCCACGACCTCAAACTTGAGAGGGTAGCGGTCGGTCAGGATGGAGCCCATGCTGTTCAGCAGGGCGAAGTGCTGGTCGGTGGTGAGTGTCGGATCGGGGTTCTCGATCCAGACGTGGAGTTCAAGGTTCAGTGTGGTTGTCATACTGACAGTCTAGCAGAAAACCCCCCGACCCGCAAGGGCCGAGGGGCTTTCCGTTCAGGGGCTAGCGGTACCCGCCCCGGCGAATCGCTTCGCGGGCCGCGTCCCGGTTGGCGGCGGTCACCTTCTTGCTGATGTACAGCGCCAGGGTGCCGGTCCACTTCTCGTCCTGGATGATCGAGGGGATGCGGGCGGTGAAGTTCGCCACCCGGACCTCGAAGTCGTCCACGGCGTCGGGCTCGTCGTCCGAGTCGTCCTCGTCCTCATCCGGCTCGTCGTCATCCTCGAAGCCGTCGTAGTCCTCGTACCCGTAGTCGTCCTCGTCGTCCTCGTAGTCCGGCTCCCAGTCGTCGTCGTCCTCCGCGCCCAGGACGGGCTCGGCGTAGGCGACAGCGGGGGCGATTTCGAGGACCGTGTAGCGGCTCACGCGGACCTTCTCGTCGTTCGAGTCGGACGGCACGCTCACCACGTCACGCGGGTTGATCACGACCGTCAGCAGGCGGGGAGCGAACGACGATGCGTAGCGGTGCGTACCGGCGTGCAGGCCGGTGGAGCAGGCCACACCACGGTTCGTGTCCACCTTCGAGCGGGGGATTTCGAGCGTGGAGCCGACCTCGTTGGGCAGGTGTCCGTTCATCGGCTCGCCGTTGACGATACCCGGACCCGAGTGGATCGAGGTACCCTCGTTGCTCACGCCCTTGTACAGAACGATATCGCCGTCCTTGGTCACCGTGATGCCGTGGGCGATCATGAACTTGAACAGGTGGCCCTTGGATTCCTCCGAGGGGTTCGTCGCCAACTTCTCAAGGAAGTTGATGTACGCCTGGTACGAGTCCTTGTTGTCCGAGGACTGGACGATGTTGACGATGAAGTCAGCGAGCGGGCCGTCGATGGGGTCACCATCGAACGTCAGCGTTCCGCCGATGAGGGCGACACGCTCCGAGAGGCGGCTGACCTTGCCGTAGATCGCGTTGGCCGGGTCGAGCAGGCCCTCGATCTTGTTGTCCGAGGAACCGTCACCGAGCGCGGTGAGAATGTCCTCGAAGCCGGGGTGGTCGTCCGTCAGCGTCTTGACGAGGCCGTTGCCGAGAACCACGGTGAGGGAGCGCTTGTCCGGTCCCTCGATGAGTGAGTGAAGTGCCATGTTGTGCTTGTCCTTTCGGTCGTTACTACTACAGTAGCAGAGTGGGGCGGGAATGTCAACTCCCGCCCCAAACTTTCTACCGGGCCTCGTCCGCCATGTTGATGTAGGTCACCACATGGGTCTGTCCGCCAGGCTGGACAGAATCGCCCAGCATGGGCAGGAGAGGGTAGAGGGCTTCGGGGTCGTACTGAGTCGGAGCAGGCTGGGCGACAGCGTACTCCGGGTACTGGATCGCCGCCTCCCCGACCTTGCCGTCCTGGATCGGCGCGATGTACGCCTCGTAGAACGCGCGGGTGTCCGGGTCGTTGATCAGCGCGATGTTCGCGGGAGACAACTTCGGGATGCGTCGGTAGTACGTCTTGCGGGCCGTGTACTGCTCTGCCGCGACCTGCATCGGCGTGCGGACCTTGATCTGCGCCAGGCGCGTCTTGAGCCAGTCCGTGAGGTCGATCCAGTGTCCCGGCGTGAGGTTGTCCGACTTCTGATTGCGAGCCAGCAGGACGAACGTGGTCGTGCGAGCCCGAGCGTCAGCGCCGATCAGGTGCATGAGCGCCTTGATCTTCTGATTGTACTGCCCGGTGACGTGTCCGTCAAGAACCTGATTCGCCAGCGCGTCCCCAGCGTGGAGCAGGACGTAGGGCACGCCCGCCGCGATGAGTTCGGATTCCTTGCTCTCCGAGGTCGAGAACGAGTTCTCGTAGGAGGTCAGGTCGTAGACAGTCCGCAGAACGCGATCCACCGGACCAGTCTTGACGGCAGGCGCACCGGACTTGACAGCCGCCGCACGATTCGCCGCCCACACCTTGCGCTGGGCGACAGCCTGTGCCGCGTAGGTGGCGAGGTCGATCTGCTTGGCGAACGCCTTCACGAAGCCGGGGTGCATCCCCGCCGTGTTGGTTTCCGTGGTGAAGTAGACCACCACGTCCCGCACGTCCACGCCCTGAGCCGTGGCCTCAGCGATCACGAACGGGGTCGTTTCCCCGGACTCCATGACGTACTTCTGCTCGCGCTTGTAGTACCCGATCTTGGTTTCCCCGGAGCATCCGAGGACGAGAACCGAGTGCTGGTTGTGAACGTCCTGCAACCCGCGCGCCGTCTTGCCGATGCGCTCAGTCTGCCACCCGGACTTCGCCGTGCTGGACGACTTCGCCGTGCCGATGGTGAACGGGAGGTCCGTGCCACGCGACCAGTCGAGAGGGATGCCGCTCCACGTCAGCCCCGCAGTCGGGAGGTCGATCTGTTCCATCGCCTTCTCGATCTGCTTCGCCTCGCGGAACGTCTTGACCGTGAGGATGCGGCGCTGGTACTCCGCGACGACCGACCGGACGAGTTCTTCGGCGGCGAGGTTCACAGCCTTGATCGTGCGATCTGTCCATTCGAGGTCGTCCCGGCTGGGCAGAATGTCAACCGAGCCATTGTCGATGCTCAGCACACTGCCCGCGAGGACACGGCCCACGTTCCGCCCGGAGAACTTGTCGCCGGGGAGTTCGTAGAACACGCCATGGATCAGCGCCTTCACAGTGGGCGAGCCCCAGTAGGGGAGGTTCTTCGGGCGCTCCTGGACGAGCCAGCCGCCAGCGAGGGCCGTGTACTGATCCGGGTTGTGGACCGAGTACAGGGGTTCCTTGCCATTGACGAGGATGCTTCCCGGCTCCCAGCCGAGGAAGGTGTCGCCCTGGGCAATGTCGGCCCAGTCGTTGTGGCCGGTGGTCGAGGGAATCTCGATGGTGACGCCATTCGGCTCAGTCGTGGCCTGCTCAGGCATGAAGCCGAGCGACGGCATGTTCTGCTCGTCACGACCGACGATAGCCACGTTCATTCGACCATCCTTGAACGCCCGGACAGTGAACTGCGGCGACACCGCGAGGCCCGACTTCGAGCCGAGGCCGAAGCCTCCGATGTACTCGTTCGAGCCCGCCTTCGTGCTGTGGCCGAACTGCCCGAAGCCCTTGATTTCCTCGCGGGACAGGCCGATGCCGTGATCCTTGATCGTGAGGAAGGGGTGCAGGGCCGAGGGGAGGGTCACTTCGACCGCGCCAGTGTAGCCAGCGGCCTTGTGAGCGTCCCGAGCGTTGGACGTGTACTCGCGGAGAGCGGCGAGGCGCGGGTTGGCGTACATGCGGATCAGGTTCCTGATCTGCTGTGCGATTGCACCCGCCTCGAAGGTCATGGCGACAGTTTCCTCGAACTGCAAGGTGCCGGTGATGGTGGCGGATTCCTGGACGATGAGCATGTGATGCCTTTCCGGTGGTGGTTGTTGGTTCGTCTACGACTCTAGCAGGTTATTCGGGGGTTGTCAACTCCACAAGGGGAAGAAATTTCTGCTCGATCAGAGTGTCCAGATATCCGCCTGTGGCGCAGACCGAGACATGCTCGTTCACGTCTTCGAGCCAATAGACGATCATCTGTGATCCATCCGCAGGGTCGCAGTACGAGTAGATCCGCTCCGAGGGTGGGAGAGGTGCCTTTTGGAAGTTGGCTTCCCTGTACGAGGCGTACGCCCACACGAAGAGGGGGAACACGAGGATAGCCACGAGCGCACAAGAGAGCGCGCCGAGGAGCAGCGGCCAGTCAAAGACCCACTTCTTCCTCCCGGCGAGCAGGTACTTGAGGAACCCGTAGCCGAAGTAGCCCGTGAAGATGGTCGCGGCTGCCGCCACCAGGAAGATCACGATGACCCCGATGAACGTCAGGACCGGCACGAGGTAGTCGAGGTACGTCATGTCAGACCCTTTCCAACTGAACAGCCTCGTGGCCTGTGCGCTGGAAGGTCGTGGACTGCCCGAACTCCATGTACACGATGATGCTGGCTTCCGTCCAGGTGACTCCGGACAGGACGCCGATCATCTCGGCGTTAATGTAGTTCTTGACGGGACCCCAGACGCGGACGATTTCTCCGATTTCCGGGGCTACTGCGGGCACATTGCCCTTGGTGAGTGAGAGACTGGTCATGGTGTTGCCTTTCGTGGTGGTTGTGGTGGTAACCTAGCAGACTTTCAGACGTGTGTCAACTAGAAGTTCTTGCCGCGTGCCTGCATCTTCTGGAAGAAGGCCTCGCGGGTGGCGATCTGGCGGCGGATCGCCTTGAGAGCGCCCTCCCAGGTGCCGGAGTAGCCGTGGCTGCGCCCGATCTGGACTCTCCAGATACGCCCATCCTTCCAGCAGACAGGGCGGGGCGGGATCTGGTCTCCGAGCAGGGGTCGGTAGGTTCGCTTAGTGGTTGTCATGTTGGCACTCTATCACACTTTGGCCAAAAGTTGAAGACCCCCGGCGAGCTAGGCTCAAGCCGGGGGTCTTAGGTCGGAAGAGGGGAACCAATCCTCTTCCTGTCCTTCGCGGAGAAAGGAGATCCGCTAGGCATTACATGTATGTTAGCATGTAGGTGTGATTATGTCAACTCAGAGGAGCCCGGCCTCCTTGTTGTAGCCCTTCACCATCGATGGAATATCGAAGAAGTCCGCCAGCCAGCCGAACACGAGCAGGCCGCCCGTGCAGGCAAAGACCACGCCGGAGGTGGTCCGGCCTAGGTAGAAGCGGTGTGCTCCGAAGATCCCGAGCGTCGCCCACCAGGCGTATGCAGTCGCGAGACGCTTCCCTGTGTCCACTCGGACTACGTAGGGCTTCCCGTTGATGGTGACTTCTGATTCGGTGACAGGCATGGTTCTCCAACCCTACCAGATAATCCCCTTGTTGTCAAGGTCCGGCAAGGACTTCAGTATGGGGTGCAAGCAGGGCTCGCACAGGAATGAGATGGAGCTAGCGTTGAGAGCAACGCCAACTGGAGTGAAGTGGCCATCGTCAAGCTCGCCGACTGGGCGATCACACGCGCCGCAGCGGTGTGGCTCTAGATGGACGGGTGGGAGCCCGCCCTGTGCGAGAAGGACGGACTCCCGTTGGTTGGTCACAAGATGGACCTCGAAGTGGCGCATGCCACCATCCTAGTCGATCTAGGAGAGGGTGACTTTTCCGGCCACGACCTTGAGGTTCTTCGCGGCGTACTTGATGTAGTTCGGGCCGTACTTCGAGTTGGTCGGGGCGGTGCCCTGTCCCTGAGGGAACACGACGTGGGTCGAGTTCGCGCCGGGCATCACGACGATGCCGAGTTCACCCTGGCGCTCGCCGAAGAGGACCTCGACAACCGCGCCCTTGTCCGGAAGACCCCAACCCACGACCCGATCCAGAAGGACGGACGGGGTATCCGCATCTATCTTCTCGGCGATTCCGGAGTCGTCCATCCGCACGAGCGAGTAGCGAGTGAATCGCGACTGGACCACACCGCGGCGTCCGTCCGGGAACTCCACGTAGATGCCGCCGTAGAGGAACTTGAGGGGTGCGGTGTCGCCGAGGTAGTAGGTGTGCTTGTCGTACTTCTGCGTCTGTCGGTCGAAGAAGCCGTGGTTGATGATGGGGTCGGTGCGATTGGGAAGGGCCGAGGGCCGGTTCTGAGGTAGGTTCATAACCACCACTCTAGTATAGAAGTGCCTCTATGTCAAGCCCCCATAACCCAGACCGGCGTGTTCACCTTGAGGTAGACTCCGCCATTGAACATGATGTTCCCGTTCGAGTACATGTGGATCTCTCGCACGTAGTGTTCACGATAGGGCTGCATCCGCGCTGTCTTGTTCTTGCTCGCGTAGAAGCGCCCGCCGATCCGCTGGCCAACAACGCTCAGCTTCAGATCCTCCGCCGAGATGGCTCCATTCTTCAGAGCGTCTTCGATGTACACAGCCTCTTGGGCCTGCCGCAGCTTCTCCGGCGTGCTCACGGTACCTCCACCAGCTTCACCTGAATCGGCACGAGGTACTGGCGCTCGATGATGACGCGCTCCTTGCCGGGCTGCACCAACTGGATCTTCTCCGAGCCGGTCTTGGCCACCAGGTAGATCTCTCCGGCGAACTTCGAAGGCGGCATGACACGCACGGCGGTGCCTTGCTTCATCGAGACGGCCTTGGTCTTCCCAAGGAAGGTGACCACGGTCGCGTTCGGCATGAGATGCACCTCCTCCTGGTCCACATCGATGACGTGCCGGTTCTTCGGGTTGTTGTACCCCGCCAGTGCGAGCCGGTTGTTCACCTCGATGGCTGCGTTGTGAGGAGCCTTACTCAGTTCGATCTGATCTCCAGGCCGGATCGTCTTGTAGGTCTGATTTATCCAGCGGCGGTTCTGGTCGAACCCGCCCGGCACGTCAACGATCTCGGCGTCGCCGGGAATGATGTCGATCTTCACAGGTGGTCTCCTTCTTCACAGGGCATGTCGGCGGTTGCCGTGCCGTTGACAATAGCACACTCGAAGTCGTTGAACTTACACAGGTGCTCGCAGCACTCAGCTACGTGCTGCTCCAGTTCCACGAGTTGCAAGGGCTTGTGGTTGATGAAGTCCTTGGGGTGGAGGCTGGAGGCGTGTCGGCTGACCAACTGGTTGATGGTGCGGTAGTCCATCCGCTGCGTCGCGATCCGGAGCACCGTCTCCGCCACGTGCCGCGGGGACATGTTGGCGGATCCGTTGGTGAGGATGTCCTCGATGGCAGCGAGCCGGATCTGATCCTCATCGTGATCTCGGAACGGGTGATCGAACACCATCTGGTTGAAGTCGTAGCGCTGATGACGGTCCGGCAAGTCAACGAACATCTTGCCGGAGATCTTCTTCATCTCGGCGGTCTTCCACGAGTACGGGCCGGGAGTGTCGTTCTGGTCTGGTGTGGTCATCCCGCCACTCTACCAGGCTGCCGCGGTTAAGTCAACTCCGGCGTCTGGAAGAAGCGGTTGAACGTGGTGTCACCCAGGATCTGTAGCTGCGCATCGGTTGGTACATCTCCTACGGTCTCGTACACGCCGACGTAGCGGAGGAAGGCCTCGAAGGCTGCACGAGTATGCGCATCCCACACGCCGCGGTTGAAGTTACCGGTTCCGAGCACGTGGAAGATGGCGTTCTGCACAGCTTCAGTAGCTGCAGCACGAGCCGCACTACGGTGCGCGAAGTTGGAGGGGCGTACGGTTAGTACCTCAGGGTCCAGGCCCTGCAGCACTTCAGGCCGCGGTTCCTCTGGGCGGACGAAGGCGAGCACATCGGTCTCATAACGCGTCCGTTCGAACACGCCGTCAGGATCCTGGTTACCTCTAGACAGGCCGGAGGCGGTCTCGCCCTCGATGGTGCGGAAGGTGGACTCGGACTTGAAGCGGTCGGTCTCGGTTACAAGCCCTACATGAGGCTGCCCAAACAGGCCGGTTGACGGGAAGGCGAAGAACACGATGTCTCCTGGCTTCGGGCCGGAGGTGAACAGACGGTTGTTCTTCGCGAACCACCCCAGTGCAGCGGAGGTGGAGATCATGCTCGTCTCCAGCAGGCCGACCTCACGCAAGACTTCGTGGACGTAACTGCCAGCCCACGGTTGGCCCGAATACTTGACATCTCGTCCGAAGGCACTCTCGCGCATCGGATGGCTGCGGTAACCGAGGACCTTACGGGCCTGCTCGATCTGAACTGGTACCTCACGGTTCGTCATGTAGATCCTTCCAACACTGTATGTACCCGTCCGGGAACGGGACCCCTGCCTCAAGTAGCTCGTTGAACAACTCGCCGGGCAGCGAATCGAACCAGTCTATCAGATCCTCAACCTGCGTTGCATCGAAGTGGAAGGGGGCACGGTTGGCAGCCTTGATCAGGGCACGGTTAACGTCCGGCTCGCTCACGTGCCGCCTCCACACACCGTTCATTCCAGAAGTACCCGGTTGTCAGGGCGTTGATCTGGTACTCTATCTGACGGGCCTCGAAGAAGGCACGCCGGGTACGGTCGAAACTGGCATCGGTTGAGGAGATGTACTCGTTCAGGAGGACCCACTGGCCGGGGTGTATCGTCAGCTTGTAACTGGCCGGGTCTCTAAAGTACTCGATGTAGGGCGTAACATACCGTTCATCGAACCAATCGATCCGTTGAACGAGTGCGATCAGGCCATTCTTCCGGCCCGGCATGTCGTGAACGGTCAGCTTGATGGTTGTGGTATCAGCGGTATTCCACTCAAGCCCCACGCGCATCGACGGTTACCTTCGTGACGTACTGGTCCTTGTCCCACAGAATCGGGGCGTCTACACCGTTCAGGCTGACCGCGATCTTGTCGTCATCCTCTGTGATGGCACCAACGGTTCCGGTTGCCTGTGCAACGACGGTTTCCTTGTCGTCTACAGAGTAGACGCCGATGTGGACGGTTCGACCAATCAGGTCAATACGCTCTGCTTCGTCGGCGGTCTCGATACTCTGCGTCATACTGACAGCTTAGCACACTACTCGCCGGTTTGCAACCTGTCGTAGGCCTCGATAGCGGTTACGATACGGGCCGCACGCATGGCGACAGCGGTTGCATCGATGTACGCTGCACGTGTCTGTGTAGTGAGGATACTCGCCGCGAGTTCATCGCGTAGAAGACGGGCCTCGTTAAGGATTTCCTCAGGCATTGAACGGTTCGTCCTCTACTATCTCAGCATCCACGGTTTCCTCTTCTGGAGCGGGTGCGTTACGGTTTTCAACAAGTTGCATAAGGGACTCACGCTTCTTGTTGTTTTCTGCTAGCTTGTCAAGCCGTTCCTTGAGCATATCTGCAGCGGTTACGGTTACCTCGACCTTGTTGTCGATCTCGATCCCGCCTCGGATACCAGCACGGTCAAGGATCTCCTTGGCTGCACCAAGCCGTACGGTCTCGGAAATGGCGTTGTGCATGAGTTCTTCGAGGGTGTCTGACGCGCCACCTACACTGGATTCGAGCCGGGCCTTGGCCAAACGGATCAGATCAGGCTTTACGAGGTCACGGTTGGCCTTCTTGGTGTGCTTGTTGCACACAGAGTCACCGTTGATCGAGCCGTCGTTCCACAACCAGCACCGTTGACCGTCTGCCTTACGGGCCACGCATCTTGAGGGGAGCCGAATCAGGCGGGAGGGGTGAACTGCACCGGTTCCACCGAGGGCATCACGCTGATCCTCGTCCTTGAGGAACTGCTTGGTACGCCGAAGGACCCAGGATGGGGCAACTCGCTCGATTCCGGGGGTCAAAAGGAGTTCGAGGCCGGTCTTGTAGTCGGAATTCACGTCCGAGGGGGTCAGAAGCATGTCCGTCTTCTGGAAACGGAGGGCATCAGCCGACATTTCGGCGGTGATTACCTGCAAATGGCCGGTTGGGTGCCCATTTTGGTCGAAAACCGACACCCAACGGCCCTTATTGGACCGAATTGTGATGCGGTTCTCGTATGTGTCCTCGCAAACACCGTTGTCAACCTCCTCGATGCCCCATTCTGCCAGGTTTGGGAGCAGGCCGGGAGGCGCTTCGACCATCATTTCAGGTTCTTCGCCATCGGGGGACTCTAGTGCGAGCATTGTACAATCCAAAAAGTGTGAACGGTGTATTTTGAGTTGACTATTTTCTGAGGCTGTGCTGCTCAGTCAAGTCCTAATCCCCTATTATACACACTTTTGGGATTTTAGATTTGAAAATCGTGACGGTTGTTTTAGACACCTTCCATTTTGCTTGTTTGGTTAGGATTTACAAGGCATTTTGTAGAGATTAGACTACGGTTCTAGCGTCAATCTGACAACTTGAACACGTCTAGGTTCTTGTAGACGAGCCAGTAGAGAAACGCACTGAACAACGTGCCGAGTCCCACGGTCCAAAAAATTGTAGGCATCACGGTCCAGAAGATAGACCAGTATCCATAGTATGCGAGCACAACGACCACGGTTGCGGGGCATAGGCAGAAGTACAGGAAGGTGATCGCCGTACTCTTGGCTACCTCACGCGCCAGGCTCGGCTTACGGTCTGTCACTTCTCACCCCGTTCTACCCACATCGAGAGGAGTACGACGAGTGAGATGCAGCCCACGATGACCGCCACAGCTATGAAGTAGACCAACCAGCCGGATGACACGATCACGGTGAAGCTGATCCACGCCAGCATCACGATGATGAACAGCGCAAACAGAAGGTTGGCTCGTGACGAACGAGTCCGTAGGAACTTACCGGCCATCGTCATACCCCCGAGCAACCCACTTGCGAGCCAACCATATGAGGCCCTGCAGGATCACGAAGCCGGTGATGACACCGAGCGTGAACCAGATGCCCATGGTTGCCGTGATGAACACGAGGGAGAGGGGAAGGAACACACAGATTGCGATCCAAGCAAGAAAGTTGGACCGTTGGTACTGCGTGGTGAGTGGAATTCGTCTGGTCATAAGTACAACCTAACAGAGAACCCCTAGGTTGTCAAGTGTGAAAGGTGAATTGCTCCACGCTCGGTTGTGAACTCGTCCACCTTGGCGAACCAGGACACGCGCCGTTCACCAGCCATAAAGGGCAGGCCACAAATAGGGCACCGTTCTTCGTTCATAGCTACCTCCTGGGAGATAGTCTACCACGTATAGCCGGGGGCTCGGAGTGCGGGGCAGGCATCCGGCCCCCGGAGTCTTGGCTAGGCGTTCTCCTTGCGCCAGCGCGTAGCGAACTTCTCGGCTCGCTCAATCTCTGCGGTCACGGTCTTGTATTGCCCCCAGGTATCCTTCGGCATCTCTAGATACCCGTCCCGTACCTCCTGGTGATACTTCTCCCACAGCATACTCTGTGTCTTGCGCAGGCCTGCAAGATGCTCCACCATGGCAGGCGTCAGGGGCTTCTCGGTTAGCTCGTCACCCTCGGGCACCATGCTCTCACCGAGGGCCACCAGCCGAGGGACAACCTTCAAGGCGTGTCGGAGATAGGCCTCGGTTACCGGGTTGCCCATCTCCTCAGCGATAGCCTCGGCTACAAGGATCTGCAACTCCTCCTCTTCGGGAGGGATCACCCGTTCAGGCTTCTCAGGCTTCGGCTTGGTCATGAACCATACATACCAGGCCAGGACAGCGGACGACATGATGATGGAGCCGCCGAGTGTTCGCCACGACCAGTTCTCCGGGACGATGAGATAGAACCCCACGGTTACGACGATGCCGGATAGCAAGAAGACGAGACCGGAGACAGCCTTGTAGGTGGTTGACATGATCAGAGCCTATCAGATATTCCGGTACTTGTCTACCTCTGTGGTGTCCCACGACACCGTGCCCTGCTCAACGACAGGGGGAATCCAGTCGGGATCAGGCTTGCCGTAGCGGGCGCGCAGCTTGATGGACCGCGTGACCATACCCTTCGCAGGGGCGGAGGTCTCGTACGGTCCCTCATAGAAGACCTGAATCTCACCGGTCACCTTGTTGCGGCGGG
>Ga0247741_1001756_pt1 | contig 12045 bp, 15 predicted proteins | sample UWRJL213509R2_FD_180945 | JGI IMG/M metagenome (GOLD analysis project Ga0247741, IMG submission 180945) | Plant litter microbial communities from Arlington Agricultural Research Station in Wisconsin, United States - UWRJ-L213-509R-2 | ecosystem: Environmental > Terrestrial > Plant litter >...
CAGAGACATGATAATAAATTACAGCTTAGACTACTTACAACACTCTACGTAGATAAATGAAATTTGACCTCTGAAAGCGCCATGTTGTCCTTACCACCCTTTAGCACCAGATATCTGTAAACAATTACCAGGACCTCATCTTTCGACTTTGAATCCTCGATAGCCCTGAAATAAAGCCACCAGGTGCGCATGGACTGGCGTGCGGCAGCCAGCAAGTCGTCTCGATGACTCTCCATTTCCAGCTTCGCGTGAGCCAGCTGAGATTCATCTTCTGCATCTCTACGAAGGCAGACGATAAGAGCAGCATGGCAAACTTTGGCTAGCCAATCGGTCCCGTTTCTTTCGAGCTCTGGCTTTGCGATTTCGAAGTGTAGAAGAGCGGTGCTATATTGTCCCATCGCCATGTATCTGAGGCCAAGTTCGAGGCGAGATTCGGCACCATGGAATACGAATCTGTATTGCCAAAATACGGGTATCGCTTTGAGGTACAGCTTGATAGCGTCGTCGTCCTCAGAATAACGTGCCAACTCCCGCATGTTATGAGCTGCATCGAGTTCTCGTCCAAGAGCTTCGAGCACCTCCAAAGCTTCCCACTTTGCCAATCGAGCTTCCGTTAGTCTTCCCTCGTTAAGATGAAGTCTGGTAAGCACCGCGAGGCCATCCGCCACTGCAGAAAGGTCGCCGAATGCTCGTAGAATGGGTAGAGCCGCAAGAGCCGATCGAGCTTCATCCAACTGGCTCTGCTGCAGGTAAACTCTGGCGAGTGCAACTTCGCATTTTGCAGCACCATGTCGGTCCGACAGTGCGTTGAATTTCGAAAGCGCATCTTCAATCGACAAACGGCCTTCGTCCTGACGACCACTTTCTCCAAGATACCATTCCCCGAGGAGTAAGGAGCATGTGGCTTGACCTTTGAGGTCCCGAAGCTCGACGAACTCCTTGAGGAGGTGTTCCAAGCGTGTGATGGCCCTTCCCTGCTCGTTGATCCAAATGGACTGAGCGATGCCTATCCAGCAATGCGCTGCAGCGACGTCTTCGCCATTAGCCTTGAGCAAGGGGGCAGCTTCTCTAAGGAGGCGATCACCGCGCCCGAAACTCCCAACCGAAATGGACATTCCTCCTAGGCGTCGAAGACAAGCAGCTGTCATCAATGAGGTCGGAGAATCCTTTCGGGCCAACTCGAGTGCTTTCTCGATGATGTCCATGCGCGGTTTCATAGCATATCGAGGAGTGGAATACTGGAGAGCCGCCTCGACAGCGACGACGCAATTTTGACCAAGTGCGTCATCGAGAATTGCCTCGATATTGTGTTGTTCATTTGTCAGTCTTTCGATGGCCTCGTTGAAACCTTTCTGTCCTGGTTGATAGAGGCCGTCCCGCGTCAGATCGAAGTAGTGGTTGTAAACCTCATTGCGTGACTGCACGTCCAATTGATTGTATTTGAGAGAATAAGATCGAATGGATGCTGGAATCTGAAGTCGACTGCCTTGTTGGATGGAAATGAGGGAGAGGTCGGATAGGATACGAGTCATCTCCGGGACTTTGTTAAGGCCAGGAAACATGCACAGAAGATCTTCGTGCAACGCCCCACTCGGTAACAAGGAAAGAATGCTGAGGACCATTCTTGCTTCTGGACGGACTTGACTCGATGCGCTTTTCACCCATGAAACAAGCGCCGTGTCGGCAGTGTCCAAGTCGTCCTTCAGTGCTAGAACTGCGCCTTCCCCATTCCATTGTTTCACCAGGTCGGACGGTTTGACCTGATTCACTCGACACAAGTGCGCCATGAAGTTGATGAGTTCTGGAAGGTAGTAGACCTTCTGTAACAGTGCGTCCAGTTGGCTGTCCGAACATGGGTATATGTTAAGAAACATTAGTTTGGCGCCGCGGGGAGAGAGTGGTAAAACGTCCAATCTTGACCAGTCTTGAGGAAGGTCTGTCGCCCCTCGCATGGTGATGACAATTGTCAGCCCCGGAATACTGCGTAATTCTTCTAAAACTTCTTGCACATCGGCTTGGATGTGATTCCAGGCGTCGTCTAGATCGGTGAGGACGAGGAGGGAAGGTAATGCTGAGTTTCGAAGACCATCGAGTATGGCGTTTAGTCGTTCAATGGTGTAGGAGGGGCGCTGGCGACGGGGTTTGGAATAGTGGTATGTGGCATCGAACTTTATCTTGGATTTGGGTGGTGCTTCGAGAGCGAGGCCGTGGAAAAGCACCTCACGGAAATTGTCTAAGGATATGACCTCCCCGAGATCGGCCCAATGGCGTCGAGCACCGAATAGGTCGACAAGTTGGTCTTCATATACGATGGCTTTAGCAATGGATGTCTTCCCGACGCCTGGTATTCCGAGGATGGCCAGAGGGGAAACATTTTGCTCGATCCGACGAAGAATCTCTGATATGCACTCTTCCCTGCCATATATCTTGGGCTGTGGCGGGAATGATCTATCATTTGAAGGTTGTAGCTGAAAGCCTTAAGTCCACACTATAGGTAAAGCGTACCGTTTGCTGACTGCATCCCCTGCAGCATCACCATACTGTTCAGGCGTGGATGTTAAGCAAATGCGACAACGAGCATAATTTCTGGGATACTCACAGAGACGTATCGAATGGATGTTATATGCCTGGACCACTGCTTTGCAATGTCGAGAATCTGAGTGTCTTGGGTCAGAAATAGATGGCGGTCGATCTGCTAGGATTACTCACTGTGTCGGCGATGTCAGTAACTCCAGCGCTACGCCACGACGACCGACTCAGAGTTTCATGGGGGGAGAGAGTTGAAAGAAGTTGCTCCATGTTGGTATGTTCTAGTGCAGAAGAAGGCTACTGCGACGGGACTGTTCAGTAATATACGAACTGGTGGTGGTGTTGTGGAATAGAATCAATAGATGCTATGATCATCGCTATTCGGGACTGGAGTCTATCACAGCCTGTCTTCAACCCTATTCAATGACAAAGTGTATTGATTGGCGACGACTGACACGAGCGAGAAGATACTGGATCTCAGGCTGTCTCGACTTGTTACGCATTCTGCGCAGCTGACTGATCCATACCGGCTGCGGCCTCGTTGCTCACGTTTCAGGAAGCAGTGCAGCCACTGAGCGCTGAGATTTAGTAAGAAAGCGCTGGGACGATTGGAGTTTTAAACAGTGACACTGTCAGGTGGCACTGAAGTTGGTGACTGCCGGTGACCATTTATTTGTATGTTCTTGTTGACCACCACCATGGGCCATGACGATGGTTGACGCTGCAATGTACGAGCTACGAGTATTGCTTCAGACAAAAGAAAGTCAAACATCTCGCCAAACTTGAAGGTATAGACTCGAAGAACCAAGGCAGAGTGCATCAACTCATAGAGCACAGATAGGGTTCTCGTAAAATTTGTTTGCGTATATCAAATGGCACAACATGCAACTTCGGAGACAGCCTGAGCCCTAACGATATTTTCTCCGACAGTGACCAAGCATACGAATGCATTGTTTTTCTAGTTAAGGTCGCTACCAGCACCACACCTTTACAGTAGGACAATCCTCGAACGACACGACAATCCTGCGCTTTGTACGATCTGGGCTAACGATGATGCTTTTTATCCTGTTAGGTGGACTGTCTGCTAAATAAAATGTGGTCAACTGCCTTCGAGTATTGATATCCTGGAAAATAAGCGTCTTATCCTCTGTCAACTCCGGATATACGACGAAAGGCTCGTTAGGAGAGCAGGCCACCGCGAACAAGTTCGTCCTGATGGAGGCGGCATCCTTCTGAGGCTCTCGAAGAACCTGGTATGTCCTCTTGGCTAGGTCCCAGACTCTCACCTCTCCATTGTTGTAACAGGCCACAAGCTTCTTATCCGTTGGGTGGTATGCCATCGACTCACATTCCACGGATATCTGTTGTGATCGACCAAAAGCGTCGGTGGGCTCGTCCGCGCGGCCATCTTGGAATGTAACGGGATGGTCCGAAGGCTCCCTTGAGCGGCCTTGAACAGCTACAGGTGCTCCCATTCTCTCGAGCTGAGCATCACCAAAGACAAGGGGTCTGGAGACCTCCTGACCATCTTGGGAGTTGCAAATCACTATATCTCCACCAGGTACGCTCATGAAGATCTTCTTGCTACCTCGAGGCCACAAGAATGTGGTGCGCTCGTTGGGATTGACTGCTGCAAGAAGATAGTGTCTTGCGGCACCCCTGCCGACTGCCGACTTGGGTGCCCTCCGGAGCTGATGCTGGACATCGATGACAGCGACTGAATCACAGAATCCTCCTCCCTGGAATTGGACTCCAAGATAACTAGGAGATCCAAATCCCTGTCGCCCCTCCCACTGAGTACCGGAGTTTCGACCTATGTTGATGCACTCGCTCGCGCAAATTCTCATCCGCGTAACCGAGACAAGGAAGCGCCCGTGGAATGTGTCTCGAAGATCCAATGCGATAATCGGGTCGGTCGGCCTGTCGTAAAGATCGGCATTCCGTGTCACGAATGGCCCATGTGACCCATTCCTCATTCTAGGTGGTTTGCAACGCGTTCCTTTATGGATCTCCCAAAGGATGACATGGTCGATCTCCAGACCCACAGCCAAATATCTGCCACCATCGCTGAGGGATAGCACGGAAGTATTTCTGTCGTTGTTCAGCGTCAAACATCGCTTATGGGCTTTGGTGAAGGCAAAGGGCGGAGTGGTCGAAAGTGAAGGTTCTGGACTTGGAGATCTCTTTTCACTTTCTTCCTCTACAATTGGCATTCGGCTAGCGCGCCTCCGCAGTGAAAAACTCTGGGGGGCAGGTTTATTACTAAGTGTGGGCAACTCCGGCATAGGGGGCATGGGCGGACGCAAATTAGATTCACTAGCCGATCGCCTATGGAGGAGCCTTTGCACCATGGATGACTTATGACGCAGGACTGGTTGAGGTGGCCTAGCAACATCTATGGGTTCCACTTGGACCTCTTCTACCGGCGGAGGCTCAAGGATAATAGGACGATTTGGAAGTGGAAGGCTCCCGAGTTTCTGCGCAACAACTACCGCCGTGGGTCTGCCCGCGGGGTCCTTTGCCCAGCACTGGCGTGCTACCTTCCAGATTGCTGGAGTTAGCTGCGGGGCTTCTTGCATATTTGGGCGGTCAGGCCGCACACCCTTCTCAACCACAAGTTGTCGGAGGGCCTGCATGGTGGGCACCATACCCAACGGGGTCTCCATTCTGAAAATCTAGATCGAGGGCGTACATTGAGCTCTTCGGGTCACAATTGTGGACTGAATCTGAAAACTTGCCTCATAGATGGTCATGCCGAGGGAGTATATATCACAGGGAAACCTCAGGGATGAGCCGCGGAACAGCTCTGGCGCCATCCAGTTCTGGCTACCCATGAATATGGGCGAATCGATCTGGGTACGCGTGTTCACGTCCGTCTTGAGACGGGATAGCCCAAAGTCGCATAGAACCGCGTTACAATTGTCGTCAATCAGGACGTTTGATGCCTTGAGATCCCCATGGACAACCTGTTGTGAATGGAGGTAGACGAGGCCGAGGGATACGTGATGTATCTAACAAAGGCGCATGTGAGCTTGGACTAAATTGAATAGGATGCGGTAAGACAGACTTACTATCGACAGCCGAGGAAATTCGGGGTGCTGCTGAATATAATCGAATGCATTACCATTCCTCATGAACGGCATGATCATGAAAGGCTTGTCATCGAGGACGTTGGCACCAAGGAATTCTGTGGGGGGTGAATATCAAGGATCCGCGTTGAGCATAGGCTAATCTACCTACCTAGGACATGGGGATGACGGAGTTTGTACCAAATCTGATTCACATCGTCAGTTGATGGTCTTGGAGTATGCATTGAATAATATTACCTGGACTTCATGACGCATTGCCTGGTCGGAAAAGAGTGAGATTCATGCCTCCGATTATATACTCGTAACACTCACAGGAAGTTTTGGCGCAACATGTTTCTCCGAGGTCAATATCTTGATTGCAACCGTCCGGCCATTCCACTTTCCCAGATGCACAGCACCGCTAGAAGGGACGATCAAAAACATGTAAGTAGCTATTCGTGTCGTCCAGCATTTAGATTTTGACTTACAACCCTCCTTCGCCTATCTTCTTGCCCATCTCAATTTCGAACGAGGTCACAGTCCATGGGTCGAGGTCCACCTTTTCTTTAGTTGATAATCGAAGGCAGCGCAAGCATGTCGCGAAGAACATCTGCTCTGATTGGGTTCCTATCTTCTGGTCGATGCGGCGTTGGAATACAGCCATCATAGATATCACATTGCTTGTCTCGATGCCTAAGTGAACTCTATTGAGTGTGAAAAAGGGATAATTTTTTTGAGAGGCTTACCTAGTTCCGTTTCGAGCCTCAGCTGGTCACCTCCAAGCTCCCTAAAACGAGCATCCCAGGCATCCTGCTCTTCGGATAAAGCAGCTTTAGCACTTCGCCTGCAGTGTCTACTGTCGAGAGCATTGGGATTCTGGGTAGCAAACGTCAGATAACTCGCCTCGGAAATAAAGCAACAGCACTTGAGCTTACCTTCAACAGAAGTGCATGCAGCACCTTCACAAAACGCTCGACGTACTCGGCAATTTCTTTATTCGTTTCTTCAATCACTAAGATCCTCTTCACAAAGCTACTCGAGCTCTCTTTTTGGATCAAACGGGATACGTCTTCAGAAAAGCTAATAAACCAGCATTATTCAGTCTGTCCACGCCAAAGCACGGGAAACACAATACATACCTCTCGAACAAACCAAACGCAACACCATCGTCCGGTATTCTGGTGGGCGCTTCCGCCAATTCGCGTATGACATGGGCTATCCATTCACATAGCATGCGACACTGGGCGTTCGGCCGGGGTATCTGAGCCGCTGAGGTGTATGCGGACTTGAAAGCGGATAGTTGTACGGCCAATCTTGGATCTAGATTGTGGTTCATATACGTCTGCGGGTCGCTGAGCTGGAGACACCGTTCCATGTCGTCGATATAAGCCTCGTCAGCTTGTCCCGAGGAGCCTGATGCCATTGGGGATGAGGTGTGGGTTAGGACAAGGTGAGAGTCGAAGGAAGCAAGCAGGAAAGGTGGTATTGTATTCGGAAGATAAGGATCAAACGGTCTTCGTGGATGTGGTTGCAGCCAAGATGCATGTGTGACACAGTGTCAAGCGGCAACACACGCATATTCAAGGGAGGTGATGCAGGGTGGATGGGAAGTACGGGGCAGATCCCCACGCTCGGATCATTCTGACCTCAAATAGGCGCCCATCATAATTTCCTCGTGATCAATCATCAGCTCCTTTGCAGTGCATATCTGAATGGGTTGGACTTCGATGAAGAAACGTTGGTAATTAGCTTCGTTTGGATAAGCATGCTCAGTAGGGTGATGGAATTCGCACACTGTTATCGTTCCCCAGTACTATTTGAGGATTTTGACGGAGAATAGGGGGGCGGCTAATCAAAGCTTCTGAGGACTGATCATGAGTGGCACATTTCAAATCAGGCTGTTGTTTCTCAGCAATAGAGTAAGTACTTGGAAGGCGGTTTCACTGCAACATTAGCACGAGTGTGGAGTTGTGACGGTGTCAGAGTCAGACTTACAAGTACTAGAACGAGCTCTTACTGGCTGAGCACAGAAGACTTGTTTCGTATAAGTATCGTTAAAGTATGCGTTCGTTTAGATCAGCATGCTCAGTAGTGGAATTTTGCACACTGTTATCGTTCCCTAGTATTTGAGGATTTTTTTTTTACGGAGAATAGGCGGGCGGCCAATCAAGCTTCAAAGTGAGGACTGGTCGTTTTATTTGATGTCGAATACGATGGATTTGAGTGGCACATTTTAAACCAGGTTGTTGTTTCTCAGAGTACTTGGAAGGCGATTTCACTGCAACATTAACACGAGTGTGGAGTTGGGTGTCAGAGTCAGACTTACAAGTACTAGAACGAGCTCTGACTGGCTGAGCACAGAAGACTTCTTTCGTACAAGTATAAAGTATGCGTTAATTGCTAAGTAGAATATCTGAGGCACATGTGTCATGGCGTCATCGAGCCTTAAGCGTACAAGTGATAGGCGATTTTTCTTAACTTTAATTTGCTGCCGTCGCTTAAATAAACAAATAAACGAACTACCGCAAAATAGGTAGCGCAACGGCTATGCACCAGACCAGACAGTCAGAAGGCTTTAAACAACCTGAAAGACCTGTGAAGTATGTATTCTGTTGTCGACGTCGTGCTCGGTGACTGTGGGGTATTAACCTTTCGTGGGAGGGAATTATGTTGTCAAGTGGGACAGACGGAGATTGCACTGCCATGATCCCGTTGCCCTTTTGCTTACTCTGCTCTCGGAGATTGCAAGTAGAGAAGGAATTGGTGGCTTGTTTTAAATTTTTGAGAGAGGGCTACACTTCAGATCCAGAGCTTCAAACTCGAGGCCTGAGGCCCTGAGAAAGACGAAAGCAGCGGACAATGTACATTAGCTATTCCCTTGTCAGCACGATTAGATAAGAAACTCTCTCAGCACTGCTAGCTTGCCAACCTTTTTTTGAATTTCTCTGCCGTAGCACAAACCGTGCATGCGCAGGCTGACATCGCATAATATTTCTTCAAGTTGTACGACCACCACCACCATTACCTGACTTTTGCACCTCCTCCCCTGTCTAGTTGGAGATCTCGACATGGCAGCCCCAGCAGTCGACACCACACATGCAGGCTCTGGCTCCACCAGCACCCGGCCACCCCCACTGACTGTACGTCACATTTCCTTCCTTTCAATTATTATTGTGATCGAATTGCTTGCAATTATAGCAATCAGACGCAGTAACGAGTCTATTATCACTCGGGTTGAATGCAGACGCTGCCAGCGCGCCTATACCTATCAGGACGACGAGCAACAGCAGCACGGGGAACAATGCCAGCATTGGCGCTCCTGGAACCAGTCTGAACACTGGTGGTACCAGCGTAGGCTCAACAGCTACTCTAGCCCTAGCTCCTACAACTGGGAAACACCACAGACGCCTCAGCTCAACAGGCAAGACGAGGAGGAGGTTGAGCGATGCAAGGGAGGCGGGTAATAGGCCACTGTGAGTAGTTCATCTCCATCAAGTTGTCGTTAGTTCTTTCTCTTCGTCGCGCATGGCTCTATGTTTGGTTTCAACTACTTGGCCGCAGAGTGGACAACCCTTCAGCGTTAGGGAGGGGAGGAGCGCAACTGCTGCGGCTTTCCCCCCACACCACAAAACTTTTTTTCCTGTGCTGTGCGTCGCCAATCCTGATGCATTAACATTGCATTTCATTTCACCTGTCCAAATCACGCGCACCCTTGCCCCGAGGCCCCTGAACCTCGTAAACCACATGGGCACATATTTGGGTATGACAGTGGGCATAGGCATTTACCACCCGGTGTACAGCCGAGCCACCACCGACTGCTAGTCTGCTTGTACTATTAGTACGGGACTACGACGAGAGCTGTAGACGAGCTGTGGAACAGCTCGGACGAGTGTCGGCATGCCACCTGCTGTCCTTTTTTCTCGACTTCTTTGCTTGGGTATAGTTCCAACTTTGCGGTATAGGTTGTCGACAACGTCGGTGTTTTTGTGGCAACCAGATGTCCATGCTATTTATACATTCTACCTACTTTTCCTCTTTCGAGCCTGATCACTAACAAACCATCTTATTCTTTCCCAACACAGATTTGCTTCGGCCTCTCCATCAAGCAATGGTCTTCTCTCCTTAGCGTCGCTTTCGCTATCCACCTCGGCCACCTCACCCTCACAGGTACATGGCCAACCTCTTCCAGCAACGTCTACCTCCCCTGGTAGCAAGCCTCTCGCGCCCCGTCCGTCGGGTATATCCATCAGCGCACTCACCGCTGGGGCGGCACCAGTTGCCGTGCCAGTGTCGATTGTGAACAGCAGGGATTCGGATGTGTCGAACGCGATGGATGGGAGTGCCTTGGACGATGCTGATGGACCCGCGATTGGGAGTGGGTCGGCGCCTATTCCGATTTCGTCAAGTTCTGGCGCGGGGGGTAAAGCGAAGAAGCGAGGCGTGGATTATAAATGCGAGAGCTGCGCCAAGGTTCGTGTCGCGCCTTAACCCGACCATCCTCTTTTCTAGATCTGTCGTCTTACCATCCAATTATATAGATCTACCGCCACCCAAACTGCTTGAACAAGCACCGATGGGAACATACGCGCCAGTGGCGAGAGGCGTCCAAGTTTGTGTTGAGTAAGCATCAACAAGTGCAATTGCTTGAGGTGGGTTATATTCGTTATCGTTCTTCGTTTGACTTTACCCATGGTTGATTTGCGGCGCATATATTTGACTACCTTTACTAACGTAACCTTTTTTCTACAGGCAGCAACGATCCTCTCCTACATGGGTCAATACTCGACCTCACTACCCGAAGACCGCTCCGAGTGGCCATCGTTCCTATCTGGAGGGTCTTTACCCAAGGTGGATGGGAAGGATGACACTGGGATGGCATCCTCCCCACCGACCGCCACTGCCACGTCCACTTCAGCGACAGCGTCAACGACGACCGCTGGAAGCGCCGCGAGCACTACGAGGACATACGCGATCAACCCACACCCCATCTCGGCTTCTGTGCCTATCCGTATGCACTCCTCTGCATCTACGTCCGCTCAACAAGGACCAAGGATGTACGATTATGCACTCCCGAGCAGCGCTATTGTCGCTGCTGCGAACGGAGGAGCAGTCGTTGGGAGGCCAGGGCTGGTCGGAGTGCCTACGCTTCCAAGCGTGCCCGCCATTCCGAGTGTTCCTGTGAGCTCTCCGGGCTCGATGGGACGCGGGCATGCGGTTATTGGAGGAGGTGGAGCTACGTCCACCGTAACCGAAACCCTGACACCGACGGGGTGGTCGTTGCCTATACCGTCGTCTTCTATGCGTAGTGGCAGTGGCAGTGGGTCGTCCTCGTCGAGGTCGAGGAGCGGGTCGAGGAGCTCGGATAGTCTTGATGTGGACATTGAAATTGAAGTCCACGATTCGGCTGCTACGAAGCCCCATTCTATCGCTGGTAGCGCCCCCTCTCCCACTGCGTACACCTACGGCTCTGGTTCGTACGGCTCGCATGGTTCGTTTGGGTCTGCACATGGATATACACCATATGGGACCTACGGATCTGGTGCAGGTGGAGGAGGCTATGGGTACCCATCGTCTTATGGGAGCGCCAGGCGGTTGGGTATGGGCATGGGTATGGGCATGAAGAGAGAGGAAGATGAGATGAGCGTTGGGTTTAGTGTCAAGGAGGAAGATGAGGATGAGGATGGCGATGAGGTGGAGGCTAAACATAAGCAAGATAGCCGGTGGGATGGGATGGAGATGGAAATTGATATGGATATGGATTAACGAGAGGATCCACTTTCGTCTGGACAACCTACTCCTGCCGCTGTTGGCACCCTTTGTCGCGCCCCCTCCTTCCTCACCTCTATAGTCGCCATCATCTTCAACGTCTCTTCTGCACTGATTCAGTTGCCTCTCCTTCTCTTCCTCCCATTATTCTCTTAGTCACCCACCAACCATTTCTCATCAACGACTCTCCATCACGTCACCACCACCACCTCGGACTGAACAACTTCCAGCCAACCAACACACGTTCATAATAACGTTGTACTACTCATACCGCCCCCTTGTTGCTTTCTTTCCCTTCGTTGTCACTTCCCTCAATGTTGTTCGGTTTCCAGAGGCGCATGCCCAATTATTTGTTGTATCATGTATTATTATCTTTTTCCCCCTTTCTCCTTCCTTCACCTGTCGTTCGCTCGCTATCCAACGCACCATACACCATACACCGTACACCATATACACCTCGCTACACCACATACGCTTTTCTCTCATACCTCTTGTTCCATTGTCGTCGCGTCACTATCGTTCATCGTCTCGCATCTTCTGTCGGCTTTCCATCCATCCATCCATCCATCCCCTCATTGTCACATACTCCAAACATACCTCTGCATAACCATATTTATACACTCTCACTCACCCTTTACCTCATTCCTTCCTTCAACTCTATTACCCCCTCCTTCGGGCTTGG
>Ga0247741_1001757_pt1 | contig 12045 bp, 14 predicted proteins | sample UWRJL213509R2_FD_180945 | JGI IMG/M metagenome (GOLD analysis project Ga0247741, IMG submission 180945) | Plant litter microbial communities from Arlington Agricultural Research Station in Wisconsin, United States - UWRJ-L213-509R-2 | ecosystem: Environmental > Terrestrial > Plant litter >...
TACGTAGGCAAAAGTATAGAAGATATATTCGGGTATAAAATTCAAAATGATATAATCGATTATGAAATTGTTCATGATTATATCCTGCCGGCTGAACGCGATAATTTTGCAAATAAGATCAAAAAACATCTTTCATCAAGAAAAAAATCCTGGGAAAATTCTTTTTCTATCCGCCGTAAAGACGGTGTGATGGCATCTACCACTTCGAGAGCTTGTATCATCAGGGATGAGAACGGAGTGGCTACACGCCTTGTGGGAGCTACTCAGGACGTAAGCAGGGTGAACGATCTGGAAAAAAATTTACAGGAGCTTGCTGCCCTGCATAAAGAAGACCAGGAAAAATTCACCCTGACTACCAAACTATCTTTTGATGTGATCTGGGATTGGAACCTGGCAAATAACGAATTGTTCATCGGCGAAGGATTTAAAGAACTGTTTGGATATTCCATTAAAAAAAATAAGGGCGACATGACAAAGGATTGGGTGAACTATATCCATCCGGATGATAAAGATGCCATTACCAGGGAACTTGCCAGTACGATCAAATCAAAGTCAACAAATTGGAAACATGCTTACCGGATCATCCGATCTGATAAGTCGATCGCAAAAGTGTATGTAAGGGCAAGCATCCTGCGTACCTCCGAAGGAAGGGCTTACCGGATGATCGGTGCCGTGCAGGACCTTTCCCGTCAGAAAGAACTGGAAGAACAGCTGGATATAGAAGTAAAGAACAACCAAATCCTCCAAAATCCATTCGAAACGAATTTTAAACTGATCTTCAATTCATCCTCTGATATTTTTTATGATGTGGACCTGCTTTCCAATATCGTAGTAGTAAGCGATGCATTTGAAAAAAGCCTCGGTTATAAAGTTTTCAACAATACCCTTTCGGGCGCCGAATGGATAAGCCATATACACCCTGATGACCTGGAACCGCTGATGGCTGATTATAAAAAATTATTGAGAAGCAAGAAACACGAATGGAAATACAATTTCCGTTATATGAAATCGGACAATTCGGTGATGCCTATGCTGGGGAATTCGATCTTACTACGTCATCCTGACGGAAAAGCTTATCGCATCATTGGGTCTATCCAGGATGCCGATAAAAATAAAAACAAAGAAAAAAAACTGTCGCTGGAAATTGCCTCAAGAGAAAACGACATGTTAGCTGCACTGGAAGAAGCCCGGACTGCGGAGCGGTCTGAAATTGGCAAAGAATTGCATGATAATGTCAATCAGCTGTTGGGTGCCTCCAAACTATATCTCGAAATGGCAAAAAAAGGGGGGAAGAACAGCAAACTATATCTTAACCGTTCCTCGGAGTATACGCTCACTGCTATTGAAGAAATAAGAAATTTAACGAAAAACCTCACTACCGATGTGGTAAATGTTTTTGGATTATTGGGCTCTATCAAAAATCTCGCTTCCGACCTGATGGAAGTACAGCCTTTATTAATTACACTTCAGCTGGACCCGGCCATTGAAGACCTGATCAGTAATAATGTCAAGTTACATCTTTACAGGATAGTGCAGGAACAGTTCAATAACATCGTGAAACATGCCGAGGCTTCCACTATCATTGTCTCTTTTGCCCGTAATGAAAATCTACTCCTCCTGATCATTACCGATAATGGAAAGGGGTTTGATGTTTCTCAGACTTCTAAAGGAATTGGCCTGAGCAATATCGCCGAACGTGTGAAGCTGATCAAAGCTACCTCCGAATTGATCTCAAAGATCGGAAAAGGTACCACGTTTGTGCTGAAGTTAGAACTGGAACAAACTCCCGTTTGATCAGGAGGGAAATGTAACAACAAATTTACTTCCCTTTCCAGGAACAGACTCTACCGCTATCTGCCCACCAGCCGCATTTATGATCTTTTTGGTAAGGAACATTCCAATGCCCTGCCCTTCTATGTCATGGCTTAAACGGTTATACATACCCCAGATCTTTTCTACATCCTCCTCTTTCATTCCTTTTCCATTGTCTTCCACACTCAGCACAAAATTATCTTCGAATTGGGAGGTGCGGATCAGGATCTCGGGCTTTGCATCTGAACGGAATTTTATAGCATTCGACACCAGGTTATACAATACACTACGCATATTCTTCTTTGAAAAAGATATCTTTTCCACTTCCAGTTGCCTTGTTATCGATGCCTTCGATTCCAGTATCTTGTCATCCAGGCTCCATTCCACGTTGGTAATAATTTCGCCGATATCCACCAGTTCTGTTTGATGGGAATCATTTTCCAGCCGGGCAATTTCCGATATCTCCGTGATCAATGCCCTGAATTTTTTTATAGAATTATTGATGATCGCCAAAAACTTTGTCAACTCCGGGTTCAACACTTCCACCTGGTTCATCACCGTGATACTCATTTCTATATTACCCAACGGGGCCAAAAGATCATGGGAAGCAGTATTTACAAAATTATTGAGGTCTTCATTGATCCGTACCAGGCTGCCGTTTCGTTTATCCAGTTCTTTCTGGATCGTCTTTAAAATAGTAACATCATTGAAAGTGATGATGGCGCCGGTTTGTTTATGGTCCGCCTGCTGAATGTATGGCATGGTCATTACCTGGAACCAAAGGCCGGAGACTGTCTCGATCTCCCGGTGAATTGTTTGCCCTTTGGACAATACTTCTTTAATATCTTCAATGATCGTCTCAAATTTAATATTGGTAGAAAGATGATGCAGCGGCCTTCCAATATCTGTAGGCAGCAGGTTGATAAGCGTAACTGCTGCGGGAGAATATTTCTTTAACAAAAGGTCGGTATCCACAAACAGCTGGCCATGAAGATTGCTTCTGAAATAATTGTTCAGGTCATCATTGAGACCCAGCAGCTCTTTATTTTTTAACTGGTAATCTGTGTTGATGGTATGTAATTCCTCGTTGACCGACTGCATTTCTTCGTTGGTACTCTGCATTTCTTCATTGGCGGATAACAACTCTTCTACATAAGATTGCATATTATCATTAGAGGCATCCAGTTGCCTGTAAGTTGCGTGCAGCTTATCTTTCACGTCATTAAGTTCTTCTTCGATCATCAGAGTATATGGATCGAGATAAATTTTTTCATCCAAACCATCGCCCGCTGTAGTTACCTGTAAATGTGGCCTGTCTTCACAGAAAACAACCAGGTGCAAAGGTTTCTCTATATTCTTTATGGTCAAAGGGGAAACCGAAAGTTTTACCCGAATCTTTATTTCCTGGATGGAAATATTTATCCCGCTGATAGTAACTTTTTGTTTTGCTTTCCTCGAATTGATGATGGCCGTATTAAATGCTACCGCTATTGGCCTGGGCAACAATTCAGGCAGATGCAGGTTGAAATTTTTCTGTAGTAAATATTTTGCCGTATTACCATACGTTTTTAGTACGAGATTGTTTTCATCGATCGCCACCGCAAGAAAATCCATATTTTCCGCAAGTGCATACAGGATACCTTCTGTTAGCGGGTTATTATTTCTCTCGGGCGGAGCAAGCCTTTGCGTTATTGTTTTATACTCATTGATGTCAACCATTTGCGGAAGCGAAAACCCGTCAAAGTGTATGACCCGTTTAGTTTCCCGGCTCCGGTAGATGCGCAATTTCTTATTAATTATTTCCAGGTGCTGCAGGATGGGCCGGGGTTTTCGCTTGAGCCGAGAAATAAATATCCATTTAGTTTCAACCCGAAGAGCAACATCGAAAATATTTTTTTCTGAAGGGCGGCATTCATATATATCAGCAGGTTCCTGCAGCTGATAAGGTGCATGTTGCAATACGGCGGATTTTTAACCAGGTCGTGCGGCGCAAAAATCAACATATTGCGGATATCTGATTTTACCCGGTAAGTCTTCCCTTCCTTAATAAAATATTTTTCAAGCCGCTTTGCTGAAACATCTTTCTCAATACGCTGGGCATACATCCCTTTTCCTGCATGGATCAGTGCTACCGTGTCGATATCGGTCGCGAATATTTTTACCACCGTACCCGAAAACGAATTTTTCAGTTGTTCGTGAAATAAGATCGCAAAAGAATAAGCTTCTTCACCGGTAGCGCAACCTGCTATCCATATTTTCACTTCTTCTCCGGATGAGAGGTTTTCCAGGATGGATGGGATGGTTTCTTTTTCAAGAAGATCGTATGCTTCTTTATCCCTGAAAAAAGAAGTAACACTTATCAGGAACTCCTGCGCCAGCGTTTCTACTTCTGCCGGGTTTTCCTGCAGGAATTGCAGGTAATTTTCAAGCCTGGTAAAATGATTCGCAGAAACCCTTCTTTTTATCCTGCGTGAAATGGTGCTTAGTTTATATTCTGTAAAATCAAATGGCAATTGCTTTCCGATATATTTCAGGATCTTTTCCACCGTCTTTTCTTCCGTCGGGTCATCAAAGGTCATTTCATTTCCATACTGGATATATTCTTCGATAGTTCCGGGCATATACTGCGGATCGAGTATGAAATCGATCATCCCCGAAGCGATGGCAATAAAAAAGTTATCCGTTATCGTTGCCATATCGGCCATTCTTATTCCGAAAACGATCTCGTGATAAAACAAGGGGAGATCTTTGAATCCACTTTATGGACAGCTTTGCGTATCATGGAAGAGCGGCGCAACCTTTTTGTAAAGCTGGATCATGATCATGCGGCCAGGGGGTTATTCACCATTGCGGCCACGTACAAAGACAAAGCTACGGCAATACAGATCCATATTGATAAGATGAAGGAAGTGTTATTTGCTTCGCAAAAGATAAGTTGAATATCATGATGCGAAATCACCAGGCTCATGTAATACAATAACGATAGCCGGTACATGAGCCCGGCTATCGTTGTTATTAATCATTATCTGCATTACAACCGGTTGATCGATATATCCTCGTGTACGTCTACCGTTTTCTTGGTTATAACATCATCGCTGCTCATCACTGTTTTCCAGAAGATGGCGGCTACCAGCCCACCGGCAACCGGGGCAACGATAAAAAGCCAGAGTTGTTTTAATGCTAGTCCACCTGAAAATAACGCCGGCCCGAGGCTTCGGGCAGGATTTACAGAAGTACCGGTGATGGGTATCAGCACCAGGTGGATCAGCACCAGCGAAAAGCCGATTGCCAGGCCAGCCAGGCTGGGATTTGCACGTTTGGCAGTGGTGCCGAATATTACTATAAGGAACAAAAAGGTAAATACAGCTTCACCGGTAAAAGCGGATATAGTGGTGTACCTGCCCAGGTATTGTTCGCCCCAGCCATTTGCCCCCAGGGCATATTCATTTAAGCTGAAGCTTGGCTTTCCGCTAAGTATAAGATAAAGCATCGCCGATGCGGCAATTGCGCCCAGGCACTGTGCTATCACGTACGCTACAGTATCTTTAAGGCTCAACTGGCCCGCGGCCAGCATAGCAATGGATATGGCCGGGTTTATGTGGCAACCTGATATCGGGCCTATGGTATAGGCCATTACCACCACGCTTAACCCAAATGCGAGTGAAATACCCAATAAGCCGATCCCGGAAGGGGCAATACCGTCTGCCGAAGCCCCGGCGATAACAGCCGCTCCGCAGCCAAATAATACCAGGCAAAATGTACCGATAAATTCAGCAATGTACTTTGTGGAAGATTTTGTTTCCATAATATAGTTGTTTGGTTGAAGAAATAAAAAAGGGTCAAAAAAATAAGACGCTGTTTTGCAGCAGATGGTATTAAAATAAAGTAATAATAATTATTTGTTCTTTAAAATCAAAGCTGGAAAGGGGGCGTTCATGCATTTTAACCAAATCATGGCGTGCCCTTTGTGATAAACCCATTAAAATTTTACCTTCAACATTCTAAAATAAATTCATGAGTACATTTTTTTCATGTGGCAAAATAGCCGGCCTGGTAATGGCTGCTACCCTTCCCTTTGCATCGCTGGCGCAAACTTCTAAAGACAGCGTAACACTTCCTCCGCCTTATGCTACCCCATCGGTGCAGGTATTTGTAAAAACAATTGGCTGGAAAGGCGATCAGAAACCGGTTGCACCACAAGGTTTTGAAGTGACAAAATTTGCCGGCGGCCTCGAAAATCCCCGCTGGATATATGTTGCGCCAAACGGCGACATCTTCGTTGCGGAAGCAGGAACCAAGCGAAAAAAGAAAAAACAGGACGATGAGAAAGAGGGGTTCTTCAAATCGAAAGCGCAGAATTTTGGCAGCGCCAACCGCATTACCCTATTCAGGGATAAGGATAAAAATGGTACGTACGAAAGCAAATATTCCTACATCGCGGGACTCAATCAACCCATCGGTATGCTGGTACTGAATAATTATTTCTATGTGGCCAATACAGATGAATTGATCCGTTTTGCCTACAACCCAAAAGATACCGCCATCGTTTCCGAAGGAAAAAAGATATTGGATCTGCCGGGTGGAGGATATAACAATCACTGGACGAGGAACATCATTTCGAACCCGGAAAAAACGAAGATCTATATTTCCGTAGGATCGGGAAGTAATGTAGCGGAGCATGGAATGGACAATGAGATCCGCAGGGCGAATATCCTGGAAATAAATCCTGATGGCTCGGGCGAAAAAATATACGCCAGCGGCTTGCGCAATCCCGTTGGAATGGATTGGGCGCCGGGCACCAAAACCTTATGGACAGCGGTAAACGAACGCGATGAGCTGGGCGATGACCTGGTGCCAGATTATGCTACCAGCGTGCAGGAAGGCGGGTTTTACGGATGGCCGTATTCGTACTTTGGCCAGCATGTGGATCCAAGGCAGAAAGGTAAAGGGGAAGAGCTGGTGAAAAGGGCGATCGTGCCGGATGTGCCGCTGGGGGCTCACACCGCTTCACTCGGGCTGGCCTTTTACCGCGGCAAGGCATTCCCTGAAAAATACCGCAACGGAATGTTCATCGGGCAACACGGCTCCTGGAACCGTTCGGTGTTATCAGGTTACAAAGTGATGTTCGTGCCATTTGCCAACGGCAAACCATCGGGTGCCCCCGAAGATTTCCTGACTGGTTTTATCGCCGATGAAGAAAAAAAGGAAGTATATGGCCGGCCGGTTTGTGTAGCTGAACTGCAGGATGGGTCAATATTAATAACAGATGATGCGGCGAAAACCATCTGGCAGGTAAAAGCAAAATAAGATATCACAGATTTTAAAGGGATGAGGGGATTACACAGATTCTTTGCTTCGCAAAAATTAAATGCAGTGTCACAGAAGTTCAGCAATGTTATTAGATGCAGGCCTTTTCTGCATATTTGTTTTCACGCAGTGAAAATAAAATCTGTGTAATCGCCTTTATCCCTTTGAAATCTGTGATCAATTTCCCGCTTACATCTCTCTCTAATCTTTTTTATCTTTGTGCTTCATGGCACAAAAAAAATTACTTCGTTTTGCCCAGATAAGGGAGTTTGAAAATGTATTCGAATATCCAAAGGATATGCAGGGTAAATGGGCGGATCATTTTAAAAATCATCAGCCGATCACGCTTGAGCTGGCCTGCGGCCGCGGAGAATATACCGTGGGGCTTGCAGCAATGCATCCTGAAAAAAACCTGATCGGGGTAGATATCAAAGGAAACAGGATGTATCTCGGCGCGAAAAAAGCATTGGATAATAAACTGGAAAATGCCGCTTTCCTCCGTACGCAGATTGAAATGCTGCCCGAATATTTTGCCGAAGGCGAAGTAGATGAAATATGGATCACATTCCCCGATCCGCAATTGCGGACTTCTAAAGCAAAAAAAAGACTGACGCATCCCAGGTTTTTACGGTTGTATAATAAAGTGCTGAAACCCGGCGGCAGCATACATCTCAAGACAGATTCCCCGGCTTTGTTTGAGTTCACCAAACGGGTGATAGAAATGTACCAGCTTACGTTCATCGATAGTTGCGAGGATGTGTATCACGAAAGCACTATGCCCGAACTGGCTATCCGCACGCATTACGAAGGGTTGGACATTGCACGCAGCAGCAGGATCTATTACCTCAACTTTGCCTTGCCCGCCAACATCCCGATGCTGGATGATGAACTGCAGGAAGAACTGAAACTGACCGAAAACCAGGAACAGCAATCATGAGCAACCTGGTAGAAGGGGAAGATTTTTATTACAACAGCGATGGGTACATTGTGCTGACGGAAAAGTTTCACCTCAAAAAAGGATTTTGCTGCGGCAATGGGTGCCTGCATTGTCCTTATGAATATAGCAACGTGCCGGAACCAAAACGCACACAACTTTTAAATAAAAAAAGTGATGGCAAAGGCGAAAAAAATCATTCCTGAAAAAGAAAAGCTGCCTGCTGCTAAGGCGACAAAAGAGTTTACGTTTTTCGACGATGTCTATGAAGTTGTGCGCAAAATACCGAAGGGAAGGGTGACCTCATACGGGGCTATCGCGAGTTATATCGGCACAAGGCTGAGTGCAAGGATGGTAGGCTGGGCAATGAATGCAGCCGGCTCGGCAAAACCAAAAGTGCCGGCACAGCGGGTAGTCAACCGCAACGGGATGCTGAGCGGAAAACATCATTTTACCGGGACTTCCATGGAAGACCTTTTGAAAAAAGACGGGGTAAAAGTAAAAGACGATACGGTACAGGATTTCAAAAAGATATTCTGGGACCCGACAATTGAATTAGCTTTATAGATCAACACAATTATTATGAGCGAAACCATACAGCAGGGAAAGATCTCTTTCATCAACCACGAGAAGAAATATGCCATCATCGAATACATGAATGCGGGCAAAAAAAAGAATGTGAACGGGAGCATTGATGAAAAGCAACAACAGAAGCTGAAAGAAAAAGGGCTGATCAAAAAGAAACATCATTTCCTGGTGGGTGATGTAGTGAATTTTAAAATAAAACTAAGCGACCGCGGCGACAGGATGATCGCTACGGAAATGGAATATAAATACAATACGGCTTTGGATGTATTGATCGATAAGAGCCGCACTGTCAATAAATTCATCGGTTACCTCAAGATGGTCGATGATAAATATTTTGTAAAGGAAATTGATAGTTACCTGTTTTTTCCTGTGCCTTATTCGCAATGGCAATTGCCTCCAACCGAAAAAGACCTCAATGAGCAGGTGACTTTTGCTTTGGAAAATATCGACAAAAAAGAAAAGATCACGGCTTCTCTTTTCAATAATGCTTATATCCCTGAGTTCAATACTGCAGTAAAATTATCGAAGAGTAAGGAGCCCGTAGAAGCTGAAGTGGCCAAGGTTTCGCCGCATGGCGTTTACCTTAATGTGATCGGTGATAAGATCCAGGCAAAGATGAAACCGGAAGAACTTCCTGATGCGAAACCTGGAGACAAAGTGATGGTGCGCATCAGTTATTTAAGCAAAAGTAAAATTGCGGTAGAGAAAGCCTGATCATAATTCTGCCGCTTCCGCATCACTGAGGCTGAGCTGGAAGGCGACTTTGGATCTTGTTGGCGCCAGCATTCCAAAACAAGTGATCAACACTCCTGCCAGTACCAGTAAGGCATAATTCCCACTCAATAAAAAAACGATGATACACAACAGTGTTGGCCCTTCGAGCATGGCCCATTGTAGTATGGCGAAGCTTTTGAAAAGATCAAATTTTTGCTGAACAGTTCCATTCATAGCCCTGGCTTCTAATATTTTTTTCTTCATCAGGAACGTCCCGCCTAAAAAACCTGCGGCACTAAAAACGAGTGCCACTACCTGCAAGATCTTTTCCGTTTCCTTATCAAGGGTTGGGGGCACCGTACCGCTGTAAGAGAGATAAAAGCATATCCCGGCAAAAGCGATCTGTGTAAAAAACATGACCTTATGTATGAGGCTTAATTTTTTTATGGTGGAAAGCTGTATCTCTGCCATGGGTCCGGTTTAATAGTAAGGTTGTATCATCAAATATACAACAACGCCACTAACAGCTACATAAAACCATATCGGCCAGGTGTAACGTGCAAGTTTTTTATGGCGTGTATATTCTCCCGTTAATGCCCTGTAAGCAGTAAAGAGAATGAACGGCAAAATGATCCCCGCGAGTGGAATATGCGTAAAGAGTAAGATATAATAGATCGTTTTAACCACCCCAACCTTCGCCGTTTCCGCATCGCTTAATACGCCATCGTGATCGATATCTCCAAAAGAAGTAGGATGAGTAAAAAGATGATGTGCGATATAACAAACCAGAAATAGCACGGAAAGCACGATTGCAACAAGCATCAGTTTTTTGTGCAGCACATAATTTCTTTTGCGTACGGCCCAAAGAGCGGCTAGTAAAAAAACCGAAACGAAAGAATTGATCGTCGCGTTGGCCAAAGCGAACAAATGCGGATCGAATGGAAGATTTACATCCAGTTTTATCCTGGATAGTGCGATCACAGCGGTGAACACGATCACCGAAACAGTGATGATAAAAATATTCGCTTTGCGGTCGTTCTTTTTTAAAGCAGGTTGTAGCATGTTATGAAATTTTGTTCGCTGGTTTGCGTTTTAAAATTACTATCAGCACCACTACCATACCGATGCCGATGAAAATAAGTGGTAATATCGGAATGAAACTCCTTAAGATGGATGGAGTTTTTTTATCTCTTTCGAGCATCAATGTAGGAATGTCGCGGGCAAGCTGCGATAACTGCAGGGTGTCGAACCCATTGTAAAAACCACGAAGCACACGATTGGTATCGATCAGGAAAAAGTTTTCCGTATGGATGAATGCTGTGTCTACACCGGGGTCAAAAATATTCGCTTTGATCTCTTTGTTTCCGAAGTCGTAGATCTGTTGTTTGTTTCCGGTAACAAACCACCAGGTGTCGTGATTGGCATTGTACCTATCGGCAAATTTGCGGAGTTGCGGCACGCTGTCATTTTCGGGATCAACGCTGATGGAAAGGAATTGTACGATGCTGTCGTTTTTAATGAAAGAATCCTGCAGCTTTTTCATATTGCGGGCAAGGCCGGGGCAAATGCTTGGGCAGCGGGTGAAAAAGAAATCGAGTACGATGATCTTTCCTTTGAGATCGTCGAGCGAAACCTGCTGGCCCAGTTGATTGGTGAAGGGTATGCTTTTTATCTTATGCCAGACGGTGTCATAAGTTGTTTTACCTCCTTTTTCTACCGCCGTGATGCTATCGGGAAAATAATGTTTAGGGATATGCACGGCATCTTTGCTGTAAAATTTTACGATATAATATCCGCAGAGCGGCAATAATATAGCCAGCAGCAGGGCGAGAAACGCAGTCTTCTTCATCTTAAAATATCAATTGGTGGCGCCTGTGAAGGGTGAAATATTTAACGGTGCAAAGGTCGGTGTTTACGGTATACATTGAAGCTGCTGCTGCGATTAATTCTGAAAAAATATGTATTCATGGATAAATGTCTTCCTGGCCGGGTTACTTGTATTACATGTGTATTTTTATCCCACACCATACCTATGGCACAGTGTGGGTGTTTTTACCACCATGCCGTTGCCGTCAATTAAAAAAGCCACCGCTTTCGCGATGGCTCACAAATATTATCAGGAATATTAATCTTTCTTTCCTTCCGTTGTTGCAGGAACGGTATGATGCTGTTCTGTTGTTGGTTTGTATTCCCTGCTGCCACCATTGGTATTACGCAGGTTCTTCCAGCTTTCGCCGTCCCAAAGGAACGCGATGATGAACCAGATGAACAATGCCAAAGGTACGATGATGGTCATGATGAAGTTGCGTACTTCGCTGCCAAGGTGCATGAAAACCGAAACGATGTAATATGCTTTAGCTAATGTGAGTATACAAACCATTCCTTTGAATGCTAGTACCAGCGTAGCATTCGGATTCTCTCCTTTGTGAATGTTGTAGATCGCCAGGCCGATCACCAGTTCTATAACAGTAAGAACGGAAAGAATGATGAACGTTTTCCAGATTGCCCTGGTTCCACCGCTATGATCGGGTGCGAAAGTTATTTCCGGAGATATAGTATGCTGACTCATATAATAATTTCAAAAAGTGATCGAATGTTTTGTTTTAGTTAGATTAGATAGAAACAAAGGAATACGAATACCCAAACCAGATCCACAAAATGCCAGTATAGCCCTGCTTTTTCTATCATTT
>Ga0247741_1001759_pt1 | contig 12043 bp, 8 predicted proteins | sample UWRJL213509R2_FD_180945 | JGI IMG/M metagenome (GOLD analysis project Ga0247741, IMG submission 180945) | Plant litter microbial communities from Arlington Agricultural Research Station in Wisconsin, United States - UWRJ-L213-509R-2 | ecosystem: Environmental > Terrestrial > Plant litter >...
CGCCATGCGTGAACTATTCGCCGCCCTCTCCCTGGCCATGGCCACCTCCAGCGCCGTCGCCACGGTGCCACTCGCCCCCGTGCCCGACCTGGATCTGGCCCGCTACGCCGGCACGTGGCACGAGATCGCCCGCCTGCCCATGTGGTTCCAGCGTAAGTGCGAAAGCAATGTCACCGCTCATTACACGCCGAAGCCGGACGGCACGGTCGCCGTGCACAACGCCTGTGTCACCGCGGAGGGCAAGACGATCGCCAGCGACGGCGTGGCGCGGCGCCCGGACAACTTTGCCCGTGGCAAACTGGAGGTGCGTTTCGCCCCGGCGTGGCTGTCCTGGGTCCCGATGGTGTGGGCGGACTACTGGGTGCTCGCCCTGGATGACGACTACCAATGGGCTCTTGTCGGCCAGCCTGGCCGGAAGTACCTGTGGATCCTGTCGCGTGAGCCGTCGATGGATCGGGCCACCTTCGAGGCGCTGAAGAAGACCGCCACGGACATGGGGTATGACCTCACGCCACTGATCGTGTCGGGCAAGGTGGAGTAAGCCGCGGGGCTGCTAGGATCGCGATCTCCCACGAGACCGGCCGTACCGATGCCCATCGCTCCACCCTGCCCCTGCGGATCCGGCGCCACCCTGGCGAACTGCTGTGGCCGTTGGCACGCCGGTGAACCGGCCCCCACGGCCGAGGCGTTGATGCGCTCCCGCTACGCCGCCTACGTGCTCGGCCTCGAGGTGTATCTCCTCGCGACCTGGCACGAAAGCACGCGGCCCGCAGCGCTCGACCTGGCCACGCAATCGCCACGCCGTACCTGGCTCGGCCTCAGTGTCAAACGCCACGAAACCCCGACGCCGGAGTCGGCGATCGTCGAGTTCGTGGCGCGCTTGCGTATGGGCGGCGGTAGCGCGGAACGCATGCATGAGACGAGTCGATTCGTACGCGAAGGCGGTCGTTGGTTTTATGTCGATGGCATCCTCGACTGAGCCCAGTGCGACGTGAGATGTTCCTTAGTGGGCTCGGGACACTTATGTCATCCGATGCGACCACGAACCTTCAGAGTTGTGCTTAGTTTATGTAGCCAAATGTCGGTCGCTGCGTCGCTCCCGCTGTGGCTACACGCGCCCACATAGCGCTTTTAAGCTGTCTTAACGTGTAATCAAGAGCCATCGCGACGAGACACAACGGCGACGAACGTCCCTTGGCGGCATCATCGCTGCACGAAATCGAGCGCTATCATTCTTGAATGACTACCAACAAACCAAAATTCCCCGTAGCGAACTTCCGTATCCGAGGCTGCAGTTTGACGAAGCGTCAGAGGGTTTCGTTGGTGCGAAAAGCCATGGCGGCTCAACGTGCACTGGAGGAGGCAACGCCGCCGCAGACTAACAAGGTTGTTCCGCAAAACTCGCTTAAGAGGAAGTAAGTCGCGATGGCTCGATGGACCGATCGCGACCTGACCAGCGTCTTTATCAACTGCCCTTTCACGACAGACTTTCGGCCGTTGCATGAGGCGATAGTCTTCGCTGTGTTGGCGTGCCACTTTCGCCCACGCTCCGCCCTCGAAGCCGGCAACAGTGGCGATACACGTCTGGACAAGATCGTTCGCCTGATCAAAGAGTCCGGATACAGCGTACATGACTTGTCTGCCGTCAGCCTTGACGCCACCAGTGGGCTACCGCGTTTCAATATGCCTTTCGAGCTTGGCATCGCCGTCGGCCTGAAGAAGGCCACGCGCACCTACGCATCGCATTCCTTGCTGGTACTTGAGCACGAAAGGTACAGCTACCAAAAATGCCTCTCCGACATGGCTGGACAAGATCTCCAGGCGCACGGCAGCGACAGCGCCCGCCTGATCCCTATCGTGCGCAATTGGTTACGCACGGAGTCGCCCCGCACAGACATCCCGGGTGGCACCAGGATCAGCGCTGAATTCGTCAGGTTTCAACTCAAGCTTCCAGACATGTGCGCCGACGCGGATCTGGACAGGGATGCCCTGCCTTTCGTCGACCTGGTCGCACTTGCGCAGACATGGTTGCTGGAAACTGGCTTTACGCCTAAGACACGCCCGACGGATTCTTCTTCCGCCGCTTCGCATACCACCGTCCGAAGGACGGCATGAGGCAGGCGACGACGAACGCCGCGATAGCACTGAACATTCCCTTGATCCCTGTGCGCCGGCCGAAGGCCGACTATGCCGGCAATCTAGGTGTCATGTCAGTTATTGTCAATCGCCGTCCCTGGCGATCGACCGGCACGTTCAGATGATCGAACGGGTCACGCCACCGTCGACGCGGATGGCGGCGCCGGTGGTACCGGAAGCCTGCTCCGACGCCAGGTAGACCGACACATTGGCCACTTCCTCGACGCTCAACAGGCGCTTGATCAGCGAGGTCGGGCGGTGGGTCTGGATGAAGTCACGCTCGACGTCTTCCAGTGACTTGCCCTGGTCCTTGGCAATCTTGCCGAAAAACTCGCTGACGCCTTCGGACAGGGTCGGACCCGGCAGGATGGCATTGACGGTGACGCCGGTGCCCGAGAGTACCTCGGCGAGGCCGCGCGACACGCCGAGCTGAGCGGTCTTGGTGACACCGTAGTGGACCATCTCGGCCGGAACCTGCACCGCGGATTCGCTGGAGATGAACTGCACGCGACCCCAGCCACGCTCGGCCATACCCTTGGCGTAATGACGCGAAAGACGCACGCCCGAATTCACGTTCACTTCGAAGAAGCGCGTCCACTCGGCGTCATCGATGTCGAAGAAGCCCTTCGGCTCGAAAATGCCGAGGTTGTTGACCAGGATGTCCGTCTCCGGGACGGCCTTGATCAGGGTGGCGGCGCCGTCGGCCGTGCCGAGGTCCGCGGCGACGCCCTTGAGCTTTGCGTTCGGAACATCCTTGCGGATCGTGGCGAGGGCTTCGTCCACGCGAGCCTGGGTGCGGCCGGTGACGACCACTTCGGCGCCGGCGGCGGCAAGGCCGGTGGCGATGGCCAGGCCGATACCGGCGGTGGAGCCACTGACGATGGCACTGCGCTTGCTGAGATCGATGTTCATGGTGGCGCTCCGAGAGAGGAAGGTTCGATGTCTGACCCACTCATCGTCGGGGCTGACCGGAGCTGGATCAATCGCCGCTACGGCAAAAGACTCTCGCCGCCACGCCAACAACGGCGAGCATCAAGGGCTGGCGAGGTCGAACCGGTCCTCACCGAGGGCGACGCCATGCGGCCCGAAGCGGCGCTCGGCAATGACGGCGCGATCCTCGTGGTCGACGAGGATGATCGTACTCGCCCGGGTCCCGTAGGTTTCGCCGACGATGAAGGCACTGGAGAGGAAGCGTTCGCGCTCGATGCCGATGCCCGTGTCTGGCAGCACATCGTCGGGCCAGGCGCCCTGGTCGGCGAGCAGCGCGAACAGCGCGCTCACGTCGGTGTCCTTGTCGGCGGCCACCCAGGCGGTGAGATGCTCGACCAATGCCTGGGTCTTGGGCCACGGCGCGTTGAAGTCCGCGTTGCTAAGGCCATGCACCCCCGGCTCGACCCGCTGGGCTCGCGCATTCGGATGATTGCCCAGGTAATAGGCGTCATCGTGGTCGAAGGTCAGCAGGTTGAACGGCCGGTAGGCCTTCGCGCTCGACATCAGCTCGATGGCATGGGCTCGGGCGGGCACATTGGAACCGAGGTAGTCCGCGACCAGCAAGCCTCGCGACATGCCGCTGTGGTCCGCCGTCATGTCACGCACATTGGTGATCACGCTGACCCGGCCATGCGGAGCGATGCCGGCCCAGGTGCCGCCGGCCTCGAGATCGCGCCCCGCGATGATGTCGGGGGCTTCGTCCCACGGCGCCAGCGGTGCGGTCGGACGTGCGTGGAACTCGTCGCGGTTACCGACGAGCACCAGCTTCCATCGCGGATGGACGTGCCAGGCGAAGGCGATCAGGCACATGGGCGGGGAATGGCTCGGAAGAGCATGCGCCTATTGTGCCCTACCTGTCGCCGTAAGGTTTTGTGGCGGATTAGACCGCCACTTTCAATGTCAGCTTCGACGTCGCCAGCATCCGCGCGATCGACCCAGCGGCTTCGCGACCGTCGTAGACCGCACGCACGACCAGGTCCGCGCCACGCACGTTGTCACCACCGGCGAAGATGCGCGGGTTGCTCGTCTGCAAGGGGAGGCGCCCCTCGCCACCGGCGACGATGCGACCACTGCGGTCGCGCTCGACGCCGAAGGCATCACACCAGTCGGGCGGGCTGGGCTGGAAGCCGAAGGCCTGGATCACCACGTCGGCGCGCAGGTCGGTCTCGCTGCCTTCGACGTTGCGCGGTCGCGGGCGTCCGTCACCGTCGTCGACAAGCTGGGTTTCGACCACGCGAACCGCGGTGACCCTGCCACCGTCGCCGACCAGGGCGATGGGCTGCTGCTGGAACAGGAAGCGCACGCCTTCTTCGCGGCTGTAGCCAACCTCGCGACGCGAGCCGGGCATGCTGGCTTCGTCGCGACGGTAGACGCAGGTGACCGACGCAGCACCAAGGCGGATCGCGGTACGGTTGCAGTCCATACCCGTGTCGCCGCCGCCGAGGACGACGACATGCTTGCCGGCGAGGTCGTACTCCGGGGCAGGCGCCTCATCGCGTAGCAGGCGCTCGACATTGGCGATGAGGAAGGGCAACGCATCATGCACGCCACCGAGGTCGCGGCCGTCCAGCTGGCCGTCGACGTAGGTGTACGCACCGGTCCCGACGAACACGGCATCGTAGTCGGCGAGCAACTCGTCGAAGGCGATGTCGCGACCGATCTCCACGCCGAGATGGAACCGCACCCCCATGCCTTCGAGCACCATGCGACGGGTGCGCACGACGGATTTGTCGAGCTTGAACGGCGGGATGCCGAAGGTGAGCAGGCCGCCGATTTCGTGCTGGCGATCGTAGACGTCCGCCGCGATCCCGGCGCGACGCAGACGATCGGCACACGCCAGGCCCGCGGGCCCCGCGCCGACGATGGCGACACGTTGCCCGGTCTCCCGAACGCGCGACAGGTCGGGACGCCAGCCCTGACGGATCGCCTCGTCCGTCACCCAGCGCTCGACGCTGCCGATCGTCACGGCACCGAAGTCACCTTGCTCCAGCGTGCATGCGCCTTCGCAGAGACGGTCCTGCGGACATACGCGGCCGCAGATTTCGGGCAGCGGGTTGGTTTCGTGCATGAGGGTCGCGGCCTCGAACAAACGACCGTCCTGCACCAGCTTCAGCCAGTTCGGAATGTAGTTGTGCACCGGGCAGGCGTGCTCGCAGTACGGGTTGCCGCAATCGATGCAGCGCTCCGACTGCGACGCTGCCTCCGACGGAGCGAACTCGCCGGAGATTTCGCCGTAGCCGAGCACGCGCACGGCCACGGGCACGGTGCGCGGCGTCTGCCGCGGGACATCGAGGAAGCGGAAGTCCTTCGTGCTCATGCGGCGCTCCGCAGTTCTTCGGCGAGAGCGTCGAGGCTCGCGGCTTTCGGCTTGACCAGCCAGAAACGCTGCAGCAGCCCACGGAAATCGCCGAGCACCTTGCGACCCCAGGCGGAGTCGGTGAGTTCGGCGTGGCGGGCGATGAGTTGGCGCAGGTGCTGCATGTAATGTTCCATGCCTTCGTGCGAGATACGCACGATGTCGACGAGTTCGTGGTTGTAGCAGTCGACGAAGTTGCGCTCGGTATCGAGCACGTAGGCAAAGCCCCCCGTCATGCCGGCGCCGAAGTTGAGGCCGGTACGGCCGAGCACGGCGACAACGCCGCCGGTCATGTATTCGCAGCAGTGATCGCCGGCGCCTTCGACGACAGCCAACGCACCGGAGTTCCGCACGGCGAAACGCTCGCCGGCCTGACCCGCGGCGAACAACTCGCCACCGGTCGCGCCATACAGGCAGGTGTTGCCGATGATCGAGGCTTCCTGGCTGGCGAACGGCGAATCGGCCGGCGGCCGGATGATGAGGCGGCCACCGGCCATGCCCTTGCCGACACCGTCATTGGCTTCGCCGGTCAGGTCGATGTGCACCCCGGAGGCATTCCACGCGCCCAGGCTCTGGCCCGCCGAACCGGTCAGGTGCAGGTGTACCGGCTTCTCGGCCATGCCGACATCGCCCCAGCGACGCGCGACATCGCCGGACAGACGCGCGCCGATGGCGCGATCGGTGTTCGCGATGTCGTAGCGGAAGGTTCCACCGAGGGCATCGGCAACCACGGCCCGGGTGTCCGCCGAAATCCGGCTGGCCAGGGTTGCGGGGTCGCGCATCGGGTTGCGCGCGAAGGTACAGGCGAAGTCGACCTTCTCACCCATGCCGTCTTCGGCGATGAGCGGCGTGAGATCCAGGCGATCCTGCACGGCGGTGACGCCGTCGCGCTGTTCCAGGCGGCCACTCTGGCCGACCAGTTCTTCCAGCGTGCGCACGCCAAGACGGGCGAGATGACGACGCACGTCCTCCGCGACGAAGCGGAAGTAGTTCATCACCATGTCGGGCAGGCCCAGGAAGTGCTTCTGGCGCAGTACCGGGTGCTGGGTGGCCACGCCGGTCGCACAGTTGTTCAGATGGCAGATGCGCAGGTACTTGCAACCCAGCGCCACCATCGGACCGGTGCCGAAACCGAAGCTCTCCGCACCGAGCATGGCCGCCTTGATGACGTCGAGACCGGTCTTCAGGCCACCGTCGGTCTGCAGGCGAACGCGACCACGCAGGTCGTTCAGGCGCAGCGTCTGCTGCGTCTCGGCCAGGCCGAGCTCCCACGGTGTACCCGCATACTTGATGGACGTGAGCGGGCTCGCGCCGGTACCGCCATCGTGGCCGGACACCGTGATCAGATCGGCGCCCGCCTTCACCACACCGGCGGCGACGGTACCCACACCGGCATGCGAGACGAGCTTCACGGAGATCAGCGCCTTCGGATTCACTTCCTTGAGGTCGTGGATCAGCTGGGCGAGATCTTCGATCGAGTAGATATCGTGATGCGGCGGCGGCGAGATCAGGCCGATGCCTGGCTTGGCATAACGCAGACGAGCGATCGTCGCGTCGACCTTGTGGCCGGGCAACTGACCACCTTCGCCGGGTTTGGCGCCCTGGGCGATCTTGATCTGCAGCACTTCGGCATTGACCAGGTAGGTCGGCGTGACGCCAAACCGGCCCGACGCGACCTGCTTGATCTTCGAGGCGCGGTCGGTGCCATAGCGCGCCGGATCCTCCCCACCCTCTCCCGAGTTGCTGCGCGCACCCAGGCGGTTCATGGCGATGGCCAGCGCCTCGTGCGCTTCCGGCGACAACGCACCCAACGACATGCCGGCCGAATCGAAGCGCTTCAGGATGCTTTCCACCGGCTCGACCTCGTCGAGCGGGATGGACACTCCTTCACGTGGCACGAGCAGGTCGCGCAACGCCGACGGCGGACGCGCGTCCACATAGTGCGCGTACTTCGCGTAGTCATCCCAATCACCCGTGCGTACGGCCACCTGGAGGCTGGCGATCACATCCGGGTTGTACATGTGGAATTCGCCGCCGTGCACGTACTTGAACAGGCCGCCGGCGCGAAGTGCCTGGGCTTCATCCCAGGCTTCGGCGGCAAGCAGGCGCTGCTCTTTCTCCAGGTCGTCGAAGGTCGAACCGCCAATGCGCGAGGGCGTGCCGGGGAAGCAGATATCGACGACATCGCGTGAGAGGCCAACGATCTCGAACAACTGGGCGCCACGGTAACCGGCGACGGTCGAGATGCCCATCTTCGAGAGGATCTTGAGCAAGCCTTTACGAATACCACGCCGATAGTTGCGGCCAATTTCGCGCGGCGCGCCTTCACCGTTGCGGATATGCCCGCTGCGGCCCATATCGAACAGGCTCTGGTAGGCCAGCCAGGGATAGATCGCCGTGGCGCCGAAGCCGAGCAGGCAGGCGAAGTGGTGCGGGTCGCGCGGCGTGGCCGTCTCGACCATGATGTTGCATTGACATCGCAGGCCACGGTCGACGAGGCGCGCATGCACGGCGCCGGTCGCCAGCAAGGAATGGATCGGCAACAGGTCACGACGCGGATAGCGATCGCTCAGGAAGACGATCTTCACGCCACCGCGCACGGCCGCTTCGACGCTGTCGCAGATGCGCAGCAGCGCTTGCTCGAGCGTTTCATCAGGGCCGTACATGAGATCGAATCGCGGCGTATCCGCGTACTCGGCATTCGCGAGGATCTGCCGCAGCTTGCGCTGCGAGAGGATCGGCGAATTGAGCAGGATCTGCTTCGCGTTCTCCGGACCGAGATCGAAGATATTCCGTTCCTGGCCAATCTGCGTCACCAGCGACATCACCAGGCGCTCGCGCAGCGGATCGATCGGCGGATTCGTCACCTGCGCGAAACCCTGGCGGAAGCGGTCGAACAGCGGACGGATCTGTCGCGACAGTACGGCCATGGGCGTGTCGTCGCCCATGGATCCGGTGGCTTCCGCCTCGGTCTCCGCGAGCACCTTGAGCACCGACTCGCATTCTTCGCGGGACAGGCCAAACAGCTTCTGGTAGCGGTGCAGCTCCTCGGCAGGTAGCGGCTCGGCGGCGAGGCTGGGATCGATGAGGTCCGACTCGAGATAGGTGACGCCATCGCGCAACCAGTCGCGGAACGGCGCGCGCTTGCGATTGATCGCATCGATGTCGGCGTCGCGCAGCAACCGGTGCTCACGGAAATCCACGGCGATCATTTCGCCAGGCGCGAGACGCCCCTTGGCGACAATGCGTGCCGAGGGGACGTCCCACAGGCCAGCTTCCGAAGCGACGATCAGGTGGTTGTCGTCGGACAGCGCCCAACGTGCGGGACGCAGGCCGTTGCGATCGAGCGTGCACGCGGCATAGCGCCCATCGCACATGACCAACCCGGCCGGGCCATCCCACGGCTCGCTGTGCAGCGCGTAGTACTCATAGAACGCGGCGAGATCTTCGTCGATGTCCTCCCGTGCGGAGTACGCCGGTGGCACCAGCACACGCATTGCCGTGAGCAGGTCCATCCCGCCCATCAACAGGACTTCGAGCGCGTTGTCGAGGCTCTCGGAATCCGAACCGTTCTGGCGGACCAGCGGACCGATGTCGGAAAGATCGACGAGATCCGAGCGCATGACCGAGGTGCGCGCCTGCATCCAGCGACGGTTCGCGCGGATGGTGTTGATCTCGCCATTGTGCGCGAGTAAACGGAACGGCTGCGCGAGACGCCATTGCGGCGAGGTGTTCGTCGAGAAGCGCTGATGGAAGACCACCGCATCGGCGACGAGCGCCGGATGCTTGAGGTCGGGGTAAACATCGCGCAGGTGGCCCGGCGCGGCCATCGCCTTGTAGCCGATCACTTCGCCGGAAAGCGAAACGACATAGAACTGGGTGTCGCCGGACAGCGCGAGCTCCGTGCGACGGCGTGCGCGGAACAGCGCGGCTTCGAACTGCGCCGGGGTGAGATCGCCCGGCGCGTCGACGAAGACCTGCCGCACGCGCGGCATGGACGATGCCGCCAGCGGTCCGCAGGCGGCCGTATCGACGGCGACGTCACGCCAGCCGGCCACATGAAGGTTCACGGCGGCGAGCTCGGTCTCGAGGACGGTAGCGGCGCTGCCATCACCGTCGGGATCGAGGAAGACCACGCCGGCGGCGAAATGCGTGGCCAGCGCGATGCCCGATTCGCGCGCAAGCGCGCGCAGCCACTCGACCGGCCGGCGAATGAGAACACCGCAGCCGTCACCACTGATGCCGTCGGCGTTGACGCCGCCCCGGTGCGAAAGCCTGGCGAGTGCCGAAAAGGCGGTGTCGACCAATGCCGAACTGGCATGGCCGTCTATCTGCGCGACGATACCGAAGCCGCAGCTGTCGTGTTCGAACGCCTCGTCGTAGAGGCGCGGAGTGCCTTGCTTCACCATCCGCCTCCTGGGGCATAAGGTTGTGCTGGGAATCTGGCGAGCACGTGGCCCCGCGACCTGGAACGGTCGACCATCACGTGCGCGCGAAGGAGCTTGCGGCCCACTTTAGTCATATTTGTCGCGCTGCGTCAAAGCGTTCGGACGTCCAAACGGAAACCGAACGGAATTCTTACGACGCAACGGCCGAGACCAGTGGGAAGAAACGGGCTGGCACGCGGCTCGCGAGGCATACCAGCCTCGATAGTTTCGTGTGAGACCAATCGCCGCTGACGCGGCCGATAGGTAATAATCGCGGGATGCGCCCATCCCCCAACCTCCGCCTCGTCCTCACCCTTGCCCTCGCCGCTGCCGCTTCCTTCCCGCCCGCCTTCGCGGCGCAGGACGCCAAGGCACGGTCCGAACAGGACGAGGCGCGGCAGAAGCTGGACGGTGTCCGCAAGGAGATCGAGGGACTGACGAAGGAGCAGCGGGACACCGCCAACTCGCGCGACAGCGCGAACGCGGCGCTGGCCAGACAGGCCGAACAGGTCTCCACGGCCGCCAAGGCAGTCCGCGAAACCGACACCGAGCTGGAAGCACGCAAACGCGACCTGGCGCAGCTGAACGAGCAACGCGCGGGGATGCAGGCCGGACTCGACCAACAAAAGGGCGCCTTGAGCGACCTGCTGCGCGCCACGTATACCCTCGGCCGGGGGTCCGACCTGCAGATTCTCCTCGGCGACGAGAACGTCAGCCGGATCTCGCGCGCCCTCGCCTATTCCCGTTACTTCCAGCAGAACCGGGTCGAGCGCATTCGCGGCCTGCTCGCGGATCTTTCCCGCCTGCAGGAGGTCGAAACCGCGATCACCGCCGAACAGGACAAGCTCGAGGCAACCCGGGCCGAACGCGAAAAGCGCACCGGCGAACTGGAAAAACAGCGCAGCGAGCAGCAGAAACTGGTGGCCGAAGCGGACTCCAAATACAAGGACCAGGCGCAGCGCATCGCCGCCCTGAAGCAGAACGAGCAGGACATGAATGCCCTGGTCGCCAAGCTGCAGAGGGTGATCGACGAGGCCGCCAAGGCCGCCGAGCCTGCCCCGGCGCCGAAGGGCACGGCACCGTCGGCGCCGCTGGGCAACCTGCGCGGCAACCTGCCCTGGCCCACCAACGGTCCGGTACACGCGTATGGCAGCGGCGTCATCATCGTCGCCGCGCGCGGCAGCGAAGTGAAAGCCGTGGCCCGAGGCCGCGTGGTCTTCGCCAACTTCCTGCGCGGCTACGGCATGATGATCATCGTGAACCACGGCAACGGCTTCATGAGTATGTACGGCAACAACGAAACGCTGTTGCGCGGCGTGGGCGACATGGTCGAGGCCGGCGAAACCGTCGGTACGGCCGCGGCGCCCGCCGGCGACAACGGCGCCTATTTCGAGCTGCGCCAGGGCGGCAAGCCCATCGATGCGCGCGGCTGGCTCGGTAAACGGCATTGATCCCGGAGACAGGCATGCGCCAGCACCCCCTTCGTTTCGCTCTCGCGCTGGCCCTCGGCACCGTGGTGGCGATTCCCGCTGCCCAGGCCCAGCACAAACCCCTGAAGCAGCCCGACGCGCCTGCCGCGTCGTCGAGTTCCGCAGCCGCCATCGCGGCAAAGGCCGACGACGAGGTGTCGCTCGACGATATCCGCAACTTCACGCGGGTCTACCAGATCGTTCGCCAGGCCTACGTCGAGAAACTCGACAACAAGACCATCATGAAGGCCGCGATCAGCGGCATGCTTGAAAACCTGGATCCACACAGCGAGTACCTGGACAAGGAAGGCCTCGACGAACTCGACGAGGACACCACGGGCCAGTACGGCGGCCTCGGCATCGAGGTGCTGCAGGTGGAGGGTTCGCTGAAGATCGTCTCGCCGATCGACGACACGCCCGCGTCGCGCGCCGGCATCAAACCGGGCGACACCATCGTCAAGGTCGACGGCATGGTCATCGACGGCCAGAACATCGACGAGGCCTTCAAGAAACTGCGTGGCGATCCGGGTAGCAAGATCACCCTGACCATTCTTCATGAGAAGTCGGACAAGCCGATCGACATGCCGCTGGTGCGCGAGCGTATCGCCGTCACCAGCGTCAAGGTGAGGCAGCTCGATCCGGGCTATGCGTACATCCGTCTGAGC
>Ga0247741_1001760_pt1 | contig 12041 bp, 9 predicted proteins | sample UWRJL213509R2_FD_180945 | JGI IMG/M metagenome (GOLD analysis project Ga0247741, IMG submission 180945) | Plant litter microbial communities from Arlington Agricultural Research Station in Wisconsin, United States - UWRJ-L213-509R-2 | ecosystem: Environmental > Terrestrial > Plant litter >...
TCTGGGTCCACTCGTGGCTCATGGAGTTATTTATTGTATGGTAGTTAGTGTAGTAGATGAAGAACACAAAAAACTGACTGTAAATATTCTATTTGGTGGTCAGAGCTGACGATCCGTAGGATGCTCAAGTCGGACAGCCCCCCCATGCTCTGATAATTGTGTAGAAATCTATAATGGACTCGCCCAAATTTTCGTGTACACATGCTATTTAGATGTAGGCACCGTATATAATCGTAGCTGCATCAATTGTACCAGCGCTCGTTTGCCACAAAGTCCCTCAACTTCTCGCTCTCCTGTTGATCCCGCCTCCCGGATTTCAATAAAAGCTACAGTCAAAAATCTCACCTTCTGAAAGCTGCAGGTATTCCACATTCATGGCTCTCACTGCCTACTGGCACCGTTTAAGTCCAATGCGCTCAATTGGACGGTCCCCTTTGTACTTGGTCCATGGCCTGCCAGGTGGTCCTTCGGGGTGTATGTGTACGCTGTGAGAGGCTCTACCATACATTCCATACCATAGAAGTTTTAATTCTTGAATTTAAACGCGGTTTACAAGCTGTAGTGTAAGTACTTCAATACACAGATACACAGACGCATCGGAGCTCTATCCCGAATAGGCCGCGTCTGCAGCCTTGTGCAGCGCGCAGGACCCTGGTTGCGAGCTGACAGAAATGGGAAGGCGCTCAGGCACCAACTTGAGCTCTGGCTCAACTTTGCACAGCTCAAGTTAGCTTGAGCCACCGCATATAGTTAGACTCAAACTTGACCGAGCTTAAGCCTTGAGCGGCTCGGGCTTGCGGCAACACTACAGTCCGATCTAAAAAAAAATCGGAGATTAAAATGATTGCCATATATGGTAACCTTCAGTAAGGATAGAACCTGGACTAAGTGTCCAGGCACCTGGGTCACCTGGTGTACCAATTTCTCAGGCTCGACTGTTCCCCTCACTGCCCTCAGCCTCTTTGGTTCTTGGGCGCTCCTCTGCTTCTTGATCCTCTCCTATCTCTTCCAACTTTGTCGCCCGCTGCAGCTCAACAAATCATGACTCATGTAGTCAGAATCGTCGGAGCTTTCGTCCCTCTTGGTACGTTTATTTTTTCATTCTGAAATCACGAGTGAACGCTAACCCATATATTTACCAACCCTCAGCTCCTGTTTGCCTCACTCGCTTCGCCGTGTCTCCTCTATCCTGGTCGGAGAAAACCAAACCGTGACGCCGAGTCCTGTATGACTCAATCTACCGCTCGCTTGCCTACTCTCGCTGGAATCTTTCCATCCACTGAGACGTCTACAAAACATGGATGAAGAAAAATGGGGTTCCCGTTGTTATCGAGGACCTCCCTGACTTGGACAATACTAAGCTACTTTTGATAGGCGACAAAAGCAGCAAGGAAGGCCACTTTGTATGCGCACGGTGGTGGATTCGGCTTGAGTGTACCCAATGCAAGCTGCGATTTCTGGCGATATGTCATTGTGCAGGCGAAGGACGCTGGCGTGGATATTGCGATCGCTCTCTTGCGATATTGTAAGTGATAGTAAAGTCAATGACTCCATCTCTTATGCTAAAAGAAAGTTCCCTACAGGTCTCGTCCCATAACAACACTTTCCGACTCCAGTCCGACAGACTGTTGCCAGGCTCTCTCACCTCCTCGCTCCCTCCTGGAAATCTGGTCTTCCAGCTCCTGTTGCACACTGTCAAACCAGTGCCGTCCATTCCCTCGCCGTCCCTCCCTCGTTGCTCTCCGCTTTCCGCCCCAGATATGCAGGGCATAAAACTCCTTGGAGTCTACACGATGGCGCCTTAACTCGACTTACTTCTTCTGGGTTCTACTCTGATCCTCCAACCACCACCTCCAGCATCCCTATCTCGGCTAGTGGTAGCGATATTCCCCAATCTACCACGAACGGCAAGGAGATGGATATACGTGTCTTCGTGGACGACTCTGCTGTTCACCTCGTATACTGGATGATAAGCTGGGTCAAGTTACGAAAATATCGTGAAATGGTTCGGAGAGTGCGTCGTGGCTTAGTCTGGGAGCTCGTTGTGCTCGATGCAACCTGTCCTCAGCTTTCGTGGTTTCATCTCTATCCATCCATACGCAAGGCCATGAAAATCGTGAAGCAAAGTTAATCTTTGGTCTCCGTGTAATGTTGAGGTATCTGTATAGTACGTAGCTGACAAATTGGGGTTGTTGGTTCGCCGAGACGCCGTCATAGTTCTCGATCCTGGTGTAATGCTTCTAAACCTCGTTCTAGAAAGTCAGAGGATGCGTATACCAAATCCCTGAATGTGTTCTTGGTTTCTCTCAAATCAGTCCATGAGGCCTGAGATAGGCAGGAATAATCCACTAATCTGACCTGCAGGGAGAATGGTTTTGAACTTGACTGATGCTGAGGATTCCAATTGCTATGAACTGAAAATATATAAGCGATGCCGTAGTTTTCCTCCGGTTTTACTTGGTTCACTTCTACACTTTCACTTGTATAAGTCAGCTATCAGAATGTCAGTCTTCTCCGAAACACGATTATTCGCTGACTGCTAACTAACATTGCCGTTCCAGTTAGAAAGTAACCGCTATGTCTGCAACTTATCAGCCCTACACGGTTGCCTTCTACTTTGAGGGGTTTGATGGGCGTCAGCTTGCCACCACCACTACCGCACGCAAGCAGCAGGAGCTCATCAACTTCATGGAGGACAACGGCGGGGTCCTCGATGGAGAGTGGCACAAGTTTACCAGTGAACACAACTTCCACCTCGCGATCATCAAGACTAGAGAGCTTGGCGGCATCGTATATGATTTACCTGTCAAAACTGGCATCTGAGGTGGGTATACGGCACCTTTGATGTTGCGTTTGAAGCTGAAAATGACATTAACTGCAGGCAGGAGCGGATTCAGATCGAGGGTGAGAGCAGAGGAGGATCTATACTGGAAATTGAAATGACCATTTTGTAGCTTTGAGTGAAGAAGGCTGAAAATATGAGACAATATATAATTATATGACAGAGGGCTTTTTGAAAATATCCCCAGTAACACGAATTCAGAATGCACGTTTCAACGACTCCGAGTCCGAATCTTGGGTTTGTGGTTTTGAGGTTGTTTTACACCACATTCCTGTTCCCGTAGACTCCTTTATGAATATTTCAGCAAGTCGGCAGCTGTTGCACAATAAGTCAAAGATTCCTGTCTGCAAGCTCTGTACTACGATGACTCATTTAGGAGGAACAAATGTCCCAGAAATATTATCCATCGGGTCAAAATTACAGCCTGAGCGGTTATACACGTGTATACCGGTCAACGCTAAACAAATACCCGAGTAGGTCAGATAGTGTGCCAAGAACTGAGGTGTGTATAACATATCGAAGTTAAGTGAATTGTGTATTAGAGATTCAGGGCTGCTCGATAGGTAGGTCAGGAATAATCGAGATAATGGCATACATAACGAACGATGCATTGAGTCAGACAAGATGCATTGAGGGTTAGTGGTATGGACTCGGAAGAGGGAGGGACTGTCCAATGTATTTCAGAGGGTTGGAACAGTGGAGCGGTTTAACCCAAATTCAAAGGTTTAGATAGGGCGTACATGACGTTGCTGAGGGTATATGTAAGACTTAGAAGGATTAGTTACACGTTTGAAAGAAGATTGTGATAGACTAAGGTCGACATGTGCACTGGGTGGTGAACAGAAGATGTGCCTTTGAGCTCGAGAGAATCAGAGAATCAGCGAAGTATATGAATAAAGACACCATACAGGTAGTGGGAGAAACTTCGTCGCTGGGTTTGAATCGATGTCACCCCATTTAGATAAACACGGCGCTTTCAGATGCCCCTTCTGATCCTGCTGTGGACAACGTTGATTTCATGAAGACCGCTAGCAGACAGACATCGATACCTTTGGCCTTCTACCCATGCTTCTGCTCATCTTCTCCCAATTCGACGCAACCCACGCACCAACGAACATAGCAATCGAGCAACTAACGGGCCCTTTTTGATGTATATCGCCAACCTCGATGCGGGTCAAGTTTATGTCCCTCTTCTTACTGGAGACGCTACTGTTCTGACGCCGTTTATGATTCCACATATTCTCTGTGCAGAGGCAATATAACTTCTTTACGGTGCATCTTACCATTTTCATCCCTGCTACCACTCAAGGCGCATCTTCGACGACCCAAACTCTTGTCCTTTATTTTCAAGACCACACATCCTCCTTGTGGCTTCCATTGTGGCTCTATCTCAGGTTCTACGGCCATATCTACCAACTCAACACCTTCACATCTAAAGACCCCTCAATAACGCCACCTACCCTCATAGCAGCATTGCCTCTGTTACGTCCAGGAGAAGCGTAGGAGAAACACGATCCATGCGACCTGGATCGATGTTGTTGGGACCTACGCAGGAATTAGAGGGGCAGGAGGGGCGTCTTGAGATGAGAAGGCTGCGGTGGCGTCACTTGAGCCCTTCCATAACAAGGTTCGATATGAATGACTCCGAGGCTGGATACACCTTGGTGGTGGCAAGGACAAGATGTCGGCACTGCTGCTCAAATTGAGCATCTCGAACCCCGTCCAGTGGCGCATACAACGATGGACACACCCAAATTTTCATCGATCCGAACTCATTCGCCCAATTCACGAACACCCTTGATCTATTCCAACTCTCCTTTACTTTCAAGGATAGCACATATTCTAAGGGATCTCTAGCTCTGGATCGAGCACTGATGGACATGAAGCATCTTCCACCCCTTCACGGCTCGTCACAACCTCGAGAACGCATACCTTTATGTTAGGGTGATATAAAGCTCGATGCTCGTCGTCCAAGCCGCGTCCATCAGGGTTTCAGCACCTTGTATATTTCGACGAAAGTCCCAATATCGCTGGGTCTATAGCAGTCCGGATTGCTGCGCCGAATCGACGATGAATCCACTACGCATATCTGAACATGGTAGCTGACAACCCCTGAGACTCGGACAACTTCAAGACGCAATCTCATTAGGTTATTTGGTCCGTCCAGTGTCAGCTCGACGGTCAACTGGCCCAAGTCTTGGTCGAGCGTCGATCAGTGACCGAGAGTTTCTGCTAATTCGGTGGTCTGGCGTTCATTTTCCGTTTTGCATCTCTACACATAGCCACTTGGGGTGTCCCTCAGCTTGACTAAAGATAAATCTAGGTAAATGGGGGCATATATATTATTTCTCGCACCAATCTCATCGTTGGGCTTGTTGATTGTATCTGGCGCACGGCCTCGGCCACATCTCGCAATGCCCTTGACCTGCTCAGATTTGGTTCGCATTCGACCTGATGCATTCAGTCCCGAACTCGCATGTCCGATTCTCCGCTCTTGCTTCACTAAAGCGAGACCTTGTATTGTGATAATTGTCTCTACTCCGTCTGCTCCCTATCTCATCTACGATATTGAAACATATATCTCCCCCATCCTCCTTTGGATCGCAATTTCTGCATGACTGGAGCATTATCATCGACACTTCATCGAGTTCTTAGATGGATACTTTCGGGAATAGATACCACCCAGCTATTATCTGTGGTTGATAATATATTCCAGTCTCTGGTATCAAAGCCTAAACTTCGTTTGTGAGAGGCTGCATTGGCATTATTTTGGGTTGCTCCTTTGAATTCGTTGCAAGGATTACTACTGGTATTGATATTCAACTCCAATGTTAATACGAGGACCTTCCCGTTTCCCACCCGTTAAATTAATTCTATTATACACCGGGTATCATTTGTGCCATCGCCTCGGACTGGATTCGCCATCGTGACTAAACTGCTCTCGCCAACTGTAGTCTCAAAGATGGCTTCAGAATTCGTGCGTCAGCAAGGTCATGAAATTGTAATTGAAGTAATTATTGGCAAAGGCGGGGAAGACCTGATACCTATGTAACAAGTTGACTCTACTAGTAGACTCATCGTTCTTACTTCCAGCTCCTTCCCATCTACAGTTTTTAGGCATTTCATCGAACTGGACAATATCATCACACATCGACTCTGCGCCGCCGACGTACATCACTTCGCGAGGTTGGTGTAGAGCTCTTCCGGAGAGAAGTAGGGTTACGTCTTGAACGGATGAAGAGCTGGGGTATGAGCCATAACGCCTTTGATGACGTTCTTCAAGACGTGGACAAAAATAATGTCTGAATCCTTGTTGGTCATCTAAGACCTGCATGCGCGGAGCGACCACGTCGATGTAGGGGGTCACTATGGCGCCTAGTGTCGGGAAGTCCGTCAATATTCAACGGCGTCTTGTTTTTCTCCCATTGTGTATACAGCTTCGGTGGGTGGGAACAAGCTTGGAGGGTAGAAACAGACGTAGTGGCCAATCACTCGACGCCGCGGTTTGTGGGAGATCGGGCGAGGAGAAAGCATTTGGCGGCTGCAAGTACAATGTATAGCCAATAAGTTGATATTAAATCGAGAAAAGGCTGGAATGGAACTCACAGAACTTCATGTACGATCGTGAATATCGGAGAAGCGTTTCCAGCTTCAATAGAGGCGTAATGGACATCTTACCTCCTCCGCCTCGAAGCTAATGCAAAAAAAAATTGATAGTTAGCTTACGTTTGGTCCGATATAGATATAACTTTACTTGACGCAAATCCACCAACGTATATTCATCACCTATGAACAGATGTACAAGCGGTATCTATGGCCTTGACTCTATTGAGCAACGATACTGGGGTCGGTCACGATCTTGAGAGGTGAGGATTAACGACGTCCTGAACTTGGCATCATTCATGGCTCTCTTTCCGTACGTGATATGCCCACTTCGTCGGCATCTAGCAGAAACAACTAGAAGGGATATGTATCAGTTGAAATTAGATAATGAAGAGGAAGAATACACTGACTCGGACGCGGTGCGTTTATGCCAAGTTCGCATAACGAAGAAAGCTCCGCAGATCTTTAGGTCGTAAGAATGAGAACATGTTGCTGTCCCCCCTTCAGGTTCAAGATTCCAATCGCAAAGAGGCAACCCAGGTTTCAATTGAGATCAGTATAGGATTCATTCTCCTTCCCTTGCAACAGCCTGAGTAATGGACACTGTAAACCTAGGCATCGAGGCGGGTACGTGCTGATGGAACCGTGGTGGTTGGATGAAGTGTCCATTCGAGTACGGGTGTGAACTGAAGTTTGAGCAGTTGTGGACAAGGAAGGTACCCCACCAACGTCGTAGGCGAAGGTGTGGCCATGATACCCTCTCCAAAAGACTGTCATCAAGATTGATTACATAGTTGAGGCTTCCACTTTCCTCCGTCACAAGGATTCGAGTGCGAGGAGATCTTGAATTCGAACTTGGTGGAATTGGAACGCTGACCATCCTCCCTGGCCCGTTTTTAGAGAGGGGCCGATTCACAAGCGTAGGTATCCGTGAGGCTGTGATGAACCGTGGAGAGCTATATATCTGCATGCGCCTGAGCTGGAGATATGATCTCAACTTGGAGTACGCGTCGCTGTTGGTATTTGAGACGAACGTTGGGCCCAGGCCTTGAAGGACAGCCGAAGGCATTGTATGCGTTCGAGGATTCGGGAAAACAAATTGCTTGGGTCCGTATATGTGCGGTTGGCGTTGGCGTTGAGTGGAGGGATGGACAAGCTTAACGGATGCTCTGTATCACCACGTCATAGCCACAGCCCTCCGAAATTCCTACGATAGAGCTTCACGCGAACGCCGCCGTCTCGTCTTCGTACGAGAGGAACTCCTCCGACTCCAGGACACGTCATACTGACATCATACGACATCGCATGAGCCGTGTTTTTACTACGCTGCCTGAATAGAAGCAACGAGCGGGGAATGCTGCTAAGAGGGTGATTTGGCCAACGATGTCGAGTGACAATGAGAGAATGATGATGAAAGAGTATGGCATGTTCTGGAGGTGCTCGTGTTAGAGGTAATCGTAAAGTCGGAGCCAGACAGTGAAAAGAAGGTACGAGATAGGGCACCAATGGGGACTTGGACAGAAGTTTTGGATAAGAGAGAAGAGGAAGAAGCGGCGGTGTAGTTATCCTCCAGTTCTAATCTAGAATGGACAAATGAGACAAAGTTCAAGAGAAGTAGACGGGCGAAGACCTACATGATCCAACCTAAAACAGCAACGAACTCCCTCCTGGATGGACGTCCTCACATTTGTCTGTCCGCGTCTTGATAAACGAATAGAATTCCGAACGCTTAGATAGAGCTGCTTGATCATGTATCAAGGGCGTATCTGCTCTCGAAAGTCGAGGAAGACCGTTAGTCCATCGGAGATGCGCCATGTGTGATGGGGAGTGGGTCTGGTCGGCTGCGTCAGGATGTTGTGTGGGTAACTCGCAGAGTGTAGCTAGAAAGTTTGCACGCGTCAGTTCGTTGAACTTGTTATAATGAATGAACAAACTTGCTCTGGCGCCAAGACCACTAACACATGGCCACCACCTGTATCAAGGCGCTGGGGATGTGAAGGTGGCAAGGGGTTTTGCTTCGTCTATTGCGATCTTCGTTATTGCGTAAGCTGTGTTTGTATGCCAGTGGATACACCAGAAGGACGGGAGGGTTGTGGCATGACATTGGTCACCACACTAGTGGTGGTCTTGATCCTGGGGTCGATTCAGCGATGCATGGGGCCAAGGGGTGGCAGATCCACCGATCTCGTACGTCGATACACCCGCGCCTTGCAGCTGGATTTGGGCTCGGCTTCAAACAGATAGCAGCTTTACATCCTCCTTCTCGTCGCGGTCAGATATGCTCGCATTCCTGAGCGGTCTTCCCGTTCATGTGCGACTGCTCCCCCTCCCTGCATCTCCCTTCGTCCATCTGCCGCCTCTCCATCCATTGCCAATTTTGTCGTAGGTACCACTTCCCCTCCACAGGGTCCCGCCACCCTAGTCATACTCCTAGGCAACCTTCCTCCAGACTCATAATTGTAGTCCCTTCTGCTAACTCTTGAACCTGACCCTGACGCCAACTTCGAGTGAGACACAGATACTGATCCAGACGACGGATCCCGGTTCGGGCTTCTGAACCATTCATGCCGGTGAATGCCATTGCTGTTCCTGTTCGCATACATCCCTGTAGGCGGTCGCATACCAGCGGATGAAGGAATGACAGGGGCAGAGATAGGGCTCATACCCAACGGGGTGCCTACATGACCATGCTCTGGCACGCTAATGAGGCTGCGACTGCGTTTGTACATACGGGGTTGTCGTGACAGACAGCGAGGACGACGAATATACGTTGGATTTTTACTTGATCTCTCCGACTCCACCGAAGACGCAGACGAGGACAACATTGACCTCGAATCCTGTCTCGAGTATGAATGTGAACACGATTTGGTTGACATTGAACCGCCGTGGAGGTTAAACGGCAGGCGATTTCCCTGTATATACGAAGGAAGGCAGTAGTTAGCATGCATGAAAGTGACAGTGGCGTTGTGAAAAAGAAACGAGAGGAAAGGGAAGCAGAGGAATGAACGAAGCGTGTAGGGGAAGAAGAAAGGGGAGCAGAACAACGACTAGGAATAATAATGAACACCGGCGCCGAGCACTAATCACAAAGTCCACCGAAGCTGGAGGAAAGCATCGGAGAGAGAGACGGAAAGAGGAATGCTGGGGCACGAATCACAACCAGTATGGTGTTTGTGTGAGAGGAAAAACTCCATATCGAAACCCAAAATCAATAATAATCGGGAGGCAAGAGCCAAGAAAGTCAGAAAACGGAAATTGAAAAGATTCGAGAGAGAAGAGAGGCCAGAAAAGACGCCGAGGTGGTAAAGAAGGGATAAAGTGGAAACGGTTGTGAACATGAACGTGAACATGGAGAAAAGTCGTCGAGGCAGAAGATGAAAAATGGGACAAAGGGTTCGATTCAATTGGTCATGTCGAACAAGACCAAAAGCCTGCATCACGCAATTTTGACAGGCGAGCCGACTTGGAGGCCCAACGTCTAAGGTCGAAGAGGTTATGGTAAAAGTGAAATATTTCCAGGACAGCGCAAGACCACCATATTCGAGACGCGCTGCAGGTGTGGAAAGGATAGAAACGGGCCATCCAAGGAAATCAAAGACAAATGTAATGAAGGAGCGATCGAGCTGGAGCTCGCGGCTCAAAGCAAGAAAAGAATGAAGAGAAGGTGACGAATAAGGAAAATCTAGTTAAAACGCGATGAAGGGTTACAGCCCCAGAAGTCATCTCGAATGACCCGACTCGAGTAGAGACATCGGGAAACGGTGAGCAGAGTACGTTCAGAACGAGAAGAATGGATAGGAATAGAACTAAAGACAGTGCGAGAATTAGAGGGATAGAAAAAGTGCACGGGAGAGCGTAGCTGGCTTGTGGGTTAAGCTTCAAGGGTCGAAGGTCGAATGGGTGAAAGCGGTAGAACGGGTTGCAGGACTGCAAATCCAAGACGTGCTCATGAGGAGGAAAGGGAAGGAGCGTCCGAATTAAATCATAACGCAGGGAGTGGTTGGGGCTTTGTAAGAATTTGAAGCAGCGACGAGGTTGAGCTCGCAACGTGAGGAAAACAAACAAAAAGGGACAGGAAAGCGATAGAAGCGAGGGATAGAGGAAAGGAGTACGAACTAATAGAGCGCACCCTTTTCAGCACTAACAATTGATCCCATTCTCACTTTCATATGTTGTTGGATTATCAGGGTGTCAGGATCGCGTCTCTGTTGGGTTATGCGTCAGCTTAGGTCGTGTGGAGAAAGGGAAGGAGTCATTTGGGATGAATTTGAACTTGTAAGAGGTAAGAGAAGGGGAGATACGAGGAGGAGAGGATGAAAGGTGAAAATGAGACAGGAGTGAAATGCACGTCCGAAGGTAGTGAAGGAGCAAGACCACGATGGTTTTGGCACTTACCACAAGGAAAACGGGATCAGATTCGATGGGGCTCAAGGCCTAGGCGCCTAGGGTTTGGCGAGATTTGGTGAAAAAAGGATGGTTCAGCCTGAAGCTGAAGTTCTGTTGATATCTGGAGATTAGGGACTGAAAGTGGCGAAGAGATTAACAGAGGGAGGGTTATGAGACAAGATGAACTTACCATGGGTAGGATCGGACTTGAACTTGATGTCAGGCCTCAGGTCAGGTACTAGCGTATCTTGAGGACGCCCAAACAGGATGATGCCGAGGAGAGCCTTCGCGGAGTATGTTTAGAGGAGTCGGCACCATCGGACAGTGCTACGAGCAAATGAAAGGATTGGCTACGCATAGCCTAGAAATAGCCAAGGCCTCCATATGAAAAGGTTCATCAACGATATCGGAGTCGGTCATCAGGAGACCCAGGCAAGGTGCTGGCAACTTATGATGGTGTCGGGCATTGAAATTGAAACCTGTTGGCAACGAAGAACACCAATTTCAATCGGAGTTTGCTTCCGGCAATGGTTATTGCTCCCTGCCTCAGCAAACCTGCCAACGACATCCATTGATTCGTCGACCCTCCCTCCCGTTCTTCAACGGCTCAAAGGGTATACTGTATGGCATTATATTGCTTGACTCAGCGAATCCCTGTACAGGATGGTATTTAACCACGGAACACTCACGGTCGCTTTGGAATGATTGAACCTAATCGACATCGGTTTTGGCCTCATGATGACATGGAAGGCTCTTCTGTTCAGTGGTGCCCAGAAACATGTGTACGTGTTCATTTCCTTGGTCTGCAGTGATATGCGTCTAGCTAACACAACTGTAAATCAAGCAGGGACCTGTCGTGAATTTCAGGGAGCCAGTCAAGCGGCACCCAACTCCAAGCCGACTTCAGCTCGCAGAGTCACTGGTCACTAATTTCCGCAAGATACGATCTTCAAGAGAGCCTTTCGGAGACACTGACCTGCCTCTCGACGAAAGAGGGGAGGGAAATAGAGCCAGGAACAATGAGTTATCAAGGCTTTTATATAATACACGTGGTTATAGCGTGGACTTGACGTTTGATCGATGGGGACTCGCCGCCCGTCCAGCACAGCAACCCACGTCTTATCGCTCACTCCCATCGACATGGCTAAGAGTCAAGAGAAGACCGGGGTGTTCAAACGCTTTAGCGATTTCCTCACCCCGTCATCGAGCG
>Ga0247741_1001761_pt1 | contig 12040 bp, 11 predicted proteins | sample UWRJL213509R2_FD_180945 | JGI IMG/M metagenome (GOLD analysis project Ga0247741, IMG submission 180945) | Plant litter microbial communities from Arlington Agricultural Research Station in Wisconsin, United States - UWRJ-L213-509R-2 | ecosystem: Environmental > Terrestrial > Plant litter >...
TGAAGGCAGAAGACCTTGACGAAAACGAAGCAGTCGACACCTACGAGGAGGGACGGGCGCTTTTGTAATAGTCTTGATTTTCAACCTTGCCAGCGGTAGCTTTTTCCCACTGGGTTTTGATGCACCCACGCTCGGATTTTACCTATGTTTCGCTGGCGGATTTTTCTTTTGCGGTTTGGATACAGGACTTTTTTTTTGTGGGGTGGGGAGAGTGTAAGGCTGGCGCCTTCCAGCCTATTTGCTTCTATTTACGTACTGACCTATTTAAGGTCGAGATCTGCACTTTCACGGGTTTCCTTAGCTTTTCTTTCTCGTTCTCTCATCTCGCTTATCTCAATATACGTCGATCCTGCTCGTTTGTTGTGTGAGTCGCCCATTCCTGAGTGTTTTCCTGACGAGTATTCGTCAGGTTTTCCACTTTTTTTTGAGCAGGATCGACGTATATTGAGAAATGTGAGTCGACTTTGTTTACTATTTCGACACTATCTTCGGAGACTGCCAAGTGAGTTTCAAAGCAGGTGATGACTACGCACAGGTGCCAGGCTGCGTCTTGTCAAGTCCGTAAAGCGGCAGTATGTCGTCAGACTAGCTATCAGCTGGCCGTTCAGTGTCATAGCAAGCGTGAGGCATAACCCTCCACAATACCACTGTTGGATCGGGGTCCAAGGGGTGCGATGCTAACATATATATCACAGAATACTCGGTGTCCGAATTGGTTGGTATGACAGTCAAAGAGTAGAAAGAGGGTGTACACCTTTTGACCTGTCGGTTAATCATACACTGATAGCTGCTTATTACGTGCGAACCTACAAATTCGATGCTCTATGCCATCGGTTCGAGCCCTAGACCTGGCATTTCGAGTTGGCTCAGCTGCCGTGTCCAACACACTAACGTCGGCCATAGGTGGGCCGTTCTCTTCTAGGCGGATCTGAGCTGGTTTTTTAGTGGAGAGGGTGGGGAAGAAGGATCGCAGGACGGGACACGTGAAGCGGGAGTTCGAAGGTATAGCACCTATGTAATAATGTATCCCATAAATTTGCTGCCAACCCGCCCACCTCTGTTATCAACAGACTCGCTCGTTTACGAGCACCTAACCATACTCAACTTGACTCTCCACCCCGAACATATGCAGTACTGCCCCTATAGCTTCGGCCTGTTTTAGGCCACCTTGCGTGTACGCCGCCTCCAATCTGCCACTTGTTCTAAGAGTAACTCACGTACTTTTGTCTTCGCAGTGTCAACCACCCGTAAATGGGCGGTAAATATCAGTGGCATTGTGAGTTTATGAATTTCTTTTGACTCGTTTCTCCATCTGTAACTACTTTGAATCCACAGAATGCGGTTAACATGCTACCACAACATCAACTTCTGCTTCCACAAAGCTCAGTTTGGTCGTGTTGTGATGAGGATTGACCTTATAGTAGCCAAGAAAACATAAAAGTCTAAGTGATAACACCACTGCTGTCATTTACAACAATTCGACGACCCTACCGACTATGAACCACCGCCCTCTGCCATTGATATTGCCCTCTCTCAATTCCACTTGACTATCAACACCCAGACACACCGCCCCAGGGGCAGTCGAACCTTCTAATTGATCGACCCGCTTTTTCTACCTGTCTAACTCCGACACATCGTTCTTTAACTAATCATGCAGAGCCTAAGCGAAGAGTGAAGTACCCGGAGGCGCAGCCGACGGGTTAGTTTTCTCGTGGGAAGGAGTTGCCACACAGGCGGCCACCACACGATGTCTAAGTCGTTTCGTACCACCACCTCGATCTAGAGGTGGTTCCTCGGAGCTCGTCAGAATGCTCGCCATCCGTAATCTCTCAGTTCCTCACTTCCCTTCCACTCTACCACTCTGCCGCGTATACAAACAACTTTTGAAAGACTCGGCGGACTACAAAGACGTGGCTGAAGGATGGAAGGACTTGTTGCAGACTACGGCAACGAATAGATCTCTAATAATGCTCTGGGAAACAGGCAACTTGTGCCCAACCCCGCTATCGACGGCAGCTGGCACGGAATCACCCTACAGGCTTATCAAGGGAACGACGACGACAACCCCTTCTGCAGGCCAAGGCCAGCTGCGCTATTTCTAACGAATTGGAACCATCGCAGAGGGTGTACCTTGGATAACGAGCCCACAACTTCTTACGAGACGACCACTACTCGGACGTCTGGCTATCCAACCATCTGGAACACCGAGATCCAACATTCCCGGTTCCTCGGCCACCTTCATACAAAGGAGGATTCCCTTGTCTCAAACTAGGAATGCTACATACGAGTGCTACCTACGTCGTACTTGACCCAATACGGGAAATATTGCCCATCGCTTCCATCCCGAATTTGGGCCAGCCAGCTATATATTCTCAGACAAGACCGCACCAGTTGCGACTTGCCGATGCGTCTGCGTTGGCTAAGAGGCCTTCTCCTTCCTCAAGGGTCATCCGCTGGCATGCCTATCGGCCCTACCCCCCTGGAGACGAGACAGCTTCCAAGTTGTTGTCTCTTCACCACCCAGTCCAATACCGTTTACCTCCACTAGGCATGACGCACACATCACGAGAACACTGCTTCAATAAAACTTAACTTCGGTACTCATACCAACCGACTGACAGCGAGAGTCTCTCTGCTTCACAGTACACAAGCCGAGATCGAGCTCCAAGCAACCCATATCACGAATGCCAAATTAGCCACGGCACTGTCAACCAACGACAAATGCCACCTATTCAGCAGCTCGATGGTAAGGAGCGTATGCACTTTGTCTAGTAGAGAGGAATCAGCAGCGCACATCATACCCAATGGCAAAGGATTGTTGCTCGAGTAGATGACAAGTGTCCTCGCAACGTCCAATGTCAGCCAACACGGTGAGTGATCCTTTCTTATATCCCTTTTAAATCTCATCACACTGTATACCCATTTTCTACGCCCCTTATCCTGAATGTCTTATTCACAAAAGTACCATTTTATTGATGACAATTAACATATCTGTCCTTTAACGACGATATTCATTGCCACGTCCTCTAACGACGATATTCATTCCTACGTCCTTTAACGACGATTAACATATCCGTCTTTTAACGGCGATATTCATTCCTACGTCCTTTAACGATGATTAACATATCCGTCTTTTAACGACGATATTCATTCCTACGTCCTCTAACGATAATTAACATATCTGTCTTTTGACGACAATATCCATTACTAGGTCCTTCAACGGTGATTAACATGTCCATCTTTAATAAAGATATCAATTATCGTGTCTTCCACGATTGGCCTTCTACGATTTGTACCGAATGTATACAATATTTGTGAGCATCTAAGTTATACCACTGACAACTACTATCTGTGGTCTTCTCCGCCACTTTCTGGCTGCTTCACTATTTCGGAACAAGTATAACATATTCTCGTTACTAGGTCACTAAAATACTTCTCCCACTCAGCTATATATTACTTATGCCGCTTTTGGGGGCGAGCCAATTGCATTGCTGTTGGCTGGGCGGCTTTCTGTGGGGTCATCCACCAGCACCTCCATTGTCGTACGCCCTGAAGAGAGACGGTTCACACCGTCTGCTCTTCATGCCCAAATACTAACTACCACATACATAGACGAAGGGGCACGACACCAACCCTCGAGAACATCTGGCTGGCAGGGACCATGTATCGTTCGTTGACCATGAGTCTCGATATACATCGCCCATAAAGAAGTAGAGACATGGAACCAGTCTTCATTTCCGACTTCTCAATAAAAACCTTGATCAGTATTTTCATGTTAGGACTCAATTTACTTGCATCACGGCGCAAGTATGCCTGCACTCAGAATGATGACTATGGAAGAATGTTCATTTCACACGAAATCAGCGACTCTCCTCCACATCTGTCATCCGCATCTAAGAAGTGGCGGTAATTCCTCAGGACACATTTTCGTTCTCATATGTTCTCCCTCTCAATATATGCCTTGCTTCTCGTCACCACGGAGCACCTGAATCACGAAACATCGTGTGCGGAAGCTGCTGAGAAGAACGCTTCAGCCCTTTGCATAAGTTCGTGAAACTTCTAGGCACGACGCAGGCATCACGAGATGTTATTCTACCTTATATCTTCAGATTCCTATAACGTAAATTCCGGACTGATTTATTTTCGATAGAAATCATTCTTGCTCAGGAGATTGTAGAGTGAGTCGACCACCAACAGGCTGGGGCTGAAGAACCCGCATTTCTTGCAAGGGAGGAGCACCAAAAACTAGCTGAAGATGGAGCAATGGAAGAATGAAGGAGTCTGGGATACGAGGAGGGTTTAAAACCGGAGTGCAAACTAGCTCAAACATGTAACATAGCGTGAATGATTGGTCGAAATAGTACAGTAGTATGTCCTATTGTATCGCACGTCTTTGAAAGTAAGCCATTTATTTTGTGCTCCTGTCTCTAGCTATGCGTGTGTCATCAACGCAACTATACCCACCCCCTGAAACGCTTGAAAGACTTAGGTTTAAGATTTGTGGAACGAAGGTAGGGGGGCAGGGAGGTTACAATCATGACGTAGGGGCTGCTAGGTTTTGCCACTTTGTCGTCCATCCACCTTTGTTATTATCAGATCAAAGGCTCTTTTCAGAGCACCCAGCCTTACATTTACATCGATCGCCATCATGAACAGTACACTCCCTGATTTCGCTTCAAGACTCAATTCGGCGGCCTCGCGTGTGACACTGCCTCCGATCTACCCCTTGTCGCTAGTGAGCTTTCGCACATCGCATAGAATCTCGTTTAGACAATCATAATATTGCGGGGGAAAAAATCAATCGCAGGTCCCAACGTCAAGGAATCAAACCAAACTCGGTATATCAGCCCGCCCAACCACGCCTTTACCCCCATCCAACCTTGTCAAAGTTGCGCAATGATGTGTCCTCAAACAGGATGCAACGTGACAATCTCCATTGCCTTATCTACCATAACACTGTCGCCGCGTATGGCTCTCGCTGAGACGAATTCAAATTGGACACATCGACCAGGACCCCCTACTTCCCCACTGAGATCGCAGAAGTCAGTCACCAACTCTGGAAGGACCTATCCTCCCGAAAATTATGGACGGACTCTCTGGGGTCTTCTATTTAACGGACTCAGCCAGTTAGTGAGGTATCATGCGCCAGTTCTTCTACTCGTCACTGATTTGCTAGGCCGGACCCATTGCAGGCGGTGACTTGTGAGGCAAAGGAATCTGACGCATCACCGAGTGTTGTGGAAGGCAGCACTGGGTTCATATGAGAAGTCAGAAATGAATATGCGAGATGTGATAAACACTGCTTACTTTACAATCGAAGACTTTGTAACGCATCTCACATAGGACAGAGTTATGACCGTGAGCCACACCTGCAACCTTCGTACGCTTCGGCGTCATAAAAAATGGTGTGAGTGAAACCGGTGACAAAGATGGGTGGGAGAAGACGCCCCTGAATGCGCTTTCCATCCAGCATGCGGTGGCTAGGAAGATTCTAGTACGGTGAATTTATCCGCCAGATTCGTGCATTAAGTTCCAGGACCAAGTCTTAAATGTTCAGCAACCTTGAGCGACGATGAGAGACAGCATGGGGATTGAGAGGGGGAAATCGAGACTCGGATGAACTTATATCAATTCCGGAACATTTGTTTAAGTTCCAAGAACAATAGGCGCTTGCGATAAAGGCGCTATCTGATGGCGACGAGGATGAGTTTTTTTTTTTGGTGGATGGACCAAGTGGAAATGCACTGTACGCACACGACCAGAGCCCGGTCCGCAGACCGGGCTCTGGAAGTAGTGTGACTCGTCCGGCGCGAACATGCCCACTAAAACCCCCTTGTGACTTAGGGCGATCTGTGCCCTGGGACAGGCTCGAACCCAGTTCTGCGGACTGGTCTGGATCCGTCGAGCTTGTGCACGATTAGCCACTATACCATGCTACCCCAACGAGGATGAGTTAGACTTTGCGGGGCTGAGGCCGCGGATGTTGACACTTAAACTGATGGAGGACGCCGTATCTCTTACGAAGGAAGCAGGCGTCGTCATTTCTTTCATTGGCCTCAATTATGAATGGGAAACAGAAGGATACGACCGAACCACACTTGCCCTTCCAAATCGCACAGACGAATTGATCGAAAAGGCTGCGGCAGTTAATCCGAAAACTATCGTCGTAACTCAATCGGTAAGATTCGTCATTTTGCTGGCGTGCTCATGAAGAAATGGCCTCTTCTGATACCGTTTGGACCCTCAATAAACTCTAGGTGAATTATCGAGCTGAGCGCAGTGCGACTTTAACGCACCTTGGTTGCTGAGATACCCAAACTGTCGATATGAGCAGTCATGAGAATAGCCTCATCTGTAATCAACACATCCAAAAGCTCGTCTATGTTCGCTTTCGCAAAGTCAGAGGCGGTATGCTGGTTTATAAAGAACTCTGTCGGCTGTGAGATCGAAGGTAATCAGCGATCGGTAGCGAGAGGACTCTCTGTGTGGTAGATATGGTCAAAGATACGTCCTCTTTTATGAGGGCAGAATTTCCGAGGATTGTCCGTAGCAAAGTTTCGCAACATTCAATTGGGACCGCTTTGATTGTTGAGATTCAACTGCATATCGAATGGATAACAGAAAGTGGGTTCTATAATCCTTGGTAGGGTGAATATGAACGATAGGTATTGAAAACCTGAAGGAGGGAGAGTTACGATTGCGACGTTGCCACTGGCCAGAAGGGTTAGCCGAAAAAGGAGATAGTACCACCCTCGTTGCGGTTCTTTGATCTGGTAGCATCTTGACCTCCAACCTCGATGAGACGTCTGCAGAATCTTCCGGTTGTGAAACTTCTCGTTTCAACGTTCCTTAGGCGCCGTGATCATGCAGCTCTTATTACATTTCTTCGAAGATATACTGTAGATGTAGAAACACAAGTTGTTCACCTCGCTTCGCTCCGATGATCCACATGTCAGAATTTAAGTATACCTTAGCGCTCACCGATATACGAGTATACAGGAACTTGAATAATATGATTTTCTGAATCCTCATTGCCATCTGCATTGGTGATGGAACTCGTTGAGCGTCTGGGTACCGCTCAGTGAGATGTTTGCAAAGTGAACTCAGGGGCACGGATCCGGGATGGGCGCTTATACACTATAGGAGGCCCATTCTCGAAAGGGCGAAATGCTAGAAATCTTTAGAGCGGCAATTGGGAGACGTGTGAAACGTTGAAGAAACTCCGAGTCGGACGTATTATACCTCAGGAAGGGAAATACAGGCATTCTATGAGCAGCTTTTTCATGCTGTACTACGAGAAGGAGCTCCGTCGTAAGAACACGATGGAAAACAGTGTGTATCAAGAACTTGAGGTTTGTGATGGGGCAACGTTTGCGAGTATCGCTGCGCCTTTCCTTATTCCCTGACTCATAATAATCAAGGGAAGGGGGAGGCTGAAAATCTAATAATTTCGGTGTGCGTGATCTCAAAGCCGAACGTCTCTGATGAACTACTGACGGTCGCACTCTTCTTCCTCCCTCGCGTAGGTGCTTTACCGCACTTGAGAAATATTGGTTGTCCCCTTTGAACATTAATGAGCATTTATTTGATAAATTTCAGACTACGGTCGCCCTTTTCTTTGTCAGTCTACCTTCGTCATATCGAGACCTTTGTTTAATGTCACTGCCCAGATCTTCGCAAAGATCTGAACCTAGATGTCACATATAATGGCTCGCGCAGGTGCGACTCAGTTATAATTTACAACTACACTTCATACAGCCGGCTCGAATACGCGGGTCCCTCATGCGTCAAGGTTGCTCACCTCACAATTTCTGCGTTAGAACTCACAGGCTCACACTGCAGAGAAATTAGGATGCCAAAGCGGAGAGTGAGGCGGACGACTTATGATTTATTTATCCATAGGTACTGTGACTATTTGATTGGTGCTGGAACCAACGTCTATAGCTCCCCCATTTCTCGACCGACCCAGAGGTAGGCTATGGCAATGGCGGCTCAGGCCTCATCAACATTGAACGAAATCGGCGGACGTGCAGGTAATCACATTGTCGAAAATGGCGCGTTTGCTCATCTCCGCGTATGTGCACCTCTGTATCCCTCGGGCCAATACCACTGACCTCGACCTCCGTTGCCCGTTCCCACATTACCTTGTTCGCAATTTCACCCCACATACGTTATTTAATCCCGACAACAAGTATGGGATTGGAGTGAGTAGCACCTAACGCGTCCACTCTTCTCCCATGTCCAGTACTTCTGACCTGAGCATCTCGCAGCGACCAGGCCGTTCGTGCTTGCTTACTAAACGCTGCAGATTTCTGGAACCTCAAGAATACGATTGATGGACTTGACAATCCAACTGGGAACTTCCGCAGTCTTCACAACAGCATCCATTACATGATCGGTAGTGACGAGCAGAGTTTCATTTGTGAGTAACCAAGGTAGATCTACCCCGGCTACTTATTGTGCTCATAGAAAACGTGAATCCAACAGCCTCTCAGGTACTCTGTACAATGGCAAGCAAGTCTTCGGAGAGAACGACCCCATCTTCGTATGAGCTAGCCTCAGATGATCAGCACTACCCACCTAACATCATAAAATCTAGTATCTACACCACGGAAATGTCGATAATTTTGTGGAATCGGTTTAGCATTAGCGAACCTGTCAACTAGAGTGACACATTCTGCTACATGTAGTTATCCCTCAACAGTATATATGCATATTTATTCTACAACCTGAGATACGCCTCATGCAACTTACAGATCTCGGTCCAGATGTTCCGATTGCGCTGGCTTTGAAGACCGAGTGGTACCCGCAGTGCTACACCTACGCCACATGAAATCCATTGCGTCGTGTACATAAAAAATTCATTCATGGGATCCGAATGTAACTACTACAATAAACAAGTAATTCTCGGAGGCTTCACTTTTTAGTATGTGCATTTTATCGATGAAGGACGCCATGCTACTCGTAGTCTTCAATGCCAGTCCACTCGAAACCACTCTTCACTTCGAAATGAGTAGAGGTGCTCGCTGTATCGAATCTTACTGTACCATACAAAGGGACATCTTCCCTTCTTGGGAAGGTAAGGGAAAGCTTACCGCTAGGATTGTGCTTCTCAAAAATGACATCTGCGATGGCATCGCCAGAAGCATTGCCTAAATACAAGGCATTGACAATAGAAGCAACGGAGTCAACCTAAGGCTGGCAATCGCGGAACCCTGAAAGACGCAACAAAAAGGATCGATTGAGATACATCAACTGGGAAAATGTCTCCCTGTACGCTTTCTGACCTGCTATTTATCGCATTATCTTACTGAAAGCTCAGCCATCTACTGCTATTGGGTCAACTTGGGATCTTGAATTAGTCCACGAAGTTGGCCCGAAACGCCTGGCGGATCATTATAGAATCCACTGAGTGGTCGGGTAAATTAAGCTCTTGTTGCTACCCATAATGCCCCATATTTATCCAGGGCTTTGAGAGCTTCTCTGAAGATCCCTAATTATCAGGTATGATCGCGGCTGCGTGTGGTGATGGAGTCCCGAGCGGTCGAATTGGCACGAGAGTTAAACACTTCGTGTAAGTCTCTGTCTCTACCTTCTCCGCGTCATATTCGCAACGATCCTTTCCAGTGCTAACAACAAAGATGCTGACCAGCTCGGATATGTCAACATACTAGGGCCTAGGGCCCTCCGAGATATATATCCGATGCCTTTGTGTTGGCTCAGAAGCACGGTACATAACTGCGTACGTTTTGCGACCACACCTTCAGTCATACGTTCGACTCATATTTACTAGTCATAACCGTGGCAATGTTACTAATGTCCTCGAAGACCCATTTATTCGGACCCAAATTTTGAGAAATGAGTGAAAATTTGATGGAATGGTGGGTCTATGGGTAAGTATTCAATATATGTTCACAGCTAATGTACGAATTTGTTTCAGGGTCATGAGTGATGCGTGGGTTCAATTCTCGCCACTGAATACGCCTAGAAGAACCGTCGTGGTGAAGAGTTCTCCGGCCCTGCTTCTGTCGAGGAGAAGGGAACTTATGGTCTCAACGCCAGTTCGCATGCAAATTGCAAAGCGCCCTTATTTCATCGTCGGCAATAACAAACCCGGCTGATCTGTGTGGAATCAGGGCGCTGTCGTCAGTGAGTCTTGGAGCCGCGTTGGCCACTGCGTCGTCGTGTCAAGTGAGCGAAGATCGGACGGGTGGTATGATACTGCATCGACATACGACGCATATGATGCCTTGAACGCTTCGAGTATAAGTATTGGACAGTTGCGAATTCGGCACATGGTAGCCCAGGCTGTAAGTCAATAGACCGTGGTCCTGGCAGGAGGAGTATGGTTTTTGTTGCTACAGGAAGGTACTAGAGCTGTACCCGTGCTCCGCACGGTGGAGGTGTATTCCGTACCAAGGGCCTTAAATTTACTCACCGGTCAATCACTCGTCTGAGCGTGGCCAAGATCGCCTTAAGCCTTGAACGCACCACCGCGTGGGGACGCGGCAGTGCATTGAGCGGCTTTGGCTCCCGTGTACCACCCAGCGCCTAGAAATCCAGAATTGCCTGCATCAAGAAGCAATCAGATAAAAGTTTGTTTTTGAGCATTCAGCCATCATAAAGGAACCGACTGAGCACCCGTGAGTTTCAGCTTTACCGACCCAGACTTTCCTAGGTGCTTGAAAGTTGACATTGACCTTGATGGATCCACACATCGAACTGCAAGCCGACCGCTCATTCGATATATTTTTTGACCTGTACCCAAGACTGTTCCAGCAGTTTATTGTTCTCTGCATACTGAACTCACCCTTGGCCCAGGCTTTCATACAAACTTTAACTTACTACGCTGCCCAACTTGAACTTTACGATTCTAATAACACCAACAACGCGTAGACCCACAATTTCAAAAGTGCATGTAATCAGATAACAGTAAGCTCGAAATTTACCGGCCCAGACTCCGTGAACTCGATGGGCAGGATTGTCGGCCATCGAACTGCAAGAGCGCGTAAATTCAACTCGCGCCCGTGCCCCGGGCCTCTCTAAACTGCAGACAATCAATATACCTTGCCACCCCGCTAAACCATAACCGCTGTACAGGCACTATCCACGCTTTTTTTGCCCAGGTGTATCTATTCAGAACAACCGGTTTCGAAACCCGTGGTTGCTGGCTTTCGCCATGCTTGAGTCAAGGCGTCAATTCGAAAAAATCCACTGAGGAAGGGGAGATCAAGATTGCGGATGTCAGTCATCGAACTGCGAGCCGAGTGCATAAGTAGTCTTCGCCTCGCCCGTACTCTTTAAGTGCAGACACTCGCACCAAACCCCCGTACAGGCATAATCCACGCATTTTTTTTTGACCCCGACGTATCTATTCAGATCAACCGACTTTGAAACCTGGGTCGCTGGTCTCTGCCATGCTCAATTCAAGGCGTCAATTAAGGTACTATATAATAAGTTCATTGAGGAAGGGGCCACCACAGTTGGAGCCGGACACGTCTGAATTGCTACAGACTGTGGTCCAAATCCCAAGGCGCAACTACGTACCATGGGGGCCAGTCCGGAAACGAATATGTGTCTCCCTTCGGAGGGCCAATCAGCGGCCAGGACGAACCGTAACTTTTTCCATGTTGCTTTGTATATCATTATAGATTAAAACCGTCACAAGAGGAAACGAATATGTACCTCAGGAGGCTGTCCTCACAGGTTGGAGGCGCCACTCTGGTCAGTAAGGAGTCGATTGGTGTATCTCGATCCAGATCACCGATCACATGGGTGTCGGAAACATGCTAGAAAGGTAGCTTATCTTTCGAAAATCATTTAACTTTGGATGTGGTTAAGAACTGACGCAAGAGACTGCATAAGCTAGCAAAACAAAGTTTGTGCATATTATACACCTCTGTGCTCAAATTGCGGGACAGGTGGCTGTTGGCATGGGATTCCAAACAGTGGTGGCAGGGCGGTCCATTTGGTTCCGCCGGTCGCTCAGCTGGGTGCAGCCCGTCGCTCTGCCTCACGTGCAAAGCAACGATAATAGAAA
>Ga0247741_1001766_pt1 | contig 12026 bp, 10 predicted proteins | sample UWRJL213509R2_FD_180945 | JGI IMG/M metagenome (GOLD analysis project Ga0247741, IMG submission 180945) | Plant litter microbial communities from Arlington Agricultural Research Station in Wisconsin, United States - UWRJ-L213-509R-2 | ecosystem: Environmental > Terrestrial > Plant litter >...
GCGACGGAGAGGAAGCCGCGCTCGATCAGCGCGCCCGGATGATCCGGCATCTGACCGAGCGCGCGATCGACGGCCGACAGCGCATCGTCCCAGGCGCCGGTCGCGGCGATCGCGTGCGCGAGCCCGACGGCGTAGAGCGGCCGCGGCTCTTTCTCCTGCGCGGACTTGAGGCTCGCCTGCGCGCCCTTGTAGTCGCCCGCGAGGAGCATCGCCTGGCCGGCGACGTAGAGCGCCGCCGGATCGTTGGGGGCCATCTCGAGGGCCTTGTCCGCGGCGGTCTTCGCGGCCGCGGCATCGGTCTGCGCGAGCGCGACGTACGCGCGCGCGATCTGCACGTCGAGCGTCGACTGACCCGACAGCCGTTCGATCGCCGCCTTCGCCTCGGTGAGGCCATCGCCGAACTCGAACGCGAGCACGGCCCGCGCCCGGGCGAGCGCAGCGCGGTTGTCGACGGTGCCGGAGGCCTGCGCGATGCCGGCGAGGCGATCGCGCGCGCCCGACCAGCCCGCCCACGTATCGGCCTTCGCGAGGTCGACCGCCTTGTCGCGCGCGGCCGCGATCTGCTTCGAAAGGCGCATCGCGCGGATCTGGAAGCCGGCGAACACACCGCCACCGATGACGACCGCGCCGATGAGGATCCACATCGCCACCGCGAGACGCGAGCGGCCCTTGCGGACGCCGGTCTTCAGCGGCTTGCCGCTCGCCGTGCTGCTCGTCTCCGGGAACATGCCGGGCGGAATCGATCCCGTGCCGCTGGAGGGCGTAGCGAGCGCGATGCGCGGATCGAGCTCACCGGGCCGGCTCGTGGGCTCGTGCGCCGCGGCGGTCGCGCCGTTGCCCCACGGCTGCTGACCTTCACCGAACAGCGCGTCGACGGCCGCCGCCGATTGCTGCTGCGCGGCGTTGAGCGCCATGGTGGGTCGCGCCGCGTTCGCGAGCACCTGCGGATTCGGCTGGGGCTGCGCCGCGGCGGTGGGCATCGGGGCGGCGAGCAGCGTGCGCTGGTGCGCGAAGGGCGACGGCGGCAATGGCTGCGGCGGCGGCAGCGGAGCCATCTGCATGTAGTGCGGCTGCTGATTGATCTGCTGCGCGAGGGCGGGCGGCGGAACGACCGCCTGCGCGATGGCGGTGGGTCGCACCGAGGCCGGCGTGGGCGCGGGGATCGGCGCGCGCGCCGCCGGTGCAGGCTGCGCATCGAGGGGGCCCGACGGCATCTTCACCGCGTTGCGCACGGCCGTACCGGGCCCCGGGCGGCGCGCCGGTTCGGGCTCGCTCGCCTGTTCGTCGAGCTCGAAGATGTCTCCACTCTCGAGCTCGACCGAGGAGAACTCGTGCTTCGGCTTGGGTCGCTTCACCGGCGCGGGCACGGGCTGCTTCGTCGCGCGCAGGACCTTTCCGCGCGACAGATCGACCGGCGCGGGCGCCGCGACCGCCTGCTGCTTGCTCGCGCTCGGCGGCGGCGCGACGTCGCCGAACTCGTCGTCGTCGCCGACCTCGACGCCATCGACTTCGGGATCGAACTCCACGGTGCCGGAGCGATCACCGACCGCGAGCACGTCGGGCGGCGGCGTGCGTTCGTCCTGCGCCTGCACCTTGCCGCTGCGCTTCTTCGAACCGGGCGCAGAGAGTGACGTGGGCCGCGTGTACGAGCCGCCCGTGTCCTCGGGATCGTTGCCCGTGACCTCGTTGTCGGCGCCGTGGTTCGGATAGTGCTTCGTGTGGCTATCGCCCTCGCCGGCCTGCGGTCCGAGGAAGCCGACCGCAGGATGGCTCGAGGTCATCGCGGGCTTCGCGCCGCTGCGCTCGGCATCGGCGACCAGCGCGGCGATCCGCGGATCGGCCGCCGCGTGCGGCTTGAGCTTCGCGATCACCTCGCCGGCGGCGTGATGGTCGCCCTTCTTCAGCAGCGCATCGCCCTTCAGGATCTGCGCCGACAGCGACGTGTGGTCGAGCTCGAGCGCGACGCGCATCTCGGCGAGCACCTCGTCGTACCGCTTGAGCGCGAGCAGTGCCTGCCCGAGCACGATCCGGCCCTCGACCGTTGTCGGTCGTCCGAGCAAGCCGAGACGACAGACCTTGACGGCCTCCTGGAATTGCCCAGACGTGACCAGGGCCTGGCCACGGGTGACAAAGTCGCTTTGCGACACCTCTGGGGTGGAATTCTACCCCGGCCGGAGACCCGCCGCGACTACCGGAATTCTCTTACTTTTGCTCGGATTTCGGGTCGTCGAACGCGCCCTCCGGGCGGTCCATCAGGCCGGGCATCTCGGCGCCCCGGAGGCGGGTCTGCTCGACCAACCACCAGGCCTTGCCGTGGCGCTCCCAGGTCTGCATCGCGTGGGTCTCCTTCAGCGTGCCCTCGGTCTCCATGTACCAGCCGACCTTGACCTGGACCTTCGCGACCTTCGCGCTCGCCTTGTCGACGCGCACCACGTCGTACTGGCTGATCTTGAGATCTTTCGCGCGCTGGTCCATCTCGTCGACGAACGCGGAGCGCTGGCGCGGAGGCAGGGAGGTGGCCGCGGTCTCGAACCGCTCCCACCGCACCCCGTCGTTGTAGCTGAGGATCGATTCCTGGAGCGTGTCGGAGTTGCCCTGCGCCCCGGCGCAGGCGGACAGCGTGAGGAGCACGAGCAGGCCGGTCGTCTTCATACGTCACCTCCGCCGGCAGCGCGCTTCTTCCGCACCGCCTTGATCGCAGCGAGATCACGCGCACCGAGCTCGCGGGTCCCGATCAGTACGACGATAAACACCAGCCCGACGATGGCCGCTTCCGCGAGCGTCATCAACTTTCCGTGCGGGAGCACCAAGAACTTGCCCACGGCGAGCGCCGCGGCGGTGGCCAGACCGATGCGGACCAGCGAGAGCAGCGGGAGGAACGCGCCCAGCTGTTTGGTCAACGCGATGCCGGAGATCACGGCGCCGATGACCATCGCCCCGCCGGTCACGGCGGCGGCGACGACGAGCACGTTCCCGCTCTCCGCGGCCATCGGAATCGCGATGTAGTTACCGACGCCCGCGATGACGAGCGTGATCGCGGCCGTGATGATGGCGGCGCGCGTCTGCCCTGCCCCGTTCAGGATCGTGCCGTTGATCGCGAACACGCTGAACGCGACGTTGCCGAGGGCGAGCATCGCGAGCGCCGGGCCACCGTGGGCCGCGTAGTCCTCGGCGTAGAGGAGGCCGAGCATGTCCTTCGGGTTCGCGGCGATCACCACGCCGATCGCCATCGCGAACATCAGCGAGTAGCGCGACGTGACCTCGACGTAGCGCCGCGTGGTCTCCTTGTCCTCGGTGAACGTGGAGCGCGAGACGAGCGGGAACACGACGAACGTGGCGGCGATGATCGCCTGGTACGCGAGGCGGCCGAGGTTCTGCGCGGCGGCGTAGTAGCCGTTCTGCACGTCGGCGAGGACGCTCGGATCGGCGTGATAGCCGACGAGCTTCGCGCTCCAGGGAATCACGCGATCGATCGCGGCGGTGAGCTCGGCGGCGTGCGCGGCGTAGTACTCGGTGGTGAGCCGCTTGATCAGAAGGCTGTCGACGAACATGAGGCCGTTGAACAGCACCAGGTAGACCGCGACGCCGACGAAGAACTTGATGATCGGTTTGACCGGGATCCGATCCTCGGTGGCGATCTTACCGGGGAGCCCGACCCACACCATCGAGGCCATGAGGATGATGCCGACCGCGGCGACCCAGCCGCCGATGACGCCGATCACGCCGAGGCCGGCCATCGCCATGCCGAGGAGGCCGATGACGCGGAGCGTGGCGAACGTGACGTCGAGACCGGCCTGCTTGTGGAACTGGTGCAGGCCATTCGCCGTGCCGACGAAGACCGCGTAGAACGAGTAGCCACCGACGATGAGGCCCGCGAGCATGAGCGGGGCCGTCTTCGACATGTCGTGAAGCAGCCACGCCACGAGCGGCGCGGCGGCGATGAAGCCGACGGCGATCACGAGCCCGAGCCGCACGTGCATGCGCAGGCCCGCTTGCTGGACGAGCCGTGCCTTGCCCGGCTCGGCGGCCGAGAACTTCGAGACCGACTGGATCGTGCCGGTGACCAGCACGTTGTTCACCAGCGACGCGATGTTCGAGACCAGCGAGAACGATCCGAACGCCGCGCGCGACAGGATGTTCGGCAGCCGGAACTGGATCACCAGCCCGGCGAACATGAAGTAAAACTTCGCGAACGCGATGTAGAGAACGCCGCGGCCAGCGCCGCTCGCCTTGGAGACTTCTTGGCTCATCGCGGGGACACCCCGGTTAGCACGCACCGAGGCGAACCAGCAACTTAGCGGCTACCTCATGGAGGTTTCCATCACCGCGGTGATGCAGGGCGCGTACTCGGCGCAGGTGTCCTTCGCCATGCACGCCTTCGCCTGCTCGGCGGCCTCGGGCGTCGCGTGCTCCTGGACGGACTGGCAGACGCGGGCGAAGGCCTCGTCGGTGGAATCGGTCTTCCACTCCTCGTTCGCCCGCGCGATCACGCCGGCGCGATCCTGCGCGACGGCGTCCTTGATCCCGGCCGGCTTGTCGATGCGAGCGCGCATATCGACGAGCGCGGGGATGTACTCGGCGGTGCAGGCGCGGTTTCGCTGCATGACGGTCATGCAGGCTGTCTGGAAGTCCCCGGCCGCGGCGGCCTGGGCGGGCTCGGGCTTGGCCGGCGATGCCTCCGAGGCGGAGCCGCACGCGGCGACGAGGGGAGCGAGCGCGAGGAGCAATGCAGTGGCGATGCGTGACATGACGGTCTCCTGAAACGGGTTTGACTACGCGGCGTCGTGGGGCATGCGGCGAACGCCGAACGCCACGAGCGACCAGGTGATGACGAGGAACCCTCCGCCGAGGAGGAGATTGGCGCAGCTCTCGGAGAAACCGCCGAGCAGATACGGCACCGGATGCTCGAGCCACTCGGGGGTGTCGAGGATGTGCTTGCACGTCGCCGTGAGGCCGGCGACGAAGCCGACGAGCGACGAGATCACCGTTGTCCAGGTGAGGGCCCGGATGATCGACAACCGGTGCGGGTCCGCGTTGCGCGCGAATCGGATCGCGGTGACGAGGAGCACTCCCCCGATCGCGAGCAGGAAGAACATGTTGTATCCGCCGGCGCGAATGAAACCCATGCGAGGACAAACGCGGCGCTTCGTCGCGCGTGACAGGATTTCGGACCGCCTGAAAACTTGTCACGCCGGCCCGGGTCGGGCGTTGTGCTTGCGTGGAGGCCGACGAGCGCGCTTGGGTCGACGGCCTGCGCCGAGGCGAGCCCGCCGCGTTCGACGCGACGTTTGCGGCCTACAAGCGGCGCATCTACGCCTACCTCCTGCGCATGACGCGCCGGAAGGACATCGCGGAGGACCTCCTCCAGGAGGCGTTCCTCCGCCTCGCGCAGTCCTCGCGACGCCTTGCCGATGACACGCGGCTCGGCCCATACCTGTTCACGGTGGCGCATCGTCTCGTGATCAGCTGGGCGCGGGCGCAGGCGGTGCGCTCGCAACTCGCCGGGGACCTGCCCGCGCGCGAGGTCGCGGGAGGCGAGCGTTCGCCCCTCGAAGCGCTCGCCGATTCGCAGCAGCAGCTCGCGCTCGAGCGTGCGTTCGCATCCCTCGCCCCTGCCTACCGCGAGGTCGCGCTCCTCGTCGGTGTCGAGGGCATGACACCGACCGAGGTCGCCGAGATTCTCGGCCATCGCCCCGAAGCCGTTCGCCAGCGCCTCGCACGCGCTCGGATCCAACTCGCCGCCGCGCTCGGCGACCACGCACCTGCCGCCTGGAGGACGCCATGACCACCGAAGAGGACGTGAAGGACCTCGGCGTACTCAGCCGCGAGCTCCCGGCGATCGATCTCGACGCGACGACCGCGGAGCGGATCGCCCGCCGCGCGCGCGACGATGTCGGCAAGGGCCCGTCCCCGCGGCGCTTCATCGAGCCCGGGATCGCGACGCTGGTCGTGCTCGGCTACATCGCGTGGGTGATCGTGCAGGTCCTGGAGGCGATGCGGTGATGGTGTCGTCGTAGAGCCGTGCGTCTGATCCCGCTCGCGCTCGTGGCGCTAGCAGCGACGCCGGCGCGTGCAGCCGAGGCCGAAGAACCAGCGCCCCTGATCAGAGCTCGAACCCCACGGCGATGCGTCGCGTGCGGAGCGCATCATCGGCGGCGTCGGTGGAGCCACGCGTCGCCATCACGAGCACCTGGAACGCGATCCCGCCGAGGCGGTCGATGCGGGGAAACGTGTAGCCGAGATGGATGCCCACCACGGTCCCGCTCGAGGTCCCCGAGCGGCCCGACTCGCGATCCGTGATCGTCGTCGAGTGGCGCGCGAGGTCGAACCCGCCGATGACGCCCTGGTAGTGGAACGATGCCCGGGGGCCCACCTCGAGGATCCGGAACGACCTCGCGTAGGTCGTCGCGTAGTCGAACGGATCGCGCTCCGTATCGCGGAACGAGGCGTACGAGCCGTAGAGCCCGAGCGAGAACCAGGGCGCGAGCTTCCACCCCACGTTCACGTCGACCAGCGGCCCCCACTCCTCGGGCTCCGAATCGCCGCGATAGAGCGACGTCCACTGCGCCCCGAAGCGAGCACCGAGCTCGAGGCGCCCGAGCGGGTCCGCGCTGGCGCGCCCCGCACCTACACAGACCATCACCACGAGCAACGCACGGAACATCTCGCGACGCGGTGCACGCTTCGCACCACGCGCGAACGCCCGTTCGACGCGGTTCCAGTGGCAGGAGCTGGTAGACGCTCGACGTGGTTCGTCAGGTTTTCGGACGCGTCACCACGAGGTGCGCCTGCTTGTCCTTGTCGACGTAGCCGAAGCGAAAGGGCAGCTTCCGGCGCTTCTGGCCGCGCCACAGCTCGATGAAGGCCTGATCGTGACGCCCGTCCTGCGCGCCCTCGAGGAAGGCGCCGTTGTAGTAGCCGTAGGTCTCCTGGATCATCTTCGCCGGGCGCGCGTACGCGGGCGGGATGCCGGTGGAGTCGGAGAGCATCCACGCGAGGTGATCGAGCATGTAGGTGCGGATGACCGAGAAGTCGCCACGCCAGAGGAGGTAGCTCGCGCCCTTGGTGAGCAGCGTCACCTGCCCCTTCTTCTCGAGGTGCTTGACGAGCTGCGGGTTCTTCTGGAGATAGGCGTCGCCGAGGTTCCAGCCGATGTGGCGATGCGTGCGGACGACGGTGTCGCCGATCTTCTTGTACTGGATCTCGACGTTCGAGAACGCGGCGGAGAACGCGGGGTCCTGCCAGTCGCCCTTGAGGCTCGCGCCCTTCTTCTTGTCGGCAAGGTCGATCTCGGCCTGCTCGAGGTAATGGATGGCGCCGGCATCGTCGAGCGTGAAGTAGCGCATCGACACCGGCTCGTAGCCGCCGGCGACGAGGCCCAGGAGGAACGAGCTGACCTGGCCGGGCAGATCGTTGCGCTGACCGGCGGAGAGGTTCTCGCTCGTGTTCGAGCCCACGGAGATGAGGCCGCCGATGTCCTTGCGGAGCACGCCGAGCGAGTTGTCGAGCTGGTTCGCGGTGAGCTTGCTGATGCGGCGCGGATCACCCGACTGCTCGAGCGAGATGGTCGTGATCTCGGTGGCCGTCGGGAACGCGACGAGCGCGGAGATCAGGTCGCCGCCGCCGAACGGATACACGACCGTCGACGGCACGGTCTTCGGAACGACCTCGTCGAACCAGGTGCGTCCCTTCTCGAAGTACTGCGCGCGGAACTTGCCCATGTACTCGAGGATCCGCTTGCAGTGCCGGTCGACGATCTTCTCGACGGCCTTCTGCGTCTTCTCGTCGCCCTTGGTCATCGCCTCGGGCAGCGGCTGGTCGGCGTTGCCGCACGCCGCCACGCGGTAGAGCAGCTTCGCATCGGCAATGAAGTCGACGCCTTCCGCGGCCGCCGGGCGCGCGAGGGCAAAGGTGGCGACGAGCGCCAAGACGGGCGTGCGGAGCATGCCCGTGTGTAACGCGTTTCGGGCCCCGGTCATTCATTCTGACCGGGCGGAAGATCACTCCGCGGCGACGGCGCCTTCGTACATCTTGTCGAGCATCTTCTCGTACTTCTTCTCGACGACCTTGCGCTTCACCTTGAGGCTCGGCGTGAGCTCGCCGTCGTCGACCGACAGATCCTTCGGCAGGATCGCGAACTGCTTCACCGTCTCGTACTTCGCGAGGCTCTTGTTGACCTCGGCGAAGTACGGATCGAGCAGCGCCTTCACTTCGCTGGACTGGGCGAGGTCGGCATAGCTCTTGTTCGAGCCGTTCTCCTTCGCCCACTTCTCGATCGCCTCGGTGTCGAGCGTGACGAGCGCGGTGACGAAGTTGCGCTTGTCGCCGTGCACGATCACCTGGCTGATGTACGGGCACGCGGCCTTGAGCTTGCCCTCGATGTGCTGCGGCGCGATGTACTTGCCGCCCGAGGTCTTGATCAGATCCTTCTTGCGATCGGTGATGCGGAGGAAGCCCTGCGCATCGACCTCGCCGATGTCACCGGTCCGAAGCCAGTGGTCCTCGGTGAGCGCCTCGGCAGTGGCCTCCGGGAGGTTGTGATAGCCCTGCATCACGCCGGGCGACTTGATGAGGATCTCGCCATCGGCGGGCGCGAGCTTCACCTGCGTGCCCGGCATCGGCATGCCGACGGTGCCGAACGCGAACTTGTTCGCGCGATTGACGAAGCTCGCGGCGCTCGTCTCGGTGAGACCGTAGCCCTCGAGGATCAGGATGCCGCACGCGTGGAAGAACTCGGCGATCTCGCGCGAGAGCGGTGCCGAGCCGGAGATGAAGTAGCGCACGCGCCCGCCGAACGTGGCCTTCACGTTCGAGAACACGAGGCGATCGGCGAGCTTCAGCTTGAGCGCGAGGAAACCGCCCGGCTCCTTGCCGGCCTGGCGGACCTTGCTGCCTTCCTTGCCGACGGAGACCGCCCACTCGAAGATCTTCTGCTTGATGCCGCCCTTCTTCGCCTTCTCGAGGATCTTGTTGTAGGCCTTCTCGAAGACGCGCGGCACGGCGGCCATGATGGTGGGCTTCACGACGCCGCAGTTCTCGACGATCTTCGGGATGCGGCCGTCGACGGCGCACACGGAGCCCGAGGCCACGTGCGCGGCCATCAGCACCTTGCCGAACGAGTGGCTCATCGGCAGCCACAGGTACTGCACGTCATCGGGACCGATGAGGCGCGTGGCGTCCATCGAGTCCGCCGTGTACGCCCAGCACTCGTGCAGGAGACGCACGCCCTTCGGCTTGCCGGTGGTGCCGGACGTGTAGATCAGCGTGGCGAGGTGCTCGCCCTTGATGCCGCCGACGACCTCGTCGACCGCGCGCGGATCCTTCGCGAGATGCGCGGCGCCCGCCGCCTCGAGCTCGGCGAGCGTCATCACCCACGCTTTGTCCTTCGCGTCGGGAGCGCCGTCGATCATGATCACCTTCTCGATCTTCGGGATCTCCGAGCGGTGCGCGAGCAGCTTCTTCAGCTGGGAGGCGTCCTCGATGAAGACGTACTTCGTGTCGGAGTCGGCGAGGATGTACGAGCACTCCTCGGGCGTGCTCGACGGATAGACCGTGGTCGTGGCACCGCCGGCGGAGAGGATGCCGAGATCGCAGAGCAGCCAGTCGACGCGCGTGTTCGACAAGAGACCGACGCGCTCCTCGCGGTGCAGACCGAGCGAGAGCAGACCCGCGGCGATCGCCTTGATGCGCTCGTGCGCCTGCTTCCAGGTCATCGAGCGCCAGTCTTCTCCGACCGGATAGCGATAGGCCTCGCGATCGGGAGTCTCCTGCACGCGGTGGGCGAGGAGCTGAGCGATCGACGTCGTCTTGCGGGTGAGACGCTCGGGAGCGGTCGACTCGGGCATGGCGTGGGGCACTATGCCACGTGGCGCGCCGGTTCCTCGCCCGCGGCGGCGGAAAGTCGGGGTAGCTTGGAGGGCGTGGCGGCGGACGCGCGTGACTGGCTGGATGCTCTCGGAGCCGCCTGGCGGGCGGAGCGGTTGGCCGCGCGCGCGCGGATGGCGATCGAGCGTTCCGGGCGCGTCCTCTCCGAACGGGTAGCCCTCGGGATCGCGCTCGCGAATCTGCGGATCGTCGACGAGCAGTCGGCTCCCGGAGACCGCGTGCGCGTGCGCGTGGCCGTGCCCGACGCGGTGGACCTCGATAACCTCCGCATCGCGCCGGGCGATCCGATCCGGTTGTGGGGCGAGCATCCCGACGAGAACACCGCCGTTCGCGGCGTCCTCGAGCGCCGCGAGGAACAATCGCTGTGGCTCATGCTCGACCGGTCGGTCGACGAGATCGATCGCGACTACGCGCTCGATCCGGAGGTCCCCGAGGTCACGTTCGACCGCGGGGATCGCGCGCTCGAGCGAGCGAAGGCCGCGCTCGCGACCAGTGACCTCGCGCGCCTGCGCGACGTGGCCGCCCTCGTGAAGCCGCCCCGCCCGCTCGCGAAGACGAGCTGGGAGCCGCTCGATACCGCGCTCGACGAGAGGCAACGCGATGCGGTCGATGCCGCGCTGCGCTCGGGGGATATCGCGCTGATCCTCGGGCCGCCGGGCACCGGCAAGACGCGCACGCTGGTCGAGGTGGTGCGGCAGCGCGTGGCGCGCGGCGAACGCGTGCTGTGCGCTGCCCCTTCGAATACCGCGGTCGACAACCTCGGCATCCGGCTCGGCCAGGCCGGCGTGCGCGCCGTGCGCCTCGGGCATCCGGCGCGCGTGGCCCCGGCGCTGATGGCGCTCACGCTCGACGCGCAGGTCGAGGCCGACGGGGCGACCAAGCTCGCGCGCGAATGGCGTGATCGCGCACGATCACTCCGCAAGAGCGCGGCGGGACGGCGCGGCCCGGAAGCGAAGGAGCTGTGGACCGAAGCGCGCGCGCTCGATCGCGATGCGGCGAAGGAGATCCACAACGCGCAGCGGGCGATCGTCGAGCGCGCGGACGTGATCCTCACCACCTGCGTGGGCTGCGACAGCTTCCTGCTCGGAGAGACGATCTTCGACGCGGTGATCGTCGACGAAGCGACGCAGGCCGCCGATCCGCTGCTGCTGATCGCGCTCGCGCGCGCGCGGGTGGCGGTGCTCGCCGGAGATCCCCACCAGCTCGGCCCGGTGATCACCGGCGGACCGCAGGTCGATGCCACGCTGGGATCGACGGTGTTCGAACGCCTCGCCACGACCGCGACGATGCTCGAGCAGCAGCACCGCATGCACGAGCAGATCATGACGTTCCCGTCGCGTTCGATGTACGACGGTAAGCTGCGCGCCGCTCCGGACGTGGCGACGCACGAGCTCGCCGACCTCGGCATCACCCCCGATCCGCTGCGGCCCAGGCCGCTGTGGCTCGTCGATACCGCGGGCAAGGACTGGCTCGAGCAACGCACCGACTTCGATCCCGGCGGCTCGCTCAACAACATCCCGACGTTCTCGTTCGATCCGAGCACGTTCAACACCGGCAATGCCGAGCGCGTCGCCGCGGAAGCGCGCCGGTTGCTCTCGCGCGGCCTCGCGCCGACGGACCTCGCGATCATCGCCGCCTACTCCGCCCAGGCGCGGCGGCTACGCGAGCTGCTCAAGGCGGAGCGCGCCGCGGGCGTGGAGATCGGCACCGTCGATGGCTTTCAGGGCCGCGAGAAGGAAGCCGTGATCGTGGACCTCGTGCGCTCGAACGAGCACGGCGAGATCGGATTTCTCGCCAACACGCGACGGATGAACGTGGCGCTCTCCCGCGCCAAGCGCTTCCTGCTGGTGGTCGCGGACTCCGCCACCCTCGGCGACCATCCGTACTACGCGCACTTCCTCGTGTATCTCGCCGAGATCGATGCCCACGGGAGCGCGTGGAGCGACGACGCGCCGCCACTGGCTTGAGTCGGCGGCCCGATTCTGGGACAACCGCTGCGCCGTGAAAGCCTCCAAGCTGTTGTCGTCTCTATCGTCGTCTTTGATCCTGGTGTCTGTGCTCGCCGCGACCGGCTGCGAGAAGTCCGCGGATCTCGGTCGCATGCAGGACGAGACGCTCGCCACGGTGAAGCTGCACGTCAC
>Ga0247741_1001767_pt1 | contig 12023 bp, 11 predicted proteins | sample UWRJL213509R2_FD_180945 | JGI IMG/M metagenome (GOLD analysis project Ga0247741, IMG submission 180945) | Plant litter microbial communities from Arlington Agricultural Research Station in Wisconsin, United States - UWRJ-L213-509R-2 | ecosystem: Environmental > Terrestrial > Plant litter >...
GAAAAAAAAAAAAAAAAGAAGCGGAACGAGAGACGTTCAATCAATACTATTGGACTCCCTCCTGCGGGATCAACAACCCAGCAACCACACCCCATACGGACCAATGACTCGTGGCATAGGCGTAAAGGTACCGTACGAAAACCCGAGAGCTTCCTTGATAACCGCAATCTATTAATCGCAATTGAGTTAATGGACGCGAACGAGAGAAAACGGGACCCACAAGATACGTCAATCTCACAAGCTCGTTGTAACCAAGAGGTGAATCAACATCTAGCCACACCTTGTCAAGCGATTGGGGTGCGCTTAATTATTTCGTCTTGAAGAACAAGTATAGGTGTTTCCGGCGGTCGCTTCCGCAAAGCGCAATCGGGAAGGAGCCATTCCCTTGTTCGGCTTAGGCAGCCTTCCCTTCTCGTTCGCGTGAGTGATATACGGTTTCGTGTTCTCTGTTCTCGAGGATGCCTGGGTCGGCCATAATCTTGTGGATTTGGGAACCGAGCTGGTTGCCTTGGCCAAAGTAGCCCTTCGTTCCCGGAATTAGACGCGTTCCTGGCCATTTTAAGGTGTATTCGACAAAAAAAAAATGGAAGCATTTGAAGACCCAGTAGAGGTAAAGCGTCTCGTCCATTGTGACGATGTGATAGCTGGAGTTTGCTGTGTCGAGTAATTGAAGCATTTAGCGAAGTTGTAGGATGTGAGTATGACCAGCGTAGCAGAGCGAAAGATAACGTGAAGACCAGAAAGTTGTCCTGTACGCTCATGGGATATGAGGTGAGTGACCAGTTTGTCAGCTTAGTAAAAGGACACGAAGAGCGACTCGGAATACCGAATCGAGCGGCATAGACAATCATGTTTCTGAATTCCTTTCTCCGACTTGAGTATTGCTCTGCGAGAGCAAAGTGGTCCTAAATGCCTGGCGCCTCTTCGCTACGACATAGAAGTCCGTTTGACAGAGGCGTTGGAACCAAAGTACGTTCCGCGTTTTGACTCTGTGCCGTAATATCGCCATATGCGTGCGGATCACTGAAATAAAGCTGAAAAGAAAATCAGCGCTCGTCCGAAGCTCGTATCAGCAATGTCTTGATATACCAGCCTGAATCACTATACATGAAGCAGGACGGCTAAACTTCAGATGGAGCACGGGGGTATCAAAAGGTAAACCAGCCATATCTAGCATGGAGAAACCTATGACCACTCCGTCGAGTACAATGTAAAAATACGCACGATAGAGTTCTTGTCCGCCCTCCTTGAGATACCGATGCACCCCGTTCTGGGTTGGGTGTGGATTCTGGGAAAATGCAGGGAGATATGGGAGAAAAACTATGATAACATAACACCAGTGTGGCATCCCTGTCTGTTGTTTTCGAATAGTTGCCGTTCACGACAAACCTCGAGTCCTCGACACCAGCCTGTCACCAGGCGATTTCAAGTTTTAACGTCACGTTACCCGCGCTTCCCGGGCCGCTTGGAGAAATTGTTGTTAGTGTACTGGGTCGCAACTTTGACGCTCATCGTCGCTGGCACAATGCCTATAGCGCCTCAACCACCCAGCTTCTTTGCATCGACGGCGCTGGTAAGTATACCTTGAATTAAAAAGAAAAGAACCTAAACGGATAGTAGGACCATGCAGCAGCAGGGCTTGGTGCCGGTGTCGTCACCACCCTCTGCATGAATCCTTTGGATCTCCTCAAAGTAAAGCTCCAAGTCACGACCGCGAATCCTTCAGCAGGAATAGGGCGGTACATATGGCTCTCTTTGAAGGACATACAGCAAACGCAGGGTTGGAGGGGGTTATATCGTGGCCTTATACCCAACATTGCTGGAAACGCGTCGAGTTGGGGACTCTACTTTCTCTTGTACGTCGCGACACAAATGCGCTTTTGCCTGAATCTCACCATTTCACAGCTACAACATGCTCAAGAAGAGAGCGTCAGGTGGTGATTTGACCAAGCAGCTGTCATCTGCAGAATACCTCATCTGCTCTGCCCAAGCAAGTTCGCAGTCTTTTCTACATCCTATGTCAGAATCTACCCACTAATTTGAGTCTTCCACAGGTGCAGTGACTGCGGTTATTACCAACCCTCTTTGGCTAGTACGGGTACGGATGTTCACAACCAGTGTCGATTCCCCAGCTGCTTATCGTGGTCTGTGGGGTATGTCCGTCTCTTGTTTATTTTCTCTACCCTGTGCTTTGAGTCAAGATCACTTCATTCGCGTTTCTTCTATCATTCCGCACTGCCTAATGCATTTCCCCAATAGATGGTCTGTCGACAATAGTTCGAAAGGAAGGACCTACGGCTCTGTTTCGTGGGACGTCTTTAGCTCTTGTCGGGGTCAGCAATGGCGCGATTCAATTCATGGTCTATGAAAAGATGAAGGCCTGGGGTTTTGAGCGAAAGCGGAGACAATGCGAGCGTGAAGGCAAGGTGTATAATGCCGCAACTGATAAGTTGGTACGTTCTCACCTTTAATCTTCTCACAAGAGACCGTCTGACATTTCTGGATGAATTCTGCACAATCGTATCAAGTCGAACCTATCATACACAATAATGTCTATTTCAAGCAAACTCGCCGCGCTCTCAGTGACCTACCCATATCAAGTCGTGCGATCCAGAATACAGGTACGTGATCCGTTTTTCACGCCACCAAGTGCCTAGTTGTATAAAATTCTTGTTCACCATTATCCCTTTGATCGTACTCTCAAAATTCTCAACCTCGTGCCCCGCATTCTCCTCAGTGACATAAACTCGTGCTGACTTGTGTTTTTTCTCCACTTCCATGATTCTTCTCCACCGGAACTATTTCTATCACCACCACCCCTCTCTCAACACTGGGTCACTGGGTCACCTTCAATGGTCCACGCACACTGACCTGGTTATAACATTCACTCCGGCGTGCACTCGACAACTCTCCGTGCGGTTCCACTTGATCATGATCACACCTCCAGAACGATGCTCAGGCACACCTCTTCCCAACGATACCGTCCACGATAAAGAGGACATGGGCACAGGAGGGTCCGAGAGGTTTCTTTCGTGGACTAGGTGCGAACTTTGTACGCGTCCTGCCAGGAACCTGTGTCACGTTTGTGGTGTACGAGAATTTGGCATGGTTGCTGAGGACAAGTGCGGCGGGGCGGGCTGCTTTGGAAGCTGATTCATAGGGAAGGATTAGCTAGGATTAGGCGATGGTGTGGGTTGTGGGTCCTGATGCTAGATGTCGACTTAGAAATTCGCACATGGCTAGGGCGAACAGCGTTGCAGATTGTGGTGCTCGCCTCTGATCGTTGGTTTCGTTGTTTTGTTCACTTGTCGACAACCAACAATACACAATTCCAGCACAACCCCACCGATTTGGTGCAAACGCGGAGGTAGTGCATCGCTGATCGAGGAAAACCCCACATTGAGGGAAGAGGTGGGGTATATGCGTCTACTCTACATTCCAAATACGGTTAAAATCTCTAATAGCTCTGACATATAGTGTCATTACATACTTTCGTAGACCTCCACTCACAAGATACGTACATTTACCTACTCACTTAATCACATGGCTAGACATAGACAGTTCTATTCAACGCATCCCTTAACTGCTGTTAATCATCCTGACAAACTCGATGAAACCAGATGAATGAAATATGTATGGTTTTTGTAGCCAGTGACTGGGTTGAACTTGTAGTTAGCTAAGATGAACTTGGGGACATCTCTACTATTGTGCTTAGATTGGGTTCTTATCGGGGGGATATGCTTGCGCTAGCACTACTAAAAAAAATTCTCTTAGGGAAAGGAAGAAGCCTGGAGGCAAAATACCACTGAAATCATAGGTCCCCCTGTGCAATACCTGAAATTCTGCCCCTAACTGTACAATAGGCACCGAGCGATTGGACCCATAATTCCCCGAATTGGTAATTGATCGCCATGCTGATCGAGCAATTCGTGCGCCACACAGAATAGGACGAAGATGTGAACACCAGAAATAGCACACATATAAAGTCAAAAAGAAGAGTATTCTAGTTCACTCGTGAGTAAAGTAGCTTCTCCCCGGGCATCAGGCAGCTCGTCCGATCTGAAACTGTCTCAGTCGTAGCTCATGCAAACCCCTAACGACACTTCTCAGGCGCTGAAGCGCATTGATTGTCACATCCACTACCACATACACAAAAAATCCGCTAGAGTTGAACTCCAGCATTTGACATTCATTCTTTTAACCTCTATTTCACTCCCTTAATCGACATGATCATCTCCGACAGAGCAGCTCCCTTTCAGGCCGCATTTGCAACCGCCTCACCTTCTGCCAGCCCCATGAGTAGTGCAGCGCCTATCGTGGACGACAATACACCCCTTTCGTCTTTCTCAATGATTGTTCTTAAACTCTACGCATTTGGCGGCCTTGCGTTCATGTTCAGCGTCTTCACTGCTGCCATCGGCTATTGGATTTGGATAGTCATCATTAAGCGGGAGTTTGCCGATTCTCCTCCGGAACTTGATCTACATCCCGAGGTGCGTTACCACGCCTCTAAATAGCTTTCCGTGGAGTTCTAATTGATCCAACAGCGTATGAGAGAAAGGGAGAAAGCACGAATTGCCAGACTCAAGAAACGTCAGGATGAGAAGCTCGAAGCTCGAAAGCGCATGGAGGAGGCATTCGTAATCCCTCCAGTGCAGTACGAAAGGCAGGAGCGAGGTCGACCAAGCTCGGCGCCCCCTAAACCCGCTATGCGAAAGCTCAGTATCTCCGCCAATGCACCTCTTCCGAGGAAGTCGAGCATATCCTCCAGTCCCTCGAAGGGCAAACGCGTCAGCTGGGCGTCATCTATGTCGACCCTCGACGGCAATGGGATCCTTTCGGAGAAACCAATCGACGATAAAGCTTTCTCGAATCCCTATTTGTCTGTAAAATCGCCATTCGAGTCACAAGACACCCTCATCCAGCCTGTCCCGAGAGCCCGCACCTCCTTACCGCATACAGCAACATCCATCGAAGAACGCGCAAGACGGGGTCATGAGATGATAGCAGCAACGACGCCAGATGTTGCCATGAGTTGGGCCCTACCCAACAATATCTTCGAGGGCCAATGCCGCTGCTGGGAGAGCGTGGATCCGCTGGACGGGACACGGCAACATCCGTGTCAGTTGCATGGGTACAGGGATTGATGTTGTAGGATAATGTAACATCACGAAGTATGTGCCATGGGGTACCGGACAGTCCTCGCTGGCGACCTGTACGCGCCCCGTGGAGGTAGTAAGCACTACCTAGTGAATTCCCATCGTGCCAATTTCGCCTCACAACTGCAAGGGTTCAGGGCTTCAGGGAAGCAGGACTATTTGAGCTTCGAGACACGAAAATCACTTTGACGGTGCTGCAGTGTGTAGATGTGATCTTTAAATTATCAGCGCGGCTTACAGAGTTTTTATATACTGATACGCGATACAAGCTCCAGTAGTCAGAAACAATTTCGAACATTGTCGAGTTAAAGATGTGTGTCACTGCGAGATCCACGCAACTTCTACACAAAGGTAGTTACTCAAAGCGACGAGAGAGTTAGTGCTTGCAAGAGGAGACACACTCCGGGTACTCGATACCAATTTCCAATCGCAGTTCACATTGGCCACAAGGCTGGAACGGGGTAGAAATCCCCTTGGATGATCATTGTAGCATCCTCAGAGTACACATCAGTTGCTCGGTTGTGAGCTAATAATAACCGGCGCACTGGGTATGCGAACAGGGGCACCGTATCGTGAGGCGGTGGGGAGCTTAATCATAACCTCCAGGTTGATCAACTGCCGTTGTTAACGCTGGAGGTAAGTCCGAACGCCAAACCTCAAGATCTCATGGCTATCGTCAACGAGCAGCACGGAGGCTGGAAAAAGGTTCCACAGGTGGTCTAGGAATTAAATTTCCAGGATGTTAGGTTATGAATAATCAGGAGCATTTTTACTTTGTGATGCCTGTGTTGGCTTTGAAGTTTGGATGCACACGAAGGTAACAACCACTTGCAGACCTTCAACGTTAAACAATGCTCTGGGAATCTCACAAGGCCAACACGTGAATCCCAAATTGTCAGCATACGTCCACTCAGCGCAAGGTGCAACATGTGATAGGGTGAGAGGCCCAACAGATGAAGAGAACAGGGTTACTCAACAGCGCTCAACTGCACGCCTAATCAAGTATGAGAAGCACAAAATTTTACTATGAGCTCACCTATGATCTGTATATGCACTCCTTCCATAGTTTCGGGCAGATTCGTGGATGATTGGCGAGTCAGGGTCGACCCGCTATAAGGCAAGAGGGCAAACACGATCTGAAATCGAGAATCAAACGACAGTTGGGATTTCATTGAAGCCTGCCGTGAAAATCCCGCGGAATCTTGGGCGGTAGCCGATGTCCAGAGAATGATGAGGGTTGATTGACTTCGACAAAGGCGTAAAGCAAGAGAGATTAAATTTTTAGAAGATCACAGGAAAGATAGAGAGGACTGGTTTGAGAAGATAGCAAGCAGAAGAAAAGTTGGCTTTGGAAGGAGGATGTCAAACCCCGGTCACATGTATGTGGGGTATTTCGATCAAACAGAATTTAGTCAAGATGTTCGTGGTCTGGAATTGGATTGTCTACTGCTTGAAGGGCTTTCAAGACTTGCTCCCGGCGGAGCCATTTCTCGGCAGGTGTGAAGTACCAACTTGCAACACCAAAGACGGTGATGGATCCGAAAATAACGCAGGCCTGAGGGGTATTTTGAGAAGATATTAATAAAACAGTCATAGAGAGCTTACGAAATTGAACGTTTTTGCTGTGACGGGGAAAAAGAAGGGAGAAAGCATAACCTGCAAGGTGACATCAGTAATGAAGACAGAATTTCTGCGTAGGAACACGTACCGCGACAATTAGCGCATTCCAGAAGATTGACACGAAGTACATAGGCTTCCTGAAACGACCCAAGTAAAAGTAGGAGTTCTTGAAGCTATTCGGTGTCATCGAGAAGCGGAGGAGAGCGATCAGGCCATATGCCGCAATCGTGGGTACCCCTCCAGCAGAGACAAGAGAAGTGAAGGCGACTTGACTCGGTAAAATTGTGCATAAAAGCGTAGCAGCGAAAATGTAGATCACGGTGACGGCATGCTTCGGCTGGCCCTGATGGTCTACCTGGCCAATCCAGTGTGACATGGGTAACACACCATCACGAGCAACTGCAAAGACAAGTCGGGATGCGGCGACGATGGCGATGCTTGTATTCTGGAGGGGTCATGAGAACATCCCCGTAAGCAAGATGAGGGAACATACCATGATAAGTCCGAGAACAGCAACGACGGTCATGAAAACGCTGCCTTGCTTTCCAAGAGCAAGGGCATAGAGCTGAACAAACGGCTGCGGAGCCCCAAGAGAAAAAAGGGTCTCCAAGTCTGGGGTGCAGAATAGGAAGAGGATTGCTGTCACGAATCCTAGAACTCCAGTCGCAATGGCGCTGGCCAGGATGCCCTTTCCAGCGACGATTCTATACCAGATGTCAGTAGACGAATGGGGAGTGTGTTAAGATATTTCACCTTGCATTTTTCGTTTCTTCGGCAATGTGACCAGAGGCATCGAAGCCTGTCATGGTGCCTGCGGTGAAAAGGCTTGGGGATTTATATAAATATGAAATAATTCTGTTGCAAGAACGGAGCCTCAAGGACGCACAACGATAGAATCCAATTCCATCCAGCAGGTGCCCCAGTTCCATTGTCTATCGCCGAGTTTAGTAACACAATACGAGAGAATGAGGTTAATTACATACATGTCATGGTGAAGACATCTTTGGCAGAACGGAACCCGTAAGTCCTGGAAACTCCGATGGGGAGCCAGATCAAGCAGAGGAAGAAGTCCACCATCATGAGGAGGATAGACAACCGGAAAAACAGCGAATAAAGACGAGGTGGGAGATAGTTGATAGCCACGGCTAAGAGTAGCAGACCTTCGGAAATAGCCCAAATTAGGGCGCGCCATTTGACGTTGTCATTGGTGATTCCTCCAGGAAAATCGATTTCCCAGACAGCGAGTTGGGAGACGATGTAGTTGGCTGTAGTCTAACGAGATTCGATGATTAAAACAACTGACAAAGTCTACTATGTAACCAAATACGACTTACTTGGCAATTTCCAGCAGTGAAAGTCATCCATGCAGTGCAGGACCACCAAGCCACAATAAAACCAAAGAAGCGTGCATACTTCGGTCCAGCGCTTTCTGCTGCCCATATATAGATAGAGCCGCTAAGAGGAAGCGCTGAGCATATTTCCGCAAGCACTGCGGCGGTAATCATCATGAAGACGATTGTAATTAAATAAGACGACCTGGCCAATCATCAACGTTGGTTCCGAATGGTAGGAGGACCACTATACCAAATAGCGGCTGGACCGCCCGCTAAAAGGCCAAGAAAAATGGCAGATCTGCCAGATGACGTAAGGGACACGCAAGTCATAGATAATCGAATTGAAGCGAACCTAACACCCCCGATAAAATTTAAGGCGCAAAAGCTTGCCGCAAAACTTTCGACAAGATGCCAGGTCCTGTGAAGTTGCTAGATAGAGAGATAATGAGGGGGTGGATCATTGCCAAGCCCATCATACATACCGGTTTGTAACCAAGGCTTTGCTAAGAAAAAGAAAAAAATGGTCAGCATCTAGAGCAATGTCCCCAAGATGGGGTTTAAAATGAACGATGGCACTAGGCTTCCCTACGCAGGTATGAGCGCTGTTCAGGTTCAGGCGGTATAATCTCAACCCTCCTGCATCTCAACACAGCCACCGATAAGAGTCTACGCACAAATGCGAAAGAACCCAAGCCGGTGAATTGCAATTGAAAGCATTCGGGTACCCGCAGCCATGGCCAATTGTCACCAATAGGACGTTACCGTTCGAGCAGCCCATTTTTCCGCAGGTTTTCCTATCTAGCCATGCCCATGTGGTAATCACCAGCTGCAATTCGTCTTGGTCTTCCGAAGGCATTACGATGGTCTCTCCATCGTCTTTAATGGACTTAGAAGACATTTAAGCTGCTCGGTTCTTTAAGTCGAGCAGAGAGGAAAGCGAGGTCGTTGTGGGAGGAGTGAAAAGACCTTAGTAGAACAAACAACGACGCAAACAAAGGGATGATTGACGACAACTCTGGGAAAGGGAACGTCAGGGTATGCCACCAGCCGCTAGACTCTGCTCAAGGATAATTGTAAACGATACATTTTAAGTACATCGCAGTCATATGTCGTCAGTTAGGTCATCTAAGGTATTCCAAATCGCTTCATGGGGCAAGTCAGCGAGAAATTTTTCAAGTTTGCGGCGTAGCGTACCGTTTTCAATCCTCGAATTAGAACCCATTCCTCGTTGGGCACATCGGCCTTGAATGTCGTCTTCCAGGAGATTAATATACAACGACGGATGGAATTGTCAACAAGACCGACCTTTAGCACGTCGATGCTCTGGCGAGTGATATGGCTCAACAGCTCGTCCTTGTCATCAAAATGACGACCAAACATCTTGGCTGATTGGTATACCGCGTGTTCAATCTTGACTGCCACACCTCCGCCAGCTTGTGACTTCTTTACGATCTACGGGATATTTCAAGCGATTGTGCGGGAGGCAGTCCTAAATACAACTTACATCGTGGGTTTTATGATTGATTTCAAGCGAGGTACTGGGGACCAAGGGATTAGCCTCAAGGTTGAACGAAAGGCCGGCAACGCAACGCACACTTTACCGAGATCTATTATTTCCTTCTTGCCAGTTGCGGGGTCAATCTTGACGACGGCCAGTGGAGTGCCAACTCGGAGAGTGCCATCGAGAATATCAACACCTAAAATGATGGGATCACGCTTACAGAACGCAGCAATAATCTTCAGACGACAGGGCCAGACAGCCTGAGGAGCAGCGTCTTTCCGCTTGGCTTCAGTGATCTCATCGTTGTAAGCCTTGAAGGAGTCAAACAAGTGATAGATAATGTCGGCTAGTAAAGCAGAATAAGCGCTGATTGACTCGGGCCACCCCAAGAACATACCTCTGAACAAACGAATACCCATTTCTTCTGCGAGCCTCTCTGCTTCTTTATCCACCTGGACGTCGAAGCAGAGGATACATGCGAGCTCCTTAGCCTTTTCCAACATCGTAGCTGCTCGCATCACATCTCGCTTGAATACAGGACCAATGTTAATGCCGGAAACTGGGATTTTACTGCTCTTCAGGAAGTCAAGCAGAGCCTCAAGCGACCCAAGTGTCGACGCCTGTACACAGACTCCACGACCAGACTTATCAATGTTGTCAAAGAGAGAAGTCAAATCTGACATAACCTCCTCCTTGAGCTCGTCCTCGTCATCATCTGGACCAACAACAAGCAGACGAGAACCTGCGATTGCTTTCTCGAGGTCTGGTGCAGTAATCTTAACTCCGAGTGCTGCCTTGACTTCCTTGTGGTGAACATATGCAGACTGTTACAACACAGCTACGTGAGTTTCGGCAGAGAATCCAGTCGTGCCTAAGTCTGACCTTGATACGCAGCTCGCGTAGGGGTTGTGGAGTCAATAGAGCTCGGACATTAGTGACAATTGGACCGTTAAGCCCACAAACGACGATTCGGTCTCCTTCGTGGAGAATTCCGTTGGAAAGAACAACGTCGATTGTCGTACCGAGACCTTCAATGACTTTGACTTCTAGCACTGTGCACTCCAACTCCGAGAGGTACATGAGCCGATCGCTCATTCGTTGCTGCGTCAGGTTGACAAGAAGCATGATCATGTCCGGTACACCTTCCCCAGTGATGGCGGAGGTGGGGACCAACGAGACGTTCCGAGCAAAGCTCTTGTTCTCATAGTAGAGGCAAGCGTTCAAACCCTCTTCTGCAAAGGCAAGGATGGTCTTCGCCACGCGATCCTCGAATTCGCGCTGTACAGAACGATTTTGTTTGGCCAACGATTCTTGGAAGGCACCGTCTGGTGTCGGGTCCCAGCTATAGATACGATCAATCTGAAGATGTATCAGTTAAAAAAAACTTATCGGCATGAAAGACAAATTATAAAACTTACCTTGTTTAGCGCAACGATGAACGGAGTTTTACGATCCCTGAGAAGTCTCAAAGATTCAAGTGTTTGGGCTTCCAATCCGTGCATGATATCCACTACGAGGATTGCAATATTGCACAGAGAGCTTCCCCTGGATCTCAAATTCGTAAACGACTCGTGTCCAGGGGTGTCGATGACCAATAGGCCAGGAATCTTGTATTCTTGTGACCCATCCCTGTTCAGGACGGCCGTCTTCGTCTTGATAGCGTCCGCGGGGAAGTACGTAGCACCGATTTGTTGTGTAATACCGCCAGCTTCACCTTCCTGGACGTTGGTTTGCCGAATCTAAAGACATCATTAGCAAATTCCCAGAATTTCGGCAGATCAAGCGTACTTTATCCAGAAGTTTTGTTTTGCCAGTATCGACATGTCCAAGGATACAGCAAATTGGGCTGCGCAAGTCGTCCTTGCTTCTGGCGGCGAGAGCCTCCTCACGTACTCTGGCTCTCCTCACAGCGGCCTCAGCTTTCCTTTGGGCCGCCATTTTCTGAGTAGTTGTTAGTTCCTCATCGGACGACTCATCGGACGAATCATCCTCGGAGTCAGACTCTTCGCTAGAGTCAGAATCGTCATCCGACTCGGAAGACTCTTCCGCGGGCTTGGTGGACGGCTTAGCACTTGCGGCTTTTGCACTCAGAGCCGGTTTGCCTAGAGGGGCAGAAGGCGTCGAATTAGATGGTACAGGCTTTCCTGGCGCTGATTTGGGTGCCGGTGCCTTAGAAACAGGCGTCGGTTTACCAGACGCAGTGGGTTGGGCTTTGGGTGGTACTTGTGCCGACTTGTCTGGCACTGAACATCATTAACGGAGTAAGACGACCTCGGCTAAGAGTCGTGAGAGGAAAGTGGCTTACCAGATACCTTCTCCTCCTCACTTGACGCGTCCCAATCATCCTTAACACTAGCTGGGGCCACTTGAGGTTGGGCTTCCCCTTCGTCCGAGCTGGCTTCCCAGTCA
>Ga0247741_1001768_pt1 | contig 12016 bp, 11 predicted proteins | sample UWRJL213509R2_FD_180945 | JGI IMG/M metagenome (GOLD analysis project Ga0247741, IMG submission 180945) | Plant litter microbial communities from Arlington Agricultural Research Station in Wisconsin, United States - UWRJ-L213-509R-2 | ecosystem: Environmental > Terrestrial > Plant litter >...
TATCTATCGATACCTTCCGCGCCGGTGTTGCCGAAGCGGCCGTAAAAGCAGGGGCACATATCATTAATGACATTTCCGGCGGGGAACTGGATGAAAATATGTTTGCCACAGTAGCCCGTTTGCAGGTGCCTTATATTTTAATGCACATGAAAGGCACCCCGCAAACCATGCAGCAACTGGCTGTTTATGAGGATGTTTTTGCGGAGGTGTTTGATTATTTTGTACAGAAGACCCACCAGTTAAAGCAATTAGGCATACATGATATTATCCTCGACCCTGGTTTTGGCTTTGCCAAACAGCGCGAACATAGCTATGCGCTGATGAACCGTATGCAAGAGTTTAGCCAATTGCAACTACCCGTATTAGCAGGTGTATCCCGCAAAAGGATGATTTATAGTTTATTAGACCTTACTGCTGAGCAAGCCTTGAATGGTACTACCGCACTAAATACAATCGCCCTGATGAAAGGCGCAAACATTTTGCGTGTGCATGATGTAAGGGAGGCGGTAGAGGCGGTTAAGATATATAACGCTGTTACTTTTTCACTCTAACATATTGGTAAGACGGCCCGTCGTTTGCAGAGCTGCCGATGTGGATGGTGTCGAGTTTAAAACTAAAAGCGTCTGTATATGCCGGGTCGGTTAGGGTAATGGTACCGTATCTCATGTCTTTTTCTTCGCCTGTGAAACGGACTGAAAATTTGCCCTGTTTTTCAATGGTATTATCAGTGTACTTAATGTAAGTGCTATCTGTCTTAAATGTGAATTTATTACCATTGCCAGCGGCAAAGGGTTGGGGCTGGCCCCAGCCACCATATACGGCTCGTAATTCCCATGTGCCGAAAATTACGCCCCGATCATCAATAATAACCTTAGTTTTATCTTTTCTACAAGATGCAAGGCAGATAATTGCAGCCACAAACAGTAATGCTTTTTTCATATAGATTGAATTTATAAAGCTATTACGGTTGTTTATTTAGGGATGATACAAAAGGGGTAGTTAAATGATTATTAAGATATTGTAAACTAATTAATTATTAGCTCCGTCATCTTTAAAATAGAATCTACATACTCGCGGTTATTGGCCAGGCGCGGTACTTTATGCTGCCCGCCTATTTTGCCTTTTTCTTTCATCCAGTTAAAGAAAGTGTTTTGGGCTACAACCCTAACCTGGGGGCGTCTGAGCGCCATATCCTTAAATCGTTTTGCGTCGTAGTCGGAGTTTACACGGCGCAGGGTTTCGTCCAGCAGGTCAACAAAACGCTCAAATTCGGCGGGGCGTTTTTCAAATTCTATCAACCATTCGTGCGCGCCGCATTCTTTATCATTAAAATAAATTGGGGCGGCGGTATAATCGCGGATGACGGCTCCGGTTTGTGAGCAGGCTTCGGCCAAAGCGCGTTCGGCATTATCAATGATCAGTTCTTCGCCAAAGGCATTGATGAAATGTTTGGTACGGCCGGTTATCTGTATACGGAACGGTGATAGCGAACTAAAGCGAATGGTATCGCCTATCATATATCGCCAAAGGCCGGCATTTGTAGTGATGATGAGCGCGTAATTTTTGTTTAGTTCTACTTCGTCAAGGGTAAGCGTTTTGGGGTTCTCGTCATGCAGGTGTTCTATAGGCAAAAACTCGTAGAAGATACCGTAGTCGAGCATTAGCAACATGTCGCCGGGTTCCTCTGTATCCTGTATCCCAAAAAAACCTTCGGATGCGTTGTAAGTTTCCAGGTAATACATATCATCATTCGGGATCAGTTTTTTAAACTGCTCGCGGTAGGGCGTAAAATTCACGGCGCCGTGGAAGTAAAGTTCCAGGTTTGGCCAAACTTCAAGCAGGTTTTTTTTACCGGTTATTTCCAGGATGCGCTTAAAAAGCAATAGGTTCCAGGTGGGTACGCCGCTGATGCTGGTTACGTTTACATCCTTGGTGGCATAAGCCATTTTTTCTATTTTTTCCTCAAAGTTTTCAAGCAGGGCAATATCTAAATGCGGAGTGCGGCAAAACTCGGCCCAAAGGGGCAGGTTCTTCATGATCACTGCGGATAGATCGCCAAAAAAAGTATCGGCATTCAACTGCCCAACCTGGTGACTGCCGCCAAGCGTTAAACTTTTACCTGTAAAAATACGTGCGTTTGGCCTGTTATTAAAGTAAAGGGTAAGCATATCCTTGCCGCCTTTAAAGTGGCATTCCTCTAATGATTCTTCACTAACGGGGATAAACTTGCTCCTGTCGCTGGTGGTGCCCGATGATTTGGCAAACCACCGAATCTCCGAAGGCCAAAGCACGTTTTGCTCGCCTTTCAGCATCCGCTCAATATAAGGTTTTAGTGTATCGTAGTTTTGGATAGGCACCCGTTCTTTGAACTGGGCAAGGTTCTCGATGCTTTTGTAGCCATATAATTTGCCCCACTCGGTATTTTCGGCCCCGGCAACCAATTGCTCAAACCACTCCTCTTGTACCTCGTTAGGGTATTTCATAAAAAGCTCTATCTGGTGGATACGCTTTTTCATGAACCAGGTAAATACAGAGTTAAATATGGTCATACGTTTGGCTAATAGTTTATGCTTGATGGTTCGTGGTGTTCACGTTCACTGCCTTGAACACTGTAAACATTGCGAACGGCTTGATTATCAAATATATAATTATTGCGGGAATGTTTTTCTTTTCAATACAAAATTGGCGCCCAGGTAAACCTTACGTACCATTTCATTAGCAGCCAGTATCTCGGGCACGCCCGATTCCAGTATCTTACCTTCAAAAAGCAGATAAGCACGATCGGTAATGGATAGGGTTTCCTGCACATTGTGGTCAGTTATGAGGATACCTATGTTACGGTGCCTTAATTTGGCAACCATCGCCTGGATCTCTTCAACCGCTATGGGGTCAACCCCGGCAAAGGGCTCATCCAGCAGAATGAAGTTTGGTTCGGCGGCAAGGGCGCGGGCAATTTCTGTACGGCGGCGCTCACCACCCGATAGCAGGTCGCCACGGTTACGGCGCACTTTGTGCAGGCTAAACTCATCTATCAGTTCTTCCAGTTTATCCTGTTGCTTATCCTTTGGCATTTTACCCATTTCAAGGACAGCTTTAATGTTATCTTCAACAGAAAGCTTACGGAAAACAGATGCTTCCTGCGCCAGGTAGCCAATACCTTTTTGCGCGCGACGGTACATCGGGTCGCCGGTGATATCTTCATCCTCTAAAAATATCTTACCTTCGTTAGGTTTTATCAAACCCACTATCATGTAGAAGGATGTGGTTTTACCGGCGCCATTAGGCCCAAGCAAACCTACAATTTCGCCCTGCGCCACGTTGAACGTTACATTGTTTACAACGGTACGCTGTTTGTATTTTTTCACTAAATTTTCTGCTCGAAGGATCATAGTTTAATTCACTTTTGTTATTGCGAGGTACGAAGCAATCCTCGATAGGTATGTATGCGACTTTTCCATCGAGGGTTGCCACGCTTCGCTCGCAATGACGTATTTATTAAGTCTAATCAATAAACCTAATTGCTTTTATATTTAATTGTATGGTTCGCTGTTCGCGCCATACGTTCTCTTCAATGGTGTAACAAACGTCAAAAGGTACGCCCGGTTTTAATTGTGGCAATAGTTCGGCCTGGTTAAAGGCTATGCAACTAAACGCTGCCGAGCCTGGTTGCATGATAAACATTTTAATATGGTTGCCGCCCACCAAACCCGCATTACCGCTAACATACACATTTTTGGTGAGGAATACCGGCGACATATTTTCCGGCCCAAACGGTGCAAACTGACTCAGTATCCTGAAAAACTTAGCGTCGATATCCTTTAATGCTATCTCCGCATCAATACTTACCTGTTGTATTAATTGCTCATCGGTAATGGTGGCGCTAACCACCTCTTCAAATTTCTGGATAAACGCGGGTACATTTTCTGGCTCCATAGTTAAACCTGCCGCGTATTTGTGTCCCCCAAATTGTATCAGCAGATCGCTGCAGCCACAAAGGGCCTCATAAAGGTCATACCCCAAAACAGAACGTGCCGAACCTGCCACATGCCCGTTTGAGCGGGTAAGCACAACGGTTGGGCGGTAATATTTTTCGGTAAGGCGCGATGCTACGATACCGATAACGCCTTTATGCCAGTTGTCGTTAAACACTACGGTTGATTTACGGGCTATCATCACCTCGTCGTTATCGATCATGCCTAAAGCTTCATCAGTAATTTGCAGGTCATGCCCTTTACGTTCGGTATTGCGGATGTTGATCATATCGCCTTTTTCTTTGGCGGCATCCTCGTGGCAGGCTATCAAAAGCTCAACAGCGTGTTTGGCATCATCAATACGGCCGGCAGCATTAATGCGCGGGCCTAATGAAAATACCACATCGCTTATGGTGTAAGTGCCCGTGCGGCCGGCAACCTGCATCAGGGTTTTTACACCGATGCATGGGTTATCATTTATCTTTTGTAAACCAAGGTGGGCCAGTACGCGGTTCTCGCCGGTTATGTGTACGATATCGCAGGCTATGCTAATGGCTACCAGATCGAAGTATTCAGCTACGCTTTCAAAAGGCAGGTTATGCTTTTCTGACCAGGCCTGGATCAGTTTTAACCCAATCCCAGCGCCCGAAAGTTCTTTATATGGGTAGGCGCAATCGGCACGTTTAGGGTCCAGCACGGCTACGGCCGCGGGCAGTTCGTCTCCCGGTAAGTGGTGGTCGCAAATGATGAAATCTACATTCAACGTATTGGCGTAAGCAATTTTGTCGACTGATTTTATACCACAATCCAGCGCGATAATAAGCGAGAAGCCATTAGCTGCCGCATAATCAATGCCGATGGTAGAGATGCCATAACCTTCCTTATACCTGTCCGGGATATAGTATTCAATGTTTTTATAAAGCTTATTGAAAAAGCTGTAAACCAATGCTACAGCCGTGGTGCCGTCCACATCATAATCACCATAAATCAATATCTTCTCATTGTTGGCTATAGCCTGCTCAATGCGGATGATGGCTTTTTCCATATCCTGCATCAGGAAAGGATCGTGCAGGTGCAGGTGGCTTGGGCGAAAGAAATATTTGGCTTCATCAAAAGTATTAACACCCCTGCGAACCAACAGCGTTGATAAAACGGAATTGATGTTAAGACCCGCAGCCAGTTCTTGTACTGTAACCGAATCTGCCGCATCTTTTAGTACCCACCGTTTAGTCATAAATAGTTTTTCGCTTAAAAAGAGTAAAGATAGCTAATGGTTGATAAAACGCAGAGGCAAGGTTTAAATTTTAATAGAAGGGCTTATCTGAAAAATAAAATTAGGAAGCTACCTAACTAACCAGTATGTTTGCATTACATACTAATTAGTATTTAAAAACAATGTCTAAAGCGGCCAATACACGTAACATGATCCTGACTAAATCCTTCGAGCTTATTTATAAGCAGGGGTACCAGGCTACCAGTATTGATAATATTTTGGCCACTACGCAGGTTACCAAAGGTGCGTTCTTTTATCATTTTAAAAATAAAGACGAGATGGGGCTGGCCATGATCAACGAGATCATCTTCCCCGGTATGTACGCCAGTTTGGTAACGCCCTTATTAAACGCAAAAAACCCCATCAAAGATATTCACGAAATGATGCGGGTAGTATTATTGAAAGTGCCGTTCCTGCGTGCAAAGTATGGTTGCCCCGCAGTGAATCTGATAGAAGAGATGTCGCCCCTGAACGAGGATTTTAAACAGGCCCTTTTAAAGCTAACCGACCAGTGGCAGGACGCGATAAAAGAAAGTATAAACCAGGGGAAAGTTTCAGGAGAGATCCGTGCCGACGTAAATGCCGAATACGTGGCTTGCTTTGTAGTTGCCGGGTATAGTGGTATCCGTAACATGGGTAAAGCGATAGGTTCATCTTGCTACAATATTTACCTGCAGGAGTTAAAAAACTACCTGAAGCAATTAGGGTAGTATATTTTTTTGAATTAAAACATACTAATTGGTATGTTTTAATATATTTGCGAACTGATTCTCTATAGTAATGTTAAACACGCTGTTATTTTTTCATTCGATGGTGAGATGGGCTGTATTGGGTACATTGCTTTATGCCATTTACCGGGCTTATAAGGGTTATACTCAAAAGCTATCCTTCACAAAAGGCGATGACTCCCTTAGGCATTGGACGGCAACAACCGCACATATCCAGTTAATGCTGGGCATTGTGCTGTACACCCAAAGCCCCAATGCAAAGTTTTCCCTGCATGCTAACGGCCATCTAACCCAGCCTTTCTTTTTCGGTGTGCTGCATTTGCTATTGATGGTAACAGCAATTGTTATCATTACTATAGGCTCGGCTGTGGCTAAACGTAAAGAAGGCCATGCCGATAAATTTAAAACTATGCTGGTATGGTTCAGCATAGCATTGCTGGTAATATTTATCGCTATACCATGGCCGTTTTCGCCACTGGCACAACGCCCTTATTTACGGTTTTTTTAATTTTTTGATATGAAACAACTGCTTTCCACAAACATTGGCCGCCTGCGTATTATTGGTTTTTTAGAAGGGATCTCCTTGCTGGTGTTAATTTTTGTAGCCGTGCCGCTTAAGTACATCGGGCATGATCCAGCCATGGTAAAAGCTATGGGACCAATACATGGGGCGCTCTTCCTGCTGTTTATTGTGAATACCGTAAGCGTAGGGGTAGCGCAGAAATGGCAGTTCAAAACAACATCAAAAGTATTGCTGGCGTGCATCATTCCCTTTGGTACATTTTATATAGACAGGAAGATACTGAGAGAAACTGAAGCGGCTTAGGATCGGGGATTAGAGGATGCCCGTGTGAAAATTTGATCGGGAATATACCGCACCCCGCTCCGAAAACCCCGCTCTTCTAACTATTTCCCCTTCAAAGCCTGGTATTTATTCCCATTAGCAGGGTCGGCCAGCGAGAGAACGTTCATGGCGGCCAATCTATCCTGCGGGGAAGCATTACTAAAGATGGACACCAGTTCAGCATTCTTCGCTGTAAAAAACGCCAGCGGGAAGTATGATCCCAATCGTTTACGGTCAACCTGGTTCAGCACCGGTAATATACTGCCGATGTATTTGCGGCCCTTGGTGGGGTTACCGGCCATAATATCCAGCCCGTTGCGGTGGTAGTTATATATAAATTCGCGCAGGTTGTTGTAAAGCTTATTGTTCAGGTTCTCTATCAGCCAGTAGCGGTTAAGGTTGCTGTCAAACGCTTTCCAGCCTTTAAAAGAGGTAGTTTGCGCGTTTATAGAGATAGTTTGCGCATTCAGAAAGTATTGCGTCCCACCATATTTAGAGAACGAATCATAATCCATTCCTACAATAATATAAGCGTAAAACGCCATAACCGAACTCAGGTTACTCTGAAAATTCTGATCGCTGTAATCAATCGTTTGGCCTTCGGTATAGGTAAAATCAAAATCCTTATCGTTTATATTGAGCAGGGTAGTGCTGTAGGTAGCGTTAAACACCGGCCGCGATGATTGTACTTGCAGCTCTCCGCTAAAGTTACTGCTGCCATCCCAGGCGGTTATGTTCAGTACAAAATTACAATCTATGCGTTCGTTGGGAGCAATATCATCTGCACTCCATTTACGGCCGTTCAAAAAATCCTTCATGGCGGTTTCTAACGTTTGCAGGGCACGCTTGTTAGTTACCTGTATTTTGGGCGCTACCACTTTTACGCGTGCATTCAAATCCTGCGCCTGTGCGGCTATGCAGGTAAAAAACAACACGGCAAAGGCTAGGTATTTCTTCATTTTTTTAGCAGTTCAATAACCCTGAGGCAAATATCACGAGCCACATCCGTTTTGTTTTTTAGCCCGAAGGTGGTTTTTTGCAGGTTACGGTCTATCAAAGTTACCTTATTGGTATCATTTTTAAAGCCGGCCCCTGCATCGTTTAACGAATTTAACACAATTAGATCAAGGTTTTTCTTTTTAAGCTTATCAATTGCATATTGTTCTTCGTTTTCGGTCTCTAAAGCAAACCCAACTAATACCTGCCCGGCACGTTTTTGCTGGCCAAGTGTTTTTAATATATCGGTGGTTTTCTTCAGTTCAATGCTCAGCCCGTCGTCATGCTTTTTTATCTTTTGCGATGCTACTGTAACCGGTGTATAATCGGCCACGGCGGCACACATTACGCAGGCATCCGCTGTGCCAAAATTTGCCAGGCAAGCGTTCAGCATATCTGCTGCGCTTACTACATCAATGCGTTTTATACTTTTAAAGGTACTGCGCTGAGCAGTTGGGCCGGCAATTAAGGTAACATCAGCCCCAAGCGATGCCAGTTCATCAGCTAGTGCGAAACCCATTTTGCCGGATGAATGGTTGCCTATAAAACGAACCGGATCAATAGCCTCATAAGTAGGGCCTGCGGTTACCAGCATGTTTTGGCCAAATAGTGGCAGCTTCTTTTTAATATCATTGGTCAGGAAAGCCACAATCTCTTCCGGTTCGGCCATGCGGCCTTCGCCATGCAGGCCACTGGCCAGCTCGCCATTCCCCGGAGGGATCAGTATGTTTTCAAAAGATTGTAATGCGGCGATGTTATGCTGTGTGGTTTCGTGCTTCCACATATCCAGGTCCATAGCTGGGGCAAAATACACCGGGCACTTGGCCGACAGGTATACAGCTGTAAGCAGGTTATCAACCAACCCTCCAGCCATTTTGGCCATGGTGTTGGCGCTTGCCGGGGCAATAATTACGGCATCGGCCCAAAGGCCAAGCTCAACGTGGTTATTCCATTCGCCTGTTTCGGGTTTAAAATACTCGGAGTACACCGGCCTTTTTGATAGGGTAGAAAGTGTAAGAGGGGTAATAAAGTTAGTAGCATCGGGTGTCATTACCACCTGTACATCGGCACCGGCTTTTACCAGCAACCGCACCAGCGTGGCCGATTTATAAGCCGCAATACTCCCGCAAATTCCTAAAATTATCTTTTTATTCTCCAGCATAAACCCATAAACCCCTAAAGGGGAAATTAAAATCAAATATATAAATAAGCTAACGTTATTAAACAAACAAAGCCCCTATCAGTACGATAGGAGCTTTTTATATTGTATTCCACCTTATAGGGTGGCAGGAGCTATTATAACTCCCTTGCTTCTTTAGCCGGGTTACGGTAATAGATCTTGTTATCTAAAAATTCCTGTACAGCTACTAAAGTAGGTTTAGGTAATTTTTCGTAGTATTTAGATATCTCAATCTGCTCGCGGTTTTCAAAAACCTCTTCCAGGTTATCATTTGCTGATGCAAACTCAGAAAGTTTTTGGTGCAGCTCTTCTTTTATATTGTTCGAAATTTGGTTTGCCCTTTTTGACATAATTACCAACGACTCATATATATTGTCGGTTCTCACATCCAGTTCACGCAGGTCACGGGTAACTGTGCTGCTGGCTACAGCTGGCTTGTTAGTTGGGTTGTTAACGTTCATGTCTTTTTATCTGTTATTAATATGGTATTTTCTGATTATCTCTGTCTTTAATTGAAGGTGGCTGGCCGGTTTTGGTTGTATCCTTTTTGGCCAGCTTTTGTGCAAGCTTCATGTTCTCAGTGGCTTCGGCCAATACCCTGTTTGCACGTTCAATACCCTGTTGGCTGTCTTTTTTATAATTAGTAGCATCCTTCAGGAATTTACTTTGCGGGTATTTCTCTATAAACTCGTCAGCAAAACTGATGGCTTGTGTATAACGCTCAGGTTGTTTACGCTCATAGCTTATTTTAGCAAACTCATACTGTGCCTGTATTGTTAAAAACTCTATTTCTTCGGCGTATTTAGTATCCGGGTAATCGCGCAGGGTATTACCAAACGCAATAACGGCCGATTGGAAATCGCCTATTGTTAAATACAATTTCGAGTCGGCATATGATTTTTGCTCCAGCTTATCACGCAGGTTCTGTATCAGCTTGCTTGCCTCGGTAACACGGTCGCTTTTAGGGTAAAGGTTAATAAACAACTGTAATGATTCAATCGCTTTAGTGGTGTTCTCCTGGTCTAACGAGTAGGTAGGCGAATCCAGATAAAAGCAATAAGCGGCAATAAAGCGGCATTCCTCGGCCCTGGGGCTTGATGGGTAAGTATCAGCAAAGGTTTTAAAATGGAACCTGGCCGATGTATAATCCTTAAGCCTGTAGTTGGTGTAAGCGTAATAGTAAAAAAGGTCTTCAGCCTCGGCGCGGCCGCGGTAGCGGGTCACCAGGTCTTCAAACAAACCCAAAGCCTTTGTATAGTCCTTTTTATTATAGTACTTAACAGCTTCCTGGTATTTTTTAGCGTTATCGTTACTTGCCTTTAGCTTATCGTATTTGCTTTTACAACTGCTAAGCGCAACAATTAGCATAAACATTACGCCCGAAAATATGAGTAGTTGTTTTTTAAACATTTTGCAAAGATAGTTGAATATTATAAATCAGTCAATTATTTATTTAGTGGACGAATATATGACGCCAATTCCGCACCTTATATATATAGCGTGTGTATTTAACATCTTTTAACGTTGTTGGCACGTGAGTAGTGTGGCCGTTGTATAATATAGCATGAGGGGTGTATATTATAATGCAGGCAGATAATTAACCTTTTATTTATGCCGATTGGTTTTTGCATTTGAAAGCATTACTTACACAGTGTATATTGTATAAGGTAGTGTTATGCGGATAGTTGATAAGCGTGGGTGTGTATTATAGGTGTGTATTATATTAGTATTATGCAATGGCAGTAGGTGAAAATGGGTGTAATAAATAGGAGGGCGTATGTGGAGTTAATGAGAATAGTTTGTATACTATATATAACGTTATCTAAGGTGGGGCTTATGTGGATAGGGAGTAAGTGGGGTTGTATATAATATAGTATATATATATATATAAGATGGTGTTTATACCTACTATTATAAGTTGCAACCGCCAACTAAAAGCGGTTAACGGAATAATGGCGTTGCTTTCGGCCCGGGCTTTATGCTCATACTGCACAGGCCTTAAGCGCTGGGCCGGTATCCGCTGCAATCCCTAACGCGTGAGGGTGGCGTGGCGAGAGACTATTGTGCCTGTAGAGACGCGATACTTCGCGTCTTTAACTAACTCAATACAGTATAATAAAGGTTACATTACCTGTTCTAAAGAAATTATACGTGTTTAATAATCTTTTAAGGCATTAATGAGCACCCTGCGGCCGGTTATCTTTATACATTACCATAGCCTATTGTTTGGGTAGCGGTGGTTTTAATCCATTATTATGTCTCAAAATAAGCGTATACTCAGCAGAAGCGGCGCGAAAGCAAAACAATTCAAAAATACTTTTATATATCATAAACCACCTACATGCCGCTTGCTGCCCTAATTCAACCTGTTTAATCAAATTGAATGCAAATTTTTTACCCTCATTTACTGAGTGTTACAACTACACTATCAATAAAATAATCAAACCATTTGCGTAAGTTAAATTTGTGCGTACCTTTGCAGCCCGCAAACGAAATAGCGGGACGTTCTCTGAAAGTATCGCAAAACAATTATTTGAAAATAAAGTTTGCAAAATCAACAAAGGTTACTACCTTTGCAGCCCGCTAAAGAGGAAACGATTTACGGTTTGTACATTGAAAAAGCAGCTTGAAAAAATAAAAAAATAAAGTTTGCAAATTCAGAAAAGGTTTCTACCTTTGCAATCCCAAAACGAGGGAGAAAAAATCGGAAACGATTTCGAAAATAACGTTAAAAGTTGAAAGCGAATTTCAACTACAAAATATTGAAAGTTTAGGTTGCAATAACCGACAACATAAAGGAAGTCTGAGACAGACGACCGACACAGTTCTTAAAAGAGATAGAGAATAAATTATGCAGCGTAACAGCAGGACAGTGATGTTCTAAAGTTAACAGCGAAACTTGAGAGAGACGGGATAATGTAAGAGAATATTTTTTTTACAGATTTCTATTGATTGAGTTAATAGGGTCTGGATTTGAACAAACACATTATACAATGGAGAGTTTGATCCTGGCTCAGGATGAAC
>Ga0247741_1001769_pt1 | contig 12014 bp, 14 predicted proteins | sample UWRJL213509R2_FD_180945 | JGI IMG/M metagenome (GOLD analysis project Ga0247741, IMG submission 180945) | Plant litter microbial communities from Arlington Agricultural Research Station in Wisconsin, United States - UWRJ-L213-509R-2 | ecosystem: Environmental > Terrestrial > Plant litter >...
GGCATGGTTGTCGACGAATTGGCGGATACAAGTCATCAAAACTGGTCGGCAGAGGTCAGCGAGCTCCAATTCATGGATTGCTACAAAGGTTTCAGCGTGTAGACTAATGGTATGGATGCTATTAGAGCCATGCTTGAACTGTACTATCGTGAAATGGTGTTGTCCTAGGTGTGGATGAGGATTCACCGTAACCTCGACAAAATTTTTGCCTTCCGAGCGCCTGGTGGCCGCAAGGTGGAGTTGAAAATTTCAATGGTTAAGCTGGAACCCTGTCAACTCGAACGCCAGTATAAGCTAAAGCGCATATGCACCCCCGTCAGTCATTGCCTCTACCTCGAGCCTCTCAGGGGCGATAACAGTTCAGTACCGAAAACATACCATTAAGTGAGTTATCGTATCCAACGAAAACCCTCTGATCACCGCTTGTTGACCGTCTCCTTTCCAGCAAAGTACCCATCCTCCATCGTGAACGGCCTGACGCAAAAGTGGGCGTGAGGTCACGGTATTCTGGATGCAGGGCCGTCAGCAGTGTCGTTGAAGAGACTACAATACGCTTGATCTTCAGTAGCGCAGTACTCGTCCTGGTAGCCAAAGAGACGGGTCAATGAAAAGGACGAGCAGGGAATCAGAAGATATCGCATACACACCAGTATCCTATTTCCAAAATCCTAGTGTTCTAAGTTGCCTCCTATGTCGATTCTCGCACTCTGTCGATCTTCGTCGAGCGCACTTGTCGGTTCCGACTTGAGAGTGGAGATGTGCACAGTGTCGAGGCGCGAGGTCTGGGCAAAGTAAATCGACGTCGTGGTGTTTTTATAATGTTTAAGACCTACGCTAGGGAAGCAAAAGAGACATTAGGTTGGGGAGCTGTGGATGAGAGAAAGACAGGAAATACCTTGGGCCGTGCTAACTCGATAACTCAGAGTTTCGTTCTCTTGAGAATTAGGTACAATTCTTCACAAACTCGTTAGACTGAACCGTGAAAGAATATAGATATAGAAAGACTTACCCTCTAAGTTTGTTCGGCTAACTAGATGCTTTGATTTTCTATGATGCAAATACGGTGACCTGGGGATAGAATGTGTGAGCAGAGTGAGGGACAATGAAAATCGTGAGACGCACCAAAGCGAAAGACCTCTCTCGATGGCCGGTTTCGTAACGAATCAAAAAAACTTAATGCGACTTGAAGCTGGAAGAGTGATACAGGGATCAATGTAGGAACGAACTTGAGTTCCGTCAACTTCTTGAAATCTGTGACTGATAGTAATGAGCTTATTAGGAAGAGATTGAATGTCAGCGAGGCTGACGATGGCGCAAAGGAAGCTGAAATCGGACTTGACGAGGTTTCATGAGAGAAAGGGAGCTATTGCATGATTTGAGGAAGGAGTAGGTTAAAAGGCATAGAAAACGTTCGTGCTGAACGTTGAAGGGTGCAGAGCCCGAGGAGAGTCGCCGCAGAAGGTGAACCAGCGCCGCTATCGTGAGCAGGTGTTGACGAGTTTTACGCATGACGTTCGAACGAGTCCTGCGGGCATGCATGATCTAGTGAAACAGGACCTGAGAGGTGTTGGCGATGACTTTGAATGTGCTATGGAAGGAACGGACAATGTGATCTGGCACTGAGGCGAGGGAACGGTGTTGCAGAGGGATCCGACTGGGGGGGGAACGGAGGTCAAGGATACTGGTGCACAGACTTGATGTCGCAGTGGGTGGTCCGACGCTACTTCGGCCATGTATTGCTGGGTTAGACCTCGGCCGCGGACAAATCAGACTGGACTGTGCAAAGTGCATGCAGTAGTGACGGAAGGAGGTGGGCCGGAATTGGTTCCCACACGTCATCCCGCCGTCGGGAACCTCCACCAATGACGGAGGTTGTCCCGACCAAGCTGCGTCGGGCTAGAGAAATGTTGCTTAGAATCCAATCATTTTACCTGAATGCCTTCCAGTCCCAAATTATGCTCTGTCTGCACGTCGGCTATGGCGGCCTCTTTGGTACCTGGGGATCTCACTCGGCTCCTCAGGCTCGTATTGTGGTTGTCTTCTCCTGAGAAATAACTCGGTTTTGCAACTATTGATCGACACTGGAATCAGCGTCGTGTTCGTTCGTTGATATTGGGAATTGATATAGACCTGACTCCCGATCCATGCTTGATGGGACACCCACGACGACGCTATAATCCTGCTTGGTCGGTCAAATCAAGACTACGAATAGCTGTCCTCAAGCTGAGTCTATTGACATCTCACTTCTCCGTCCGTCAAGGATACTGACGCGTCATTATTCTTTCTAACTTCATTCCAATTTGCATGGTATCTTATTATTTTTGCGCCTTCTTTATAGCCTACAAGCTTCAAAACTGCCCTTGTTCAATTTAACGTCTAAGGCCCTCCAACTCTCCTGCCACTTCAACTTGTCAGTGCTAGCACTCGAATTTAAATCCTTAAATTATTCGGGCTGCGCACTAGATTTTTCATCATATCATGCCCGGATATACTCAAGTCACATCATTTCATTTCGTGGCCTACCAAAAATATGTCCAATGTACGACGATAGCTATTCTGTACCCAAACCCATATGTCAACTACAAACGAAATTGGGCTCGAAAGAAGGCTGAGGCTATAGGGAAAACACGTCAGAAGGCTGGCCACATCCGGCATGATGAAGACATCGAGATGGAGGATATAACACAGGTCGAAACTCAAGACAGTGAATATTGGGACACATATGACTGTAAAGAGATACCTCTGGTAGAAGATAATGACGAAGGGCAAGAGGGTCTTATAGATCAATTTCAGGATCAATTCAAAAAGTTGAAAGCAATTGTCCGCATTCCGTCTATTAAACAATGACCAAGGCTGAATTACTTATTAGAAACAGGTGGTATGTCTCAGTGTGATGATGCAGGCCACCAATCGTTCATGCAATACACTCCGAAGCGCAATGGGTGTCTTCTTACATTCATGAGACCACCCTCCTCAAGCACCCGGACATTCTGTTTCCCCAACAGATTCAACGGAGTAACCACCACCGGCATCTTGTCCTGACCATCCTCTAATGCCATCAATAAGGGTATCCAGAAGGACATTGTTTTGCCTGCCCCTGTTGGTGCACACCCCACAACGTCCTTTCCTTCGTAAAGTGCAAGTGCAGTTTTCACCTGGTACCAGCATGCTCTTTTGCCGAATTTGACTTGAGTTAGCCTTTAGGTGGCGGATTCTCTGTATTGTCCAGCCGTGTTGTGGAGTGTCTGTATTCGGTGTGTTGTTCATGTTTACGGACAAGTAGCGCGGTGGATTTGGCACGGAAAAATGGTTTTGCGAAGGACCCGAGCGAAAGCTCCTGAATGGGCGTGACATCACGCATACTGTACTATTTCGACCAAGTGTTCACACACGTGACCATTTTATTTTTCCGACAACTCCCCAAAATCGCCATAAATCGAGAAAAAATTAAATACGGGGTCAGAAAAAAACCGCTGTGACGTGTGACTGAACACTTGGTCGAAATAGTACAGTATTCCGTTTCGAGCTGTGATCGCCTCGACCGAGATCACCGAATCCAAAGTTTGCCAGCCGCCCTCTCGCGAGGGCTACCCACTAGATGATATTTGCCATTATTTACATCCGATAAGATTAGATAAATCTCCCTACTCAAGTCCAATGAGCGATGCAAGGGCCTCTGCACACGCAAACCGTCCAGATACCCGCATGGGTGAGGACGGTCCGAGTCACTGCAGTGATCATACTCAATGTTTCATCCGTAATCCTGAATAGGAGGGATGATCGACGTGGACCTGAGGAGACACAGCGGGAGAAGAGGTTTACTTCCTCTTTCTCCAGTACGCTCACTGTCTCCCCAGGTATGTAGTTTTTACCTCTCGTCACGAGAGACTTCCTCGTATCTCAGTGCGCTTACAGTCTCTATAGAGAGACTTTGGGTTTTTGAATACCCACCCACCCGCACCATATATTCACTTAGTTCTCGTATCTACATTTAGCTCTACCTGTCCGTGAATTCATTCGTCGGAGGCTTGGCTGGCAGATGAGCCGCCAAGCTCTCTATTTTGGCTATCCACTTTCTCGCGTGATATCACACCCTGGTCAATCATTGGATCTAATAAATCGGCCTGAGCGAGACGGGCGGCAGGTTTTAGGAGCCTGCCTCGAAGCGTCATATTTATGCTATGGCAGTGCTGCACAGCTTCAAGAGTATCCGTAAGTATATCTGCCACCACCAAGCAAGGCGGTGCATCGAGCAGTGAAGGTAATCCAAACACCCTTCAACTCGAACCTCTTTGTTCGTCCTCCACCCATAGCGGACCCGTCTGCGATATTTTCAAAACTATCTACATGTGCTGATATTCTAGTTCGCTCCACACCATCTTCAGTCAGGATGTCTTGGGGTCCCTACCCTGCTGAATCCAGTGGAAGTACAGCCGCATGGCAAAATCAGGTCGTTCATAGCTACAATTATGGACCTTCAGGTACGCTAGAGTTTGTTGTGTATATTCTGTCCCGAGTATTCTTAACGATATCGCTGTTAGCGTCACTTTTCAACCACGCTGAAAACACCACCTTCACGAATAGTCAAATCTATGCGAACTGTACTACCCAGATACAATCTCGTCGTACTGGTGCGTAACAAATTTACGAATGTTCCACATTTTATGTTAAGGCGCACCTATCAACCCAGGACTAGATCTTCTTGGAGAGAATTCCGCACTAGGTGCAATCTACAACTCCTTAGAACGACACCAAATGGACGCACCAAAATGCCATCCCAATACACGCAAGGCAGTTATCAAGAAGATTATCGACTGGATACGTGGAACAATCGACTCGGAGACTTTGATTATGTGGCTCTACGGTGCCGCTGGGGCAGGTAAATCAGCGATTGCGCATACGCTCGCTGAGATCTGCGAGACCTGCGGATGGCTCGTGGCGTCCTTCTTCTTCTGGAAGACAGCTAGCGAACGCAACAACGCGAATCGATTCGTCGCTACGATTGCTCATCAAATCGCTCTGACCATCCCTGCTTCACGCGAGCTCATCGCGGCAGCTGTCGACTACAACCCATTCATCTTCGAACAATCCATCGAGGTCCAGCTCAGTAAGCTCATCATTGAGCCACTTGAGCAGCTTGTCTCGGCCGGAATCATCTTTGACATCTCTCCCTTCGTGATCATTATCGACGGTCTCGACGAGTGTCAAGGAGAAGATGTCCAGTCTGGCATCGTCAAGTCGCTGGTTGCCGCATTCCGTCACTCATCCCTCCGTATTCGTATTCGCATTCTCATCGCCAGCCGTCCGGAAGTTCACCTTCAATCCACCTTCAACCCAACATCTATGCAACCTCATCTCTCACGACTCGCTCTATCCGACGAATATTCCCCCGATGAAGATATATGTCGATTCTTAGAAGATTCATTCGATAAGATTAGACGCGAACATCCCCTCGCTTCCTACATTCCAGCTTCTTGGCCTTCCACCGACGTCCTTCGTGAGCTCACCCAGAAATCATCAGGCCAGTTCATTTTCGCATCGACGACAATCAAATATATCGGCGGAGACCCTCACCAGCTTCCACATCGTCGGTTAGATGTCATTCGTCGTCTCCAGCCTCCCAAGGGTGAGAAGGATATGCCATACGCGGAGTTGAATTCCTTATACCACCATGTACTCTCTAACGTCGACAACATTGAAGCGCTCAAACTGGTCCTCGGAATCTTGATCATTGTTAACCAAGAGGCTGGTGCAGTAGAGATGTGCACGCCAGAAGACGTTGATAAATTTCTCTTCTGGGAGCGTGGAGAAACAAGAGCTTGCCTAAGCCAGCTCGCATCTGTCATTGAATGTGACGCAGGTCGCACAATATCTATTTTGCACGCCTCACTGTCGGACTTCCTGCTCGATCCCTCTCGATCTCATCAATTCTACCTATCTCGAGAGTCTGTTTTGGGCGACAGTGCATCTCTTGGACTGCGCCATTTGCGCCAGCAGGAGCATTATAATTATAGTGTGTCAATTCTACCTTCTGGGGAATTGATTCTTTGAGTACTAATATGCAATATGTTCTATTCCAGATTTTGGGCGTTACCTGTGGTTCACCACTGAATGCTTTGCAGCTGGCCCATGCTGCACCCCTCAACTTCGAGAGGAACTCAGTCAAATATTATTCCAGACTCTCCACAGCGTCAGTGATACGCCCGAGAATACTGAAGCATTTTGGTATTTCTCGGAGGAGATCATCAAGATGCTGGAAAAACTGGTAAGCCGTAATTATTTAAGTTACAGTGAATCAGTTACAACGGACAATAGAATCTCCAGGAGCAATTCTCTCATCTCATCTCTGACCTTCAGGCTCTCTTCCTTCAAGTGTATACAGCCTCAATTTCGCTGATCTATGAGGTGCAACACTCCCACATCCTTCAGGTTGAGGTCTCAGATCTCGCTTCGGTGTTTCCCTTATTCATGTTCGACGAGGATCTTAACGAGGCTTTCAAAGAGACTGTCACGATATTATTCACCAAATATTCCCAATACCATCGGCTCGAATTTACAGGACAGCATTACACAACAGTTGCTCAGTACTTTATGGGGTACTTCTTGGAACCACCGTAGGTCTTCGGTTTCAAATCTTGTTATTCATGCTCTGATCAATGTCATTATTTTAGCCTCTGTCAGAGCGCTGATGAGTTTCACATGGCTGAGAACTGGAAAAAACGAGACCATTCCCAAACACTGTTGCTTTTGATCTACATCGCCCATCTGCTTCCTCTCGCCTGCAAGTCTGATGAAATTATGGGATATATTTTCCATACGAAACGTCATGGTAGCCGCTGGCATGGTCCGATGAACTTTCATGCAAATTTTACTTTGAACGGGTGGAATAACCATATCATTCAACCCGCTCGAGACGCAGTTCTCGATTATTACAAGGTACGCACCCTGTATCCCACCTATGCAGTGCTTGCGCTCATACCTATACAATCAAACTTTATTTATTCTCTGAATCAGCGCTACGCAGAGCCATCCGACGTCGAGGAGTACATGCGCGTCAATAATTTATCCTAGTCCTTCTTTCTTTGGTTGCATACCTTTGATAGATTTCCCATCGACGTCTTCAATGCTATACTCATCGAAAAATTTCTTAGCTTTTTTTGGCCTTGGAGAATTCTATGGTACATATACTGTATCTTGCGAGTAGAATATACTATATCTTCGCGCCTCACTGCACACACCAAAATGAGCACTCGTTGAATATAACACACCTAAGTGACTTAGCGTTGTCAGTGCTTCACAAGCGTTGCTGCTCAAGCAAAATATGTTGGGAAGATCCCGCTTTTGGGGGTGCGAGAGTAATATGAAAACGGGTACATTATCAGGTCAAATATGTTACGTGACTCCTACTTCTGCTAAGACAGGAATATAAAGTACCCCTTCACTCGTTCAAGAAAGCTCCCAGATGCCTTGCCTCCTCATCATTCGAGTCCTTAGGTTTTGACGTATTGCCGAAGCCTTCATCGATTGCATCCAAAACACACGAGAGCGTCTCGGGAAAGTCGCGACCGAGAGACAACGGTATAATAGCAGGTGGGCCGTATGTGTCGAATACTGAGCCGAATCGACCGGTGTCGTCGAGAAACACTGTTAGATATGTGGTGTCAGTAGCACGTCGCCTTGTATCTTACCAATGCAAGAAGAATGCAGCTTACTGTTAGGGGCAAAAATCCAGAATGCCGCCGCATCTTTTCAGTACACATTGTCAACGGGACCACTGAGCACGAATTGACACTTATTTGTCATATTTCACCTTCGGCTCCGAAGACCCAGTGTACAATGACCAATGTACGAGAAGGGACCTGTATTCTCGTCGTTAAATGCTGTCGTTCCATGTGTGGAGACTACTCACCATCGTTGAATTCCGTCCTCTCAGATCAGAAAAGTCCTTCTCCTCCGAGTGTCCAGTGATCACGACTGCGTTGAAATTTTTGAAACATCGTTTGTGACAGGTAAAACTGGATCTACGATACCGATGCTCCTAACCTGTCGACTTGAACATCAGTACAAGCGAAAGCATATAAGCGCCTAAAAGCATGAAGACCAAAAGGAAATAAAGGCGGACCACCCAACGCGGAGTCTCCCTGAGTCGTCGTTTAGGACTGAACCCTCCTAAAGGCAGCAACGATATGGCATCGAAAACATACCATTGATTAAAGTTATCACAACGGACAAACTATTGACTACCTTCTGACCGTCTACTGTCCGGCGACGAATCCTTCCTCCATTGTGAATGTCCTGATGCAAAAGTGGGTTTGAGCCCATGGTAATCTTGCTACGACTATTATTGAAGACAATACGCCAGGTTTAACCTTTAGTGGCGCGGCGTTGGTTCTAGTTGCGAGAGAGAAGTGTCACTAGAGGACGAAGCAGGGAAGAAGAAGATATCGTATACATGCCTGTACCAGAGTGCCAATCTGTAACATTGTCGCCCCCTCATTCGAGTCCACCCATCCACCCATCTTTGTTGCGTGGCGTTCCGACATCGTTTCCAGCTTGGTGATGGAGATATGGTGACAATGCTCGAAGTCGAGAGCGAGGTGAGAGGTATCGACATAATCGTAGTTATATCTTTTCACGCCTAATACCATGAAGCAGAAGAGACATTAGCTTGTTGAACCGAGGGAATGAAAGGACAGAACTTACCCTTGGCCAAAATAACTCGATGACTTTGACGGTTCTTTCCCTCGGAAACTTGGGTGTAAAGGGGACGTGTCTTCGCAAACTCGTTAGACTGGGTTTTGGAAGCATGAAAGTATAGTACGGCGCGAGGGCGTAAGGGTGTTCGAAGGAATGCAAATACGATAGATCTATACGCTAGTGAGAACATGGAGGGAAGATGAGAATCATGAGCCCTACCAACGAGATCGATCTCAATGACTGATTTTCATGACGACCAATGTGAATTGAGGAGAATGAGAGATCACTGGAGGAAGGACCTTGAGTTCTGGTCGACTCTTGCTGATGAAAGTAGTGAGGAGACTTCTAGGGAAGCGATGCAAGGGAAAGACCTATGATGTCTGGCGCAGAGGAAGCGAAAGCCCACTTGATGGGGAGGCTTCGCGAAAGGAAAAGAGATACTGCACGCATTGAAGAAACTTGGTAGGCGCCAAGGCTTCGAAAGAGTTGAGCTCGAACATTGAGGGCTGTAGAGAGGAGGCCTCGTGGAGGATGCACCAGCACCATTGTGTTGACCAAGTGTTGGCGGGTTTGACATTCGAACGAGCTACGAAAGTTGGAGGGCTGGATCAATGAAAGGACGGGCATACAAGAATCGGGATAGAAGCGACGGAACGGAATCAGAAGTACCATGCTTCAGAGGAGGGCGTAGTACAACTGGGCAGAAATGGAGGGTTCCATGATTTCAAGGGTATTGAAGAGAGGCGATGCTCAGTCGAAGAGGGCTGACCGGCGACGCTAGGATATGGCCGAGTTTGACATCGGCCGCGAAGACGAGCCAGCTGCAGACCTTGATGTCGATGTAGTTGAGTCGGCGTTGCTGCTTGCTGGGATGCGGACCGGAATTGATTCCCACACGTCATCGCGCCTTCGGGAACCTCCAGCGGCCACACCTCCCAGCACCCTCGCCATATCAGGCTGCAGAAATGTTGTTTCGAATCCAACCATTTCACTTGAATGCCTTCCAGTGCATAATTCTCGCATGTCTGCACGTCGACTAATGGCGGCCTCTTCGGTACCTGGGAATCTCACTTGGCGCCTCCGCCTCGTCTTCTCCTGAAATAACTTGGTTTTGCAACTATTAATCGACACTTGAACCATAGTCGTGCTCGTCGATATTGGCACTTATAAAGACCTGAATCCCGATCCATGCTTGACGCGACACCCAAGATGAGACCATTATCCTGCTTGGTAAGTCAAATGAAGACAACGGTAGGTGTCCTCAAGCTGAGTCTGCCTCTCATTTCGATTTGCATAGTATCTTATTTATTATACAGCTTCTTCGTCGCCTACAAGTTTCGAAACTGCCCTCGTTCAATTTACCGTGAAGGCCAATCATTCCTATGGGTTCCAGTCGTTCATTTGCTTTAAATTTCAGGTCATCAGCGGTATATTTGTCATCATTCGAAATGAATACATCTTCCAGCGGGTTCTGCAGTGTTCAGATGTCTTCAACAAGCTTCAACACCAAAATATGTCTAATATACGACTCTAGGTACTGTACCATTTCGTTCAGTTCGGCCATCACGCGTCACGGGCATGAGTGGTTTGGCCGAAATCAGTTCCAGGTCGCAGGTCACAGTCCATTTGGCCAGCGTCAAAATATGGTTCAAAAAATAGGTCAAAAAAGGACTCAATATGGTTAAAAATCGCTACTATAGCAGTCGCCAATCTCGACGCTTAAATTTCACGTGGTAGTTACCGTCCGAGGTATGACGGACGATAGGTTTTCTGACGAAGTCATCCTAGACCACAGATCAAGCCCAGATCACCATTAATTCCAAATACCCAATACAATGCTGACCTTTTTACTCTATTATTTTCAGTTTTTTAGGTGCAGATGACCATGAGTATATTATATTAAGGGTGAAAGGATCCTGAGAGGTCACAAAGTGCGCGACAACTCAGTAACATACCTCACCGCTGCTGTCAACAGAAGTGGCCGAACCTTTGCTTTGGCCGAAATTCGGACATGTCCCCTGTCCACCCCCAAGGTGGCCAACGTCAAAATTTCGGCCAGCCTGTCACGCGTCCCACCCCTGGCCGAACTGAACGAAATGGTACAGTATTCTGTACACAATGTGAAGTACAACATCCAACAGAGTCAAACATTCTCGCTGGGCCCATGTATTCGCGCTGAACGTCGAAGGACGGCGACAGCCGCTGAGGCTATTAAACCAACGCCCGACACGTAAAAAATGTGGAACGCATGAACGCGCTTCGCGGCTCAAATAAGGTATCATCAGGCACAGGATTCACAGCCCGTAACGCGCCCAACAATGAGGCATAGCAGAAATTCAAGTTATAAGCAGTCGTTGCCGTCAAGGATGTGAATCGACGAGCCCGATGAAGAGTGAAGCGAAATAAGAGTGGCATGTTGGACACTTGGACCCCATAGCAGTCCCAATCGTAGCGGACCTGTCTATGAGGCGAAGAACAGGGCAAATGCCACCCATTCGCACATCTGGTCGACAGGGGTGGAGAAGCTTGGTTGAGGCGCTCCACCCCAAATTTGCCGCGAGAAACCTGCCGATAACCCAGAGAGGCCGAGAAAGGAGGACATGACTGTCAACAAATTAGCGGATACAAGTCGCCGAAACTGGTCGATAGATGTCAACGAGCCCCAACTCATTCATTGCCTGTGAGAATTTCAGCGTGTTGACCACTGGAAAGGGTGTCTTACCCTTGCAGACGAAATCGATTAGAGAAAGGCTTATCCCTGGATCTTTTCCGATGACTGGTAGATGAAAAGCCTATTGAAGGATATGCGGGTGTTCTTGCCATCTTTCGAGACGAGGGTCACTTACCAATCTCACGTTAGAACCATTATCGATAATATTTGCCAGTAGACTGTAACGCGGCCAGTAACATCAGGAAAACCCACTCTGTGGGAATTGGCACAATTATTCAAATTTGAGCAAATTCGTAAGGATTGTCAGTTCTTTATTACACCCCTACATGTAATTACATAGAATTTATAGTCAATGTACTCAAATAATTCGAAGACTTATAATTTAATTGAATTCCCTTCAACCTATGCTTTTATATTTGACCTTGTCACGCAAACTCTGATCAGGCCCTGTAATTGAAAGGACCCGCGAATGCGGGTCCGCCTTCTTGTGTGACGTGCGACCGTGACAGAACCACGTACTACTTACCTTACCTCTTACCTTCACCTCGCCCCTCCCTCGTCGCCGTACAGTCTCGGTCGACGTCTCAGTTTCGGTCTCAGCTATTGCTTGCTTGTCAGCACTTCGAACTGGTGAAGAGCCAGCACA
>Ga0247741_1001771_pt1 | contig 12011 bp, 10 predicted proteins | sample UWRJL213509R2_FD_180945 | JGI IMG/M metagenome (GOLD analysis project Ga0247741, IMG submission 180945) | Plant litter microbial communities from Arlington Agricultural Research Station in Wisconsin, United States - UWRJ-L213-509R-2 | ecosystem: Environmental > Terrestrial > Plant litter >...
TGATGTTGTCGATTTGTATCAAGCGCCAGAGACGCTTCGATCCGAGAGCGCACTCTCGCCAGTACTGGCATACATGGCTGAATGCAATCCACGAAAGAGATCTGTGCACCAAACACGGCTGTTGCTCCGCACCCCAACAGGGTGACCTGTCGTAGTCCTCCCCCCTCACAAGCGCAAAGACCAACTCCAAGATCTCCAGTGGCATAGAGTTGACTGGACACGCTGGTTGTTGCTGTACAGGATTTGAGTTTACGGTATCGGTCCTTTCGGTGAGTAATGTCCGCTGTTAACGCTGTCAATCTTAAGCTCGAAAAAGACGCGGAGTGCCTGCCTGATTTCTGACATATCTATTCGGATCCACGATTCAGATAAGCAAATGGAGACGCAGAAGATAAACACACCTTCCAGCCCACTCATTCGCAGAAGCCTTGCTGGCATCAATAAAAATTTCAACCTCGGGCAAGAGCTCAGCGACCACACCGACGTCCAGCTGAGACTGGGGCATTTTCGTGAGGAACTACCTCGGAGTAGAGTTAAGCCTAGAAGAATGAAATATAGGGAGGCCCAGATAACAAACTTGGCCTGCGGCCCAGGATACTGTAGTAGTGGTTCAAGTTCAAGGTCGAAGTTGCTCGCGGGTGTGTAGTCAGCGTGCTACTGTGGGTCAACATGGCACGCACATTGAGACCAAAGATCTCCTATGTGCATTCCTAACTCTCCAGTGGAGGGCGATATACGATATAGAATATTCCTACATACCACTGTTACATCTTACAATAGCGAGCCAAGTGGTAAGCAATACAGTTGCTTATGTGCGTTACGACGTCCATGGTGTCTCATTAGGACCTGGATCAAGGCCAAAGCTGCGAACATTAACGTTAACGTAAACGCGAAAGCTTAATGGCAACGGCACCTTGACCGTAAATCGTCCCACATTGAATGTTGAATTCGGCTATAAATCTCTCGGTCCGCCTTCAGGCCTCCTCGAATTTTAATGTTAACACGAAGGTACCACGGCTGCGCAAATCAAAGTTGGTGTGGATCGCGAATCGGCGAACAACATCAATAATCCGGGTGTAATCAATATACTCTCTTCTCCGAATTTCTGCATTGATAAGAGAAGGGTAATATGATGTCGACGTCGATGTCGGGTATGGATGGATAGAGCAGGACACCGAAGGCTTCCGCTATGTAGCATGACCGGCATGATTTCCGATGACGGCCAATGAACTCAAACTCGACCACCTGAGGCCGAGGGTGGTGGGAACTGAGTACTGGGTACTGAGCCCGAGCGATGAGGATGTATAGCGATGAATCCAGTGTTCATTGCTCCATAACGTTGACTTGAATACTGGGTAATTGACTGGGATGAGGCACGGATTGGTGACAATCCACCGCTGCTATGTTGAGCACTGAAGCTTGAGGGCCGAAATCGGGGTTCTAAGACAGTGCAGAGACCATGGCCACAACAGAGACCAGCACGCGTCTTTTATCGCCCATACCACATCCACTGCCACCCTGCTTGACCACCAATATGTCGATAGTCCACTGTCATGTTACTGATATATGACTCCGCCTTCCAGTCTTTTGAAGCATACACCGCGAACGTTCATCTCAACGCGAATGCCCGGGGGCTTCAGGTTTGATGGTCGATGGTTGAACTTCGAACGTTGAACGTTAACCGATGACTCTCGAATTCCGCAGCAACCACACATCTTCCTCTCCTCTCCCTTAAATCACCGAATCCCAAAGCGACATTCTCCTCTCGTGCTCGTTGACGATTGACTGACGTTGACAACCGTATCCTGCGAGAGGAATATCTGATGATAGCCAAGTCGACCTCGAAGCTTGAACATGAAACATGGACTTGAACACTTGAGGCTAACGGTGTGACTGAGGCCGAGCGCAGTGCGGTGTGGTGGGCACGGAATCGGAGGGATGTGGTAGAAACGCGGAGGCGGACGACAGACGATGGAATTCCAGGTTCTAGAGCTCGAGCTCCGCTAGTAACGAAATCCCAGGGCGAGATCCAACTCCATCGCCAGCGACGGCAGCGGAGCTTGAGGCTTGAAGCTGTAGGACGCTGGTTGAAAAGAATTCGAAGGGTCAGGCTTCTGGTTCCCAACCACCATTCTTTGTTCGAACGGCGAACGTTCGCGTCTATCAGCGTGAGTTAGTACAAGCACAAGGTGGATAGACGTAGAGTACGATCATGGACATACCTATCTGTTTTTCCATCCCTGCTTCCTTCCTTCTCAGTCCTTCTCCCCTTTTCATAGCCTCTTCGTTTGCGACATCTCCCATCTCCCTCTTCTCTCCCTCACGTTGCGCACTGTCCCCTGCGGTCTCCATAGCATGCCACGTCCATCCGTCCATCCTTGTGCATCACCAGATCCTCCTAGAATCGGACTGCTAACCCCTCCTTTGCTGAGGCATACAAAGCTCAGACGACAGGAGGGAGAACTCCGGAGGACAGATCTGAACGAATCACACTAGGTGAGCGAGTCACAACTTTAAGACGCGTTGAAGTTGAGGTTGAACATGGTGCGGCGAAAGGACGGTCGCGGTGTAGGAACTCAAGCTCGAGGTGCTGAGGTAGCTTTTTACGAGTACTAGCATGGCACCATACGGGAGTTGGGCGTTGACCACGACTACAGCAGGGTACACATGTGCGTAGCGGAAGGCTGGAGGTCTGCTCGTTAACGGCAACGAGATCGACATCGGCGGGTTCAAACGGCGGTTGTGAACGGCGAACCTTGTGTGGCGTTACAAGCCAAGTCTTTCTCTTCTGTACTGAACGCATTGATGGTCGAGCATTGAGGCAGATGTGGGTGTTGAAATAGAGGCGCCAGAGAGGAGACGAGATTGAAAGTGGCGTGGAGGCTGTATGGAGCAGCCGAAGGCAGAGGACGCGACGATAATAGTGGATGGATGGAGAGTTGGAACACGAGAAGTGAGTAGACGGTCGGACGCAGTGGACGGAGGATAGACACAACGCTCGGCATTGTGGGTCCAGGGTGAGATACTGGCAGAAGGTGCTGAGACGAACCGGAGGATGTACTCCCAACGGCACACACGTCGAGGACCCGAGGCTGGTGACGATGTTCGCAGTATCGATAAGACGGAGGATGTATCGATGAAGATGGGACGGAGAAGAGTGCGAAAGCTAACCAGTAAATAGACGAACATGTGACGCGCTCGTTCAAAAGCATAATCAAGCATTTCAGCTGCTTTCGCCCAGAAGGAGCAGACACCAAGCTCTATCTTCCTTCTCTTCTGCCTTCAATTTTGAACGTTAGGCGTTTGAGCCTATGTGCACGCTCGCCGAATCGACGCGATCTACGTATGAGCGTCGACAAGGCCAAGGACAGGGTCATCGCGTGCGGTGGGGGGTGACATTCTCGTAGTTGTCGTATGCACCACAGCCCATAAGGACACCTGGGCCTACTGCATGCCTGCGGAGGAGAACCTGGGTCAAAAAAAAAGAGATATTGGTGCGGAGAACAAGAAGAGTTTGAAATTCACACGGTTTGGCTTATCTACACGTGAGGGCGCATACGCCGCTGAAGTTCAAGATCGTCCACGGGCCACGACATTTTCCTCTCCTCCTTTCCACCGGTTCTGTACCAACAAAAATTCTAATTCCAGCTGTAGTGCGCCTTCCGCCTTTCTCAGGAAATTCTACGTAACGAAGAGTGCATTCACAAGTTACACTCCACTTGGCTCGAGTGTATATCGAAATCCAGGTACAATCTACTCCTTAATGCTGAAAGAAAACAGAGGACGGTGTTTTATGTATATCACGGATTCAAGCCAACGCCACGAGATAGAATCCTCACCCCATCCTACGAGTCAATGTTTATTCATGAATAATCGGCAGTGTCAGGAGATCTCGGTAAAGACTTGTCGTGAATCAAGCGGCGACACTTGTCAAAGTACAGGTACAATGATATTCGCATGAACGCTACTCCGATTTATGAAGGCGACACGTCGAAAATAATCACGCTGCGACATATAGACATGAGGCAAATATCTTACAGCCTCCTAGAGGCGCCATCCGAATTCCGCAGGATAAATATAAGCGATCCGGATCTGCGTAGCTGATCCCAACTTTAAACCTTTTGCCCCAGGTATCGAAATGGGTATGTTGATCCTTTCAATTTTTTCAAACTTCTTTTAGAACAAGGCCATTAAATTCCACAGATAATATTACCAAAGTCACCGAAGAAGACATATCCCGTGCGCAGACACCTTGTAATCAGCACCCACCATTTATAGCTAACGATGAAGCAGGAAACACCACGAAAGGTATGCAGAGCGGTCATGATAGTCGAGACGATAAAGCCGGTCAGCACAACTAGGTTTGCATAGACAAAGTAACAGCCTCATCTGCGCGATTTTAGATCCTACATCCGGAAACTCTCAACCCATAGCGGGCGATCAAAGTGCCCTTGATAGCGTCGCATCTGACCAAGACCTTTCCGAGAAGACAATGCCCCGATCTGCAGGTATAAGTGGTGAAGTTTCCGAAAAGATTGCAAATCGCAGACTCTATACATTGCGTAAGTTCATGGGCTAATCGAAGTGTCCTATCTTAAAGTCTGTTCTGTTTAGAACTCCAACTACAATACACAACCGAAAGGTCCAACCTTCCATCCCTCGACTCAGTCAAACTCGTCATTTTTGGATCTGCAACCGAAGAGGAAATAGTTTTATCACCGGAAAAGGGCTCTCCAGAGACGTGGAGACAGACGCTGTTTATCGGAGTGTAAGTATTAGATGGTTAATATGAACTCACTTTTGGTTCTAACGTCGACTGAGTTTCAGAAATGCGGATGTAGACAGCTTGAAAATCGTGGCTACATCTGACGAATCGAGGGACTTCGCGTTCACAAATTTGACGAAAGGTGAATTGGCTTTTGGAGTACAAACTCGAGCCCGTGAGTACATGATCTGGGTTCTACTTGAAGGATCGGTATCTGATAAAATGTCAGGAATAACGAAGAGCTTCACAACTGGGACGGACGTGCCAGCACTCAAACTGACATTTCGAGTTGCTGGTATCGCATTAGACAACCAGATACAAGGAATTTATGATGAAGTGCTAGGTAAGTTCAAACTAGGGCTCCGGGAGAAAATATAAGTGTTAAATCTATGCAGCTCAACAATTATCCAACCGCGGAAGTAACTTGTTTGATAGCTTCGGACGAACGGGCAGTCTCATCGAGATCTCTGAAGCTATCTATGTCAACCAGCAGGCAGTTCGACTTACCTCTGATGGGCATCCTGAAATGCCGGGACGACTGAATGACGTTGGAAATTCATTTTGGAGTCGCTATGAACGCACAGGCAATGTTTCTGACCTCTCTGGGCCATCGAAAACCAGCAGCGGGCTGTTCAGCTCACCCCCGATGGCCACACCGACCTGCCAGGACGGCTTAGTAACCTTGGACTGTCACTTCGTAGTCACTTTGAACGTACAAGCGACTTCTCTGCTCTCTTGAAAGCCATCTCAAATCAGCAACGGGCCGTTCAGCTCACCCCAGATGGGCATCGTTACATGCCAATGCAGTTGAATAACCTTGGGATCTCGTTTCACAGTCGCTTTGATCATACGGGGAATCTCGCTGACATCTCGGAAGCCATCTCGAACCAGCAGCGGGCAGTCCAACTCACTCCCAATGGCGACCCTCGCATGCCAATGTGGTTGAGTAACCTTGGAAGTTCATTTCAGAGTCGCTTTGAACGTACAGGTGATCTCTCTGACCTCTCGGAGGCCATCGCAAACAAGCAGCGAGCTATCCAGCTCACCCCAGTTCGCCACCCTCACTTACCCAGGCCATTGAATGCTCTTGGAAATTCATTTCGCCGTCGCTTCGATCGTACGGGCGACCTCTCTGACCTCTCCGAGGCCATCTCAAATCAGAAGCGTGCTGTCCAACTCACCCCCGATGGCCACCCTGACATGCCTAAGTGGTTGAATAACCTTGGATTGTCCCTTCAGAGACGTTTTGGACGTACTGGCGATGTCTCTGACCTCTCGGAAGCCATCTCAAACCAGCAGCGGGCCGTCCAACTCACATCTGATGGCCACCCTGACAAGCTAGTGTGGTTTCATAACCTTGGAATTCCGTTTCAGACTCGCTTTGAATATACAAACAATCTCTCTGACCTCACAGAAGCCATCACAAACATGCAACAGACCATCCAGCTCATCCCTGATGGCCACCCTCATATGGCGAGGCCATTGGATAACCTTGGAAATGCATTTTGGCGTCGCTTTGAACGTACAAGAAATCCCTCCGACCTCTCAGAAGCCATCTCAAATCAGAAGCGGGCCATCCAACTCACCCCCGATGGCCACCCTGAAATGGCAGGACGGTTGAATAACCTTGGATTGTCATTTCACAGTCGCTTTCAACATACCGGCGACCTCTCTGACCTCTCGGAAGCCATCACAAATCAGCAGCAGGCTGTCCAACTTTGCTCTGATGGCCACCCTAACATGCCAGAACGGTTGGGTAATCTTGGAAATTCATTTTATAGTCGGTTTGAACGTACAGACAATCTCTCTGACTTGTTGGAAGCCATCACAAACCAGCAGCGGGCCATCCAACTCACCCCTGATGGTCACCCTAACATGTCGATGTGGTTGAAGAACCTTGCAAATTCATTTCACAGTCGCTTTCATTCTACGCACGATCTCGCAGATATTCATGCTGCTGCATCAACTTATCAAAAGTCTGCGACCTCCTTGGGACCACCGTCGGCTCGGTTTCAGGCTGCTCAAAAATGGGCGGAGTTATCAATGGCTCATGATCTTCCGCATTCCCTGACGGCTTATGGAATTGCGATCGACCTTATCTCTGAAATTGCGGGTATGGACAGCACCATCATGCAACGTCATACACATCTCATTGACATCTCAACTCTAACCACATCCGCCGTTGCGGCCGCCTTTGCTCATGGTGAGGCCAAAAAAGCTCTGGAATGGCTTGAACAAGGTCGTTGCCTTGTCTGGAGCCAACTCAATCAACTTCGCAGTTCTTTGAACGATCTTCACGTGCATGATGAACATCTAGCTCAACGGTTCTCAAATATCTCGAGCGCATTGGAGACATCTGGGTCACGTCGTGGATTGGAAGGCATGAGTATAGATGCCCCACTTTCAGAGAAGATTAGCTTGCAAGACGAAGCCCACATTCACATCAAGCTTTCCCGCGAATGGAGCGAGCTCCTCAACAAAATTCGCAACATTCCCCAATTCAACAACTTTCTTCAACCATCTCAGGCATCAGACCTTCTGAAATACCTCCCACAGGACGGCATCGTAATTCTTGTCAACGTTCACAAATTCCGCTGTGATGCACTGGCTCTCATCTCTGGCTCCGATGTTCCCATCCACATCCCTCTTACCGATTTTACTCATAAGGAAGCATCTGATCTCAGAGAGCGTCTACACCGCTTCCTTTCCAACAACAATGTTCGCATGCGGGAAGTCGATCGCGGCGTACGCCCCGCTCCACGTTCCGATGCCGAAAAGCACAGTGGAATACATTTCGTTCTTGGGGCACTCTGGGTGCGTGTTGTGAGGCCAATCCTGGATGGTCTTGGGTTCTCCGTGAGTTTTTCTCGGTTCTTTGTTTATTATTTTGTTGATATCCTTTTTCAAGTCTACACCACTGGCACCATCAGATATAGGCCGAATCTGGTGGTGTCCAACAGCATCTCTAGCATTTCTTCCCCTCCACGCCGCGGGAATTTATGGTCAGAGTGGGCAGTCTCAAGCTGGTTCCTGCATTTCAGACTTTGCAATTTCCTCGTATACACCTACTGTCAGCTCCCTGCTCCAGAAGCTCAAAGCATCCGACAATATGCAACAGCCTGCATCATCAAAACTTCTCATTATCAGCCAACCAAACACCCCACGCTGCTCTCCTATCCCTGCCACCACAGAGGAAATGAATTTCATTTGGCAAACAGTCAGGACTTATAACGGCGAATGCCAGCGTCTGGAAGGAGCGTCCGCATTGGTCCGCAAGGTGAAACTCGAAATGGAATCGCATGGTTCGATCCACTTCGCATGCCACGCCACCCAGGATCTCAAAAACCCTCTCAAAAGCGGCTTCTACCTCCACGACGGGCAACTGGAACTTTTGGAGATCATGAAGCAGAAGTTCGCCGTTCGAGAGTTGGCATTTTTGTCCGCATGTCAAACAAGTACTGGCGATAAAAAGCTTTCAGAAGAAGCGGTTCACCTGGCGGCTGGAATGCTCGCAGCTGGATATCGGAGCGTGGTGGCGACTATGTGGTCCATCAAGGACAAGTTCGGCCCCGTCGTAGCGGAAAGTTTCTACCAGAACCTTATGGAGAGGAGAAAGATCTCAGGACAGCCACGAGTCGATGGCAGGCATGCTGCACACGCTCTTCATCATGCTATTCAAGACATACGAATGACACTTAGTGATACGGAGCAAGATCTTCTGACTTGGGTGCCATACGTTCATTTTGGCTACTAATTTCCTTTTCGCTAATCGTCTTTAGTATAAGGCTCGGAGAATGTATACTATTGTTACGCGGAATGCTGCTCTATCCCTTCACCAGAATTTTTTTTCGTATTTCTATGTTCAAAAAACAACTAATTGTTTACCATCTCGGTGAATTTTCCACATCGGGAGGTTTCATGAGCAGTTCCACAACATCTACAGTACTGTAAGCTGAACCTTCACAAGGAGTAGAGCGGCTATAAGGATTGTCTTCGACGCATTGAAAAATTTGACAGTTTACCCAAGCTCGATAGCCTGAGACGGAGTGAAATACTGGCAGGCCGAGGAGGGATTTCGATTTGATGTAAATCGGATTAGTGTTGGAACTAGGGGGTCAATGCAGCTCTATAGACCATGTTCATTAGAGCAGCTAGGAACAGTAAATAATACATGAAGCCTGTGCAAAGGTCGAACCGTAATTTAGACTAATTTTCTAGGTCAATTAAATAGAGAAAATTTGTACCAAAGAGTTTAATCTATTACACGAGCCCAAATTTTCCTCACTCCTCAGCGGTCCCCATTTCACCGTATCTGCCGATCAACAGTATCGTATAGTATATTTCTTGCTTCCGCCTCCACCAGCAAACTGGGGATCGTCGTGTTAATGTCACTGTCAACATTCGCCGATCGTCTAAAAAACCAGAATAGCGGGCAATTCCAGTCGCCTGTGTAATCAAAGTCGACTATGAGAGTCGAGTCCCACACAAATGGGTCCAGCCTCCGGGAGGAAGATTCAAGACGCGTATGAAGACCTGAGGGAAAGGGTGGTTATATATTGCTGAGAAGGGTATGGTTTTGTAGAATATACAAGCAGACTCTAATTCGACCACGGAGAGAGTGAGAGTGAAGATTTCTATTGACATGACCTCAAAGAAACGAGCGCGAGTTGGCGCACAGGTGAATTCAGCCACAATCCTGGTGGCGAGTAAAGATTTAAAGGCGTGTCGATGTTGGGTTGTATGTAGCACAATGTGTTGCGGTGCATCGTCATTTGACGACGAAGAAAGTCGGACGAATTCATTCGACAAGCACAGGTAGTTCTATTTTCGAAGAGTCTTTGAGCAGACACGGTCTACCGCCAATGTCAATCGGTGCCCCTACTCCGTCACCACGATAGGTGAGGACGTGCTCATCGTGCATGGTGCATGGGACTTGGAGCTTGAGCTTGAAAGCTTGAACATCTGGGCCATAGGTTGATGGGAGGCCGATGACATGAGATATATAGGGGGGATGATAATCTGCTTGTAGAAAGAATAGATCTACCAGATGTAGCAAGAAAGAGGGAAGAAATGATCAAGGAAAAGATGTAGCAGTAGAATGTTGAGGTCGAACGGCCAGACGGACCGACTCGGAGGCGCCGGACTTGATGAATGGGGCCCCCCTCTGGATGCGTACGAAAGCCGTTCAACAGCCTGCCCATGCTAGTTCGCAGGCCCAACGTGTCTGAGATCTGAATATTCTAATCTTCATCCGTCCGCACTCTTCTCCTTGCGTCACTGTAGATGGCCTGTCGCTGTACCGCCCAAACCCTCCAGAACCAAATCCGGTCCTCGGCCTGATCTCCATAATGTGAACGCCTGTTCCACTCCGGACATCGTCACCAGTTTCCAAGGCATTGGCGTGTATGCTGCTCAGCGTACATCATCCGAATCGTCTCAGCACCTCCGTGCACCTTTGCCTGCATCCCATCCCGGATTCCCCACGACGAATTTTGCGTCTATCCATTATGGCCGTCCATCTATCCACTCCTCCTGTTCCATCCCTCCTTTATCACCATACTTCAGGTCTCCACTACAATTGTCGCGTCCACAACCACGTTTCCTCCTGGTATTCCTTCCCACCAGCAACCTTAGCATGCCATCTCCCTCAACCTAGACCTCAGGCCTCATCGTCCATGCCTCGAGCGTCCACACTAGTCTCGAACTTTGACCACGCGCTTGTAGAGAAGTACACCTTCAACGTTCATTGCCCAAACCCGCCGTCAACGTCAGCGTCACGAGGTCTCAAAGATACATGGCGGACTATCATAGCATGCGGGCTAACCAGTGGTCCTGGCCATGTTCAACGATTGACACCCAATGTTCGTCGTCTGATAGCCGTATTTGTACTCGTCAACACCTGTCTCGGCACTTCGCTAAATCACACCCAATATCGACCTCGACGCGTCTTAGAGTGAAAGTTAGAAATGCTTTCCCCCACAGAACAGTCCGCGGAATTCATTTTTCACCCGAGAAGGAAAGAAGGAGGACAAGCGGATAAGAGACGTAGAATCTCGTTTCCGTGGATGGATACCTCAGGCGGCAGCTGGCAATAGATTGGTACGTACATGGCCATGCTCTGTCTTATGCTTGTACTAACTCACGCTCGCTGGTAGACGGTGCTGAACCCGGTGAACATTCGTCTTTCAACTTTTGGAAAGTGGGCAGTGAACACGGCAGCTCGATCTTTCCATTTCAACTCGCAGCCTGCCACTTCAAACTCCAAGGCTTCATTTTTGTGTTCCTCCGCCGCTGCAGGCGCTGATAATGAATCTCACCAGCCATCTCCTTACTGGCTGGGCTTGACCTCTGGAAGGACTCGGATGCATGTCCTATGCAACACTTCCCTCCGCCTCTATTGTTGCTCAATGCCACTGGGTCCTCAACGTTCAGATTCGGATTCGGATTCCGTGTCCATCATGCCCAGGCGTGCAAACTACAAGCTTCGTGTTTCGAGTTGCCCTAGGCTCGTTCATCGGACGTTCCTCTCGTCGGATACGGTACGTACTCGAGGTTAACGTACACGTTGGTTGGTCAAAGGCCCACGCCAAACGGTCGGTCGACAACGATGAGAGGAGTTATCGTTCTCAGTCGGTAATCTAGTGGCGACAAATTGGTATGTACATGACCGTACTCTATTTCTACCCACATTGTGCTAACTTGCGCTGGTAGATGAGGAAATTCGTCGTTTGCCGTTGGAATAGTGGATAGAGAACAGCGTCAAGGGCCTTGATCTTTCGAGTTCTTTTTCAACTGGCCTTATATTCACCCCCCATTCAGACTTCTATAATTGGATCTTCCTCTGGTTGGATATGGTATTCAGGTCAACGGCAGTCGGTCAATCTAACGACGAGATGCAATTTTCTTTTCGGGATTTCGCTGATTTTGAGGAGGATGTATGCAGAATTCGTGAGTTATCGTTTATCGTTTATCGTTCGAAGCTCTCTGTTAACGATTGATAATCAAGCTATCATCGCGGTCGGGAATTCATGTTGACGTCCATCTTAACGTTCAGACTTAGGGCTTCGAAAAACTGGAAGGCGAAGGCGAATCCCACATCATCGACTTGGGCCAATATCAAGCTGTCATATTACTGCAGCGACATAGTGGAACCCATCCATAACCTATGCCGGTCAACGTTCGACGTCCAGCACCGACGCCACTTACTGGTCGCTATACGCTGGTCACTGGTCATTGGATTCCTCGC
>Ga0247741_1001772_pt1 | contig 12011 bp, 14 predicted proteins | sample UWRJL213509R2_FD_180945 | JGI IMG/M metagenome (GOLD analysis project Ga0247741, IMG submission 180945) | Plant litter microbial communities from Arlington Agricultural Research Station in Wisconsin, United States - UWRJ-L213-509R-2 | ecosystem: Environmental > Terrestrial > Plant litter >...
GATCCCCGATAGTGTTCGTGTGAGACGCCATCTTGGTGGTTGTGCTGGTAGTTTTAGCAGTCGAGTCGATGTTGGGGGGAGGGTTGGGCATAGTAGATACAGACACGGGCGCAGGCAAAGGCGCAGTCACGAACACATCCTGCCTCTGCTGCGCATGCTGCGACCGCGCTTGGGAAGTGAGAGTATGAAAGAGCGTTGTGTCTGTCAATGAAAATAAAATGGTACATCATTAGATCCATCTTGGTTTACGGGGAACGCGGAACGCACTAGCACCCTCGAATACACCCCACTCAATGCCCTTCAGCATTGGCATACTATGAGCAAGTCGGCAGTCAGCTTGGTCGCTAATTCGGTAGGATGTGTTATCAAGCTTTTATGCACGACATTAGCACCATTTCATATGTTGGATGGACGAAGAGAAGAGAGCCGGGGCTCGACGCACCTCCCTGGTTAGTTCCTGTAACATGTCTCCCGGCCTCAAAGAGAGCTGAGCTTTCAACCCCATCAGCCGCTCGATATCAGCACGTTGACGAGCGAGCAGGATCCGTTGGGTTTGAATGAATGTTTCGAGTGTTTGAATGCTGAGATCGGGAAGAACATGTGTTATGTAGTTGTCATGCGGATTGAAGTAGAATGCGACGGACGTACGCCTGTGTGTGTAAATCTGAGCCCTCCATTAGATTGGCCATCTCTGCTGGCACTCGCTCAGGAACGGAGCATGAATTGACGATCTTGCAAGTCTTTGTTCAAGTGCGAGAATTTGGTGCAGTGGCCGTTGTTGAATCTGAGCACAAACTTCGGATAGCTGTTCAGCAGCGTTGGAATAGAGTGGGATAGGTGTATGTAGTGCAGTCCGATATCGATGTATGCAAGATTAGACGGAAGAGACATCTGAATGCTTTCTTGAACGCTGGTGCCGAGCCTTGCCGAAGTGGTCCAGATGTCACACGCATCCGACTTTCGTTCACCCACTGAGGTTGCCATTGGCTTCCTTCACGAACATGCTTAGGCATTTGGCATAGAGGTATGCATCGATCCGCTTCCATGTCTCAATACTTAACGAACTCAATTTACAGGACCTACCGGCCCAATACTCGTTTATTCTTCCAACACTAGTCTCTTCAAGACATCAACATATTGCTCGTTAAACTTAGGAAAGGATGCAGATGCCGAACGAATCGCCCCATTGGTCTGCCTCGTGAGATAGTCAGCCCTACGTGCACTCTAGCACGGTAACAACGGTCTTAACTTCCAGCCTGAGCCTAATGCCCCGAGGTAAGTACCTCGACCACCTAGGTCAATCTGTAACCCTACTCACCCTTAATCTTAAACAGATGAATCGTGGCAGATTGGAAATATATTACCAACTCTCATTCCAGTCGACGGTGACGCCTTGGGGGCCCAGCTGGGCCTGCCCTTGTTATCTTTGGCTGGATCAGATTTCGTTGGTTCATTCCCCAACGCCAATACCACTCTTGTTGGAGCTTTACAGCTGCTGGGTGAGTCTACTCGAATATATTGTTTACTTCTACAACCTCGGCGCTAAATGGTGGTCCTCAGTAAAGTCACACCGCGGTCAGACCTATTCTCCATAAGTAACAAGGTTGCCAGCCTGGTGGGCACGGATGGTCAATTTTTGTGCGTCGTTGACACTACTCGTCGATCGATTATTCTCGCTGATCTAAAATTTCAATCTAAAATACTCAAGTGCATCGACGACGCGAGGGTCATCACTACCGTGGAGCATCGTGTGTTCAAGTCTGTACCCAGACTAGTCCGACCGTGGCTTTGGCCGCTACGAGCCAGTTCTACGGAGATCCTAACGCGCCGTATTTCAGGTGAAGCTTTAATAATAATAGAATGCAAAAAGTGGAGTGGAAAACCAATAGGTATCTTCCACCTTCATCGCTCGGGCGAACTCTATGCGACCTGCTTCTGTCGCAAACAACCGTTGACGCTTGGGGGTCTTTTTCTCGGACGTCTGACCCGAATACTTCGCCTGCGTACCTAGCGGCGAGGGGATATGCAACCACGGCTAATGCGCTCAAAAAGGCGGGTACGTGGAACGCTGTTTGCTGCCACGTTTTGCTGTTAAGGTTGTTGGACGCGGAGCTGAAGAGCGTGAATTCGCCCGAACAACAGCAATGCGAGCCTTTAGGGTATCCTATCACGATGTTATTTGAGTAGCTAGCTGAAGAGAAGCGGCTATATTTACACGATATTTACATAGCCTGTTGCATTTCGTGGTACTTATACTGCCGATGACAGTTTGCATTGCAGTTATACTAATAATCGCCCAGGTCGTAACGACCTTATAGACTTGATTTTCAATCTCTCAGGTCATTCAGCTTTAATTCCCTCGTCTTATCCATGCAAAAATTCGGTGGAACACAAACCGAATTGATTATCGAAGTGATTGTGTAATATAAGGTATCACTCTCTCTCAAAAATCCATCCCATACCCTGGCCAGTGCTACATGATTAAGGTGGCCGTGATAGTGATGGTTGGGGACTGGATAATCGTCAGTGGGAGAGCAATTGTATGATGAAGATAACGTCAAGACTCACACGAAGGGTCGAAATGGTTGGAAAATGCATCGCGAGCAAAAAGCGCTCAAGCGATGGTGCAGTAGGCTTGGCCGCCTGAGCCTCCCGGGTCCTCCTGGTCGGCAGGGATGTCAACGGGGGCCTGCGAGACGACACAATATGCTTGGCCACCCGAGCCTCCAGGGTCCTCCTAGTCGGCGGGGATGTCGACGGTGACGGGGGCCGAGATTGTGAAGAAGGTATCCATTGGTGTGATATGAAAGTTGCGAATGCGACTGGGGAATTTTTCGTCGACTTTGATGCAATATTTATACATTCAAAATGACCACCCAGCTAAATTAGTCGCCTGTATGGTGGAGTCATTCGAATGAATTCACGGAGACTTGGGCCAGAGAGTTTTGAATTACCCGGCCGGCAATTTCAGGGTATTAATTCGCAAATCTGTGTCGGGGGCACCGCTACTCACCAGGTGTGAGGACGTCAACACAAGACACCAATGAGATATTATAACCGGGAATAGAGTTGATGTTGACAGGATATGTCACTGGGTGAGATACAATAAAAAGGATCATAATAAGGTGAGCGATCACAATAAGGTAGGTGGTCCTATTGTCTTTCCAATTGTCTTTACCGGCCAAGACATCCTGATTCACTTCTTCCATTTACAATAGACGCCTTGTAAGAACGAATGACTTAATCTTTGACGACCTCATTTTAAGCCCCTGTTCTATCATGTTAAGCGCTCACCGAATGCACATAGTGAAATTTACGGAATTACAGCTCATCCACCATATTTTTTTATTGACAAGCTACCTTTGTTGACAGCAGCTTTAAAAATGCAATGCTTCATACCATTGATCACAGTCTTCCTCTATCCGATACTGCCAAGTATAAGATTCGTACTTTTTGTCGGGCCGTACCAATATCACAACTCTCAGTGGCATATCCTCTCCTCCAGTGATGAGATCCCGTAGGTCCTCCAGCTGCCGTGGGGTATATATGAATGCAGAGTGGGCATATATTATGACCCCGCTCGAAACTCCACGTCGTCTCAAAGTTCCTTTAGGGTCATTCATCAATGGAGTGGTGCTGATGAGCCTTTTAAGTTGAATGTGGGTGCCTTCCAGATACTCAGCGGAAACTTTGGCGTGGGTATGAATGGTGAGGAGTCGAAAAAGAGGGAAATTCAGCACATGAGGTACTTCTTGAGCGATCGTGAGCTCCTCGAGGATTCTGGCGCATATTTTGTTTGAAGAACCCCATAAGTTATGATCGAGGTCAAGGACCTCAAGGCTTGCAGAACAACTCTGGAGGATCGATCGAAGAGCAGAAGAGAAGTTCGGAAATGTGAAGGAGAGATGGGAGACATTCCTAATCTGGTTCGAGAAATGCGAGGTTGCATTGGAATTCCAATCTTCTTTGCGGCAGCTGCGCGATGATTTGAACCGAAAATGAGTGAGATTGAGACAGGTAATGTAGTCGAATACAGTGGGTGTGACAATTCCCCAAACGTCTAGTGTTAAGCTCCTCAAACTCTCCAGATTGGAAATTTGACGTCTTGTAGGACCCGAAGGGCCAGGGGCTGCATAAATTGTGAATGTGAAGACACCGCATGTTAAATTTTTGCAGTGGGCCACAACAATTGCCCATGAGTCGAGGCTGGAGAAGGAAGGGACGAGGTGAGTGAGCTGTGCCCAATGAGAGGGGGTGTCCGGAACGAGATTGAGGTACACGTCGTCTTCAATCGAAAAATCAACGCAAAGCCTTCGAAGATGTGGAAGAGTGTAGAAAAGCTTCTTCAATCGAGGCAATGCATGCCTGTCCTCGTGCGCTTGATTGTCGTCGACATCCAGGGGCTCAGTATCCAGAAGAATGAGGGACTCTGTATCCAGAAGAATGAGGGACTCTGTATCCCTCATTATGGGTATGAGCAGGTCTAGGTCTTTCGGAGCGCAAAAAAGTGTTGTTACGCGGCTTTTGAAGACGTCCTCAAACTCGCGGAGTATGGTAACGCAATCATTGCAGACATCATTCCCCTCCAACTCGTAACCCAGGACGAACAGCGCAACAGGCAGTCCTCCAGCACGCTCAACCCACTGTAATACCCGTAGCCAGAATTCACGGCAGGCTTCGTGATGAATTCTGAATGTGAGGGACGTCCATAGCTGTGGTGTGTGCAGCGCAAGTTCATTCCATCGAGGGGAGACGAGTCGCAGAATTTGAACGGCGTTGTTTCGTCGCAAGTTACCAGTGGTCTTGACTGGCAGCGATTCTAGAAATATCTTTGCTGCGATCTCGGGAGGGAGAAAATCTGCTGGGTCTTGAATCATGATGAAGCCTATGGTGATCGACGAACAAGCTGGATTGAAGATCTCTAATTTTTATTGCGAGTGAAGCGAGGGGTGGAATGCCCGGACACACGAGTCACGCCTCTATGAAGACAGCACCTAACTATACGCCTCAAGGACGTGCGAGCTGAGCCAGATCCAAGAGCGAGAGAGATGGTAATCAAGTGTGCACTGTGGGTGAGTAGTGCAAGTCGGAGGGCCACCGACCAGTTAAAAATGGACACGATGTGACATAAGCGCGTGATAGGCTGTCACGGTCTGGTCCACTGAGAGCCACTGCGCAGTAAATAAATCTCCGTTTACGGTTGTTCGATCGGCCTGCCTATATGCGATTTCGGGATATTGAGATATAGCGAAGGTGTGTAAAATTATCCCTAGCAAATATTGGAGAGAGGTAGGCTTAACAAAAAGAATTTGCATTGTAATCGCGGCAAGCCGGTCGCACGCGTTGAGCGCTTCTTGAGCGCCTAATATAGGCAGAACATGGGCTTAAAATGAGGTCGTCAAAGATTAAGTCATTTGTTCTTCCAAGGCGTCTATTGTAAATGGAAGAAGTGAATCAGGATGTCTTGGCCGGTAAAGACAATTGGAAAGACAATAGGACCACCTACCTTATTGTGATCACTCACCTTATTATGATCCTTTTTATTGTATCTCACCCAGTGACATATCCTGTCAACATCAACTCTATTCCCGGTTATAATATCTCATTGGCGTCTTTTGTTGACGTCCTCACACCTGGTCATTAGCGGTGCCCCCGACACAGATTTGCGAATTAATACCCTGACATTGTCGGCCGGGTAATTCAAAACTCTCTGTTCCAAGTCTCCGTGAATTCATTCGAATGACTCCACCATACAGGCGACTATTTTAGCTGGGTGGTCATTTTGAAAGTATAAATATTGCATCAAAGTCGACGAAAAATTCCCCAGTCGCATTCGCAACTTTCATATCACACCAATGGATACCTTCTTCACAATCTCGGCCCCCGTCACCGTCGACATCCCCGCCGACCAGGAAGACCCAGGAGGCTCGGGCGGCCAAGCTTACTGCGTCGTCTCGCAGACCCCCGTTGACATCCCTGCCGACCAGGAGGACCCGGGAGGCTCAGGCGGCCAAGCCTACTGCACCATCGCTTGAGCGCTTTTTGCTCGCGATGCATTTTCCAACCTTTTCGACCCTTCGTGTGAGTCTTAACGTTATCTTCATCATACAATTGCTCTCCCATTGACGATTATCCAGTCCCAACCATCACTATCACGGCCACCTTAATCACGTAGCACTGGCCAGGGTATGGGATGGATTTTTGAGAGAGAGTGATACCTTATATTACACAATCACCTCGATAATCAATTCGGTTTGTGCTCCGCCTGAAATTTTGTATGGATAAGCCGCGTGAATTAAAGCCGAATGACCTGGCAGATTGAAAATCAAGTCTCTAAAATCATTACAATCTGGAAGGTCATTAGAATAACTGTAATGCAAGTCATATGCATATTACTCCAGTCTCGAAAAAAAGCCGTTGTCGGTAGTACACATGTATGTTGACCTGAAACAACTCACGAAGGTATTTTTTCTGTTGCTGCGAGACGTTGGATAGTTTGGCAGGAGGGGCACATCCCCCCGATCCGGATGCCAGAAATCAAGCAAAAATTTGCTCTTGCTCTGATTCTACTCACATCTACCCGAACAACGATCCGGGTTCATACAATTTTGCAAAATTGGTGGTCCTCGTTCAGTTATCCCCATGCCGCAAAGCATGTGTGGAGATGATCTTCAACGAAGACTCTGAGCTCGAATGGAAACCCATGCGTGTCGATACGTTTGAGTCTTCTTTAGTGCTTCCTCAAGAGCTGATGATGTCGAAAACCACAGATAATCAATTTCAACGACTCAGAGGCAGAACCCAGGTATACGTCGCATACATAAATGATAAATTATCCTCCTCAAAACCCGCCTCCAGCCGCCCATTACCTGCGGCCCTTCTTCTTCTGGGCATTCCCACTGATCTCGGCCAACGGTTGACGGCAAGAACACTCGTGCGTGCAGAAACCATTGAGCGTGGGGTGAGCACCGTGCTTGCGTGAAGGGGCTGCCCCGTATACACGGCACTCATGGGTGGTTCCGCAGAGAACGTTGTAGTTGTGCGAGGTACAGGTCATGGGGACGGTACGACGGCTGTAAATGGGTTGTTTTAGCTTCCGGATACTGGTGGCTCCAAATAGAGTACTCACTAGATGAGATTGTAAACTGGTTCTTCGGAACGAGCCTCATACACCGAGTCGTAGTCATAAGCCGCTGGTGCAGCGAGGACGCTGGAAGCAGCGACGAGGGCAGTGAAGATCATCATCTTGGAGAAATGCATGGTGGACGGATATGTAGATGAATAAACGGTTAATTTTTTGAGAGTTGTAGCTGGTTCTGCAAAGGAACTATTTCAGTGACGCTGAAAGAAGAATTAGACAAGATGGAATGAAAGACTGACTTCAAGTGACCGGCACTAGGTAGGAGATGTAGGTGGGCAAGCGCAGCTTGATAATTACCAGTCTTCGTCTATGGTATTTTATACGAATCCCGCCTCTGCTGCAAGTTGTACTTCCATTCTAAGCCATCCAACCGTCAAGCCCGAGATTCGTCAGCGTTTCTTCATGCTGACGTTCATGTCTCTGCAGAGCGTAAGCCCTGACGGTTTGAAACTGAGAAGAGCAACGTCAATCACCTTCTTTTCATCACCTTCTGTTCGATTCCTAATTTTGAATGTGATTTTCAAATCCCACCTACACTAAAATAACAACTACACATACACTCCTTCTCTGATGCGAGGCCACTTGAGGAGATCATTTGGCGATTGTCCTTCAGAAGAGCCGCATATTCCAGGTCAGAGCAGTAATACTGTAGCTTCACAACCAGGTCGACTTCCGACATTTGGTGCCTAATGCTCATATACAATGCCTCCGCACGGACTTATCCCAATCGGAGGCAGTATGGCGCTTGTACAATGTACGGTTAACGTTGATCGCATTTGACGCCTTCCGATCGTCAGCCACTCCATGATCCATCCCCATTTGGTTGAAGCAAACCTGGCGGCAGATGCTGACCTGCAGGTTTCATGAGTACTGCGGAGATGGTTTCCATCGTCCCATGGTTCTAGTTTCTACGACCTTGCGAGGCTGCTGACACAACTGAGCAGGAGTCGCAGTTGGAACTACTAAGAAGGACCCTTGAGGGCTCGTTGCCCGGCACCCTGAGTTCCTTGGTCAGCCTTCATTCCACGCTGATGCACTCCTGGGGGCGTGCGCCACATTCGTCATGTGCAGACGGTGGGGGTGTGCTTTAGGACTCGATATTAGTGGCTGAAAGAGTGAGTACCAAAAATCCTAGGCCTGGACGTCGGCGGCGATCTTCAAACTGGCGATGAAACATACAAATAACTCCTCCTTGTGCATATCTCTAAATCCGGTACCATGTAGCAGGCCCAACCAGAGCTAACCCAGAGCTAACCAGGCAGAGCTGGTGCCGGAGCCGGAACCAGACACAAAAGGTCTTCAGGGGGGTTACCTTCTTTTCATCATGCGAGAGTCTCAACTAAGCGCCAGTTGTAGATTTATACAATCACGATCGACTGGGTGTTGAACATTGAATGGATATCAAAGTGCGGGTGATATAGAGGTCTCGAATAGTCAGGTAGTTAAATTTCTTCTTTTCCGTCCTTCGTCCATCTAATATATGCGCATGCCGACAAATCCAAAAGAAAAGATAGTACACCACGAGCCTCTGGCCATAGCCAAACCTTCAATTTCCAGTTCCTAGATAAACGATGGTCAGACAAGGTTATTGATGTCTATTAACCCTCAGAACGTACCGTCCAGCTCGTACACAAATAGACCTACACTTCAACGCATCAAGCCCTAGCCTTCTTCGCGGCCTTCTCTTTCTGCTTCGCCTCTTTTTCCTTCTTCACTCTCTCCTTCTCCGCCTCCACCTTGGCGATCTCATGCGCTTTCTCGTTGAGCCCCAGACGGTTGCGTGCGATTTCGTACGCATAGAATTGGATACGTGTTACTAAAGGAGAGTTAGCATCGAGTAAGCCGAAGTTGAAATGTTGAAAACGAAAGGGCAGAGGGTGGATGCAGTGGATGGTATGTAACACGAACGAAAACCAACAAGGAATCAATGCAAGGAAAGAGACGTAAACATACCGAAAATCGTATTCTTCTCGCCGTATTCATCCCTCGCGTCGGTGCGGATGAGTGAGCCGAAGTTGTAGTCTTTGACCTTGTCTTTGTAGCTGAATATATGAGAAGAAGGTTGTTCGTTAGTGGGGTTTGGAATCGACATGAAGAGGCAAGTAAGGCGAGGGGTGGGTATGGAGAGGAAGGGAGAGGTAAGAGACAGCGGAGCCGGTGCTTCCGCCTCCGCCTGCATCACAGCATGATGTTTCATCCATCCGCCAGTACACCATCCAACACACACTAGAATAGCACCGATACTCACCTCTCACAGAACACCCTCCACCTCTTCTTCCCATCCGCGCTCTTCATCCAGTCCTCGTCCACCACAACGAGCTTCTTATGCTCATCCTCTGCGAGCTCGGGGAATGTGCTCATCGTGTGCTCGAATATCTCATCGTCGTATTTGGTGAGTTTTAGGGCGGAGGGGTGCACCTTTTCAAGGAGGTTCCAGTATGTTTGGGCCTGTTCGACGGCTTTCACTGCGAACCTGGGTGTAAGAAGGACGGTTAGATTAGATTACACGAGAGCAGAAAAGAAGGATAGGAGAAGGGCATGACATACTGTTTCTCAATCTATGAGAGATGTAATAGAATAGAGCATCAGCGATATTGATAGGATATTCGCATAGCAAGATGGAAGGCAGGTTAACGCCACACACCTCCATGAGATTCTGAGCGTTGTTTGGATCGAACTGGGTCGGTGCAGCCATTGTGTGGGATTAGGATTGCGGTTTGGGTAGGGGTAGATGTAGGAGCACGAAGCTATGTTGCACAGGGGCGAGGATCAGACAATTGTAACGTCAAGACGCTGTTCACCCAAAACGCTGAAGAACAGCAGGTCGGTTGTTAGTGGCTGAACAAAAGGCGAGTTGAGGGAAAGCGCTCACCTTACAGATAGATAGAGACGATGAGGTGGCAGTTCAGGACAGAGAATGAAACCCGAGGTGGCTGTCACCGTCTGAGCAGACACCAATAAACTACCCGCCGGTCAGACTGAGCCGGTTGCCAGAGAGTGGGAGAGTTACAGGTGTAAATCAGGCCAGTTGAGTACCTTGAAGAAAGCTGTGAGCTGGCGGATGCGTGTCGTGTTCGTGTCCGTGCGTGATGTCCAAGTTCAATACGCGAAATGTTCATGTGATCATATTGGCGGCTGGCAGAAACCTCGGATGTCAGATCCTCGATGTTCGGGATCCGCGTCTTTCAATTTGTCCGTTGAGACTGAAGGTTGTGCAAAAATCGATGTACGGATTTTTTAGAATGTATGGAATCGTTCTCAGCGAGGACTTTGCATCGCAAGCTTGAGGACCAACTTGAAGGATTTTGCAGGAGCACAACTTGAAGCTTGAAGGACTATCTGTGCGTGGGAGATGTCTTCGGCAGAGTGCGGCACGAGCTGCGTCAGAACTCGCTGTTGGTTCAATCAGTGCTACCTTCTTTCGTTTCTTCGCTCGCGTCTCCTAATTTCATACCAATTTTACTTTTGCTTACTCTTTTAACTAATTAACGGCCCATCCAAGGTATACAAAGGGGAAAGAGCGACCCGGAATCTGAAGTCCGACTGTCCATATGAAATTGATCAGCGTCCGATGATAAGAGAGGAGAATTTTATCTTGGGGATGGTAGTACAACCAATAAAGCTAATATTGCATAGTATCTACAATGTGCACCCACAATCGATTCCCTTCCATTCCTCCAAAAGGTTGATAATCTGGGCGTTATTTCCTTCCCTCGCTATTTCAACGGCCGTCTTCCCAGTTCCATCAGGCAATTCAAGGTCTGTCCCGCAGGCCAAGAAAAGCGTCGCCATTTCCACATTACCATGCTTGACTGCCATATGTAGAGGGTATGGCGGTGGTAAATAATTACCGGGATCATTTGGGTCTGCTCCATGATCCAGTAGGTATTCAGCAGTGGTGAGGTATCCTTTGTGAGCTGCCGCTGCCAAGGCCGACGATCCGTTGACTTGTGCGCCGTGCTGAAGTAAAAACCCCACCATCTCTGGGGAATCATACCGAAAAGCAGCGTATGCGAGAGGAGAGATTGTATCGTTGGACATTGCATTCGGATCAGCTCCCAATGAAACTAGATGTCCGATAAACTCCTTTGATACCACCGAAGCGAGGGAAATTGCAAGAAGTGTTCCACGTCGCTCATAGAACTCGGTTATGCATGCTGGATTCCTGGCGTATATGAGATTGAATACCTCGATGGAGTTGCTAGCTGCCGCTGCGCGAAAGACTTTGTCGTCGAGGTGGCCTGGATTGTATATTTCGAGAAGATGTCGAACGATTTTGTCTCTCCCACTAAATGCAGCCTCTTGGAACATGTCGAATAAGATGCTGTCGCTAATGGTAAGGGAAGAGCCAGATAAGATGGTTGATAATGCCGAGAGGTCACCATTTCTGCAGGCCTCGAGAGCGTCATTTTGCGACATGGCTGAAAGTTCAGAGAGAAGAGTTGTAACAAAAGATAATCATCAGTTTGATCGGTGCAGATGCAGCGCCCACACGCGCCCACAGATACCTTTTTGAGAAACACAAAACAACACCAATGAGTGATTCTGTGAACATCTCTTTGGAAATGATAATCTCATCTCAGGCTAGTTAAAGTGTGGTGCCCCGATGAAAGCAAATTTTGGATCCGTTGGGTAAGGCATACATAGATTGTCACATCAGTGTTTGCCGATTTTTCTAGTGGGCTCTTTGGGGCTTTTAGGGGCTATTCGGCTAGTTGACGAGCCGACGAGCTAAACGAGTCAACTAGCCAAAAAGTAGTGAAGAGTTCAAGGACTCGTCATAAATTTAATTAAGTCAACATCAGTCTCAAGAGGTAATAACTTTTACCCTCCCTTATAGCTTATAACCTTTTTGATTTTAGACATCTCT
>Ga0247741_1001774_pt1 | contig 12001 bp, 11 predicted proteins | sample UWRJL213509R2_FD_180945 | JGI IMG/M metagenome (GOLD analysis project Ga0247741, IMG submission 180945) | Plant litter microbial communities from Arlington Agricultural Research Station in Wisconsin, United States - UWRJ-L213-509R-2 | ecosystem: Environmental > Terrestrial > Plant litter >...
AGCTCGGCTCCGTGAATACTGTCGGCAAAATAGTATCAGGGAAGTTGGAATGTCTCATCAGATATTTCGAGGAATTGAGATTGGGCATCGCTACTTGGGCGATCCGCTGTGTTGGTATATACCCAATAGAACTGATGGTACAGTACAGTTTCTTTGATGTTGATATGTTTTCCATCTCAAAGTCTACACGGCAGGGCACGAAGAATCTCCGAGCCGACCATCTGGAATTTCGTTTGAGGTTTTGGACTGGCTTTCGAACACGACCCATCCAGATTCATATCTCCGTATTGGAGAGCCCCAGATTTGGAGGTTCGTCCTCCAGTTTCAGTTTAGTATCCACTAAGCCTTACCTTATGCAGCACCTATGCAGCGATGAAGGAACGGGCGAGGAGTGAGCATCGCGTTTGAGTATATCTCAGGATGCACAATGCGCATTTGATATTATGAGAACAGTGCAAAGGTTGGATAGCGACAGCTAATCGCGTATAATGTATAGTGCACACAGAATTGGCAGAGAACTTGGTCAAACCTAGACCATAATATTAAGTTACGTGAGTGGTCAGACGACTAGATAGACTCGGATTCACAGGAGTCTATGCTAGATGTCTTGTTGCGTCCATCACATTACGACAATTGCGATGTATTATTTGGGTACCTATGGGCTCTATTATCCTATCCGCCCACTTCCACCGTCGCTTCCTCTTGTCATTTGATTATTATTTTACGCGCCCTTCTTTTGCCATGCAGAAACCGTCTACTCAAGAGCAACACTATTTCCTCGAAGTAAAGTTGCTTAATTTACCCTTGCCACGAGTCTCATGAAGTGTCTAGCATGTGTGCAACCCTCGAGAGCATTACGCAGTTGAAGGCCCTCTTACTGAAATTACACTCAAAACAATAAACAAACACGTAGTTGCGGTCAGTAAGAAAGATTTTGACGCAAGCGCCATAATCTAACGCTCCATTCTGGTATAAGGACGACGACGACGGGAATGCACTCAATGCGTTCATCCTTGCCACAGGTGGGACGCACACACAAGTATTACTGAAGCCAGCTTCTACAACAACAAACGAGAAGCTCTCGCTTACAGACATCTTTCCGAATGGCGCCGTCAGCCTTCGCGTGATGAACATGCCATTTACTCTTACAAAATGCAGTACAGATTGGCGCCTCTATATCTCAAGCGATAAAGCCCCTGCCCCACGAAACATGGCAATTTGGACTCTGTTTGGGCGCGAGTGGTTTGGGAACATTCTTGTAGTGAAGTACCGTGCCAATGACCCAACGACGCTTGAAAGTGTGGATGCGAAAGATCAAGAGCTCGCACTCCATATTCTTGGCTCGTAAGTTCAGCAATCCTTCTGCCATTGCTTCGCTGTCGCCGAGCTCATGTATATTCATTTTCCTTCATAATGCTCTTAGATGGTTCTACGAGTTCTCCCGAATGAGGGAACACCGGCCCCAATACAAGATTGCAGGTTGGTTAGACTCTGCATTATGCTATGTATATTTTCATCTGAACTCGATACTTCCAGGATCTAGGTCGTGGAGAAGCGCTGGTTTTAATATTCTCTTCGCTCAGGCAGAGGTCATGCCATTCTTCTCGAAGACAGTAGAGGCAAGGATTACTGCTGCTTGAACGAACGATCGTTTATCAAATATTCCTTTGTCATAACCACTGTGTCATTATGACATCGGATCAATGATCATAGATGATCCGTGTTATTGATATTGATCGCTCCATCAGTCCGGGTTACGACTATATCAGAGGCTGCCGGAACTGGCGGAGACTACCTCAAATTCGATGGAATAGATAAACGTTCATCTGGACTAGCTCTAGCAAGCCAGCGCTATCAAAATAATGGCAGGGCACTTCATGCTTAGTAAAATTTCAGGATCGGCGACTGAACTATGCAGTAGATGTTCACCAGAAGATGTAGCCGTTCCATAGGCTTTGCTAGAATGAGGCTCTCCTCTCAGGCTTTCTGGCGCCTGCATCGTGTAAAATATTCACTGCTTCCATGGTATACAACCCGGGCGCTCAGATTGCGATTTCCTGCTATTCAGATGTTTCGTCATTACGCATGCATCATTTAGCATTCACCTGTCTTGGGGTTCTGAACGCAAAGAAGAACGCCCGAGAAGGACAGAAAGTCTTTGGAATAAACGACGGCGGACTGGTATATGGAATACACAATACACAAGGTACTTCTTCAAAGTATTACCAAAAGACGCATATTTTGGCGAGCACTGCCAACAACAGAGGCAATTATTTATATATTTAAATCATTTTACCGACTGCCAAATAGATACAGGGATAGCTCGAATTTTTTAAAACGACCAATTGGTTGCTTGTAATTACTTGTAACGATAGTGCAATCGTAGCTTGATAAGTTCATACTCTGCCTGGCTAAGCTTGGATTTGGTGGCATTGACAATGTTTTGCAGAGCCTCCATATATTCCCCTGCTAACGATAGATTCAGCAATAAGCCTCATCGCACACCTCTCTGCAGAAATTGCTCACCATAGTTGAGTACGTCGCCCTTGGACATTTTATGAGCAGCTGGACCTAGGAGGCATCGAAGATGTTCGATCCTCTGAGCAATACTGGTCCGACGCTTTTGCTCAATGGCAGCCCTAGCCCTTCGCTGTTCGTCTGAATGGGATTTCTTGCGCCGCTTTTTCGCCTTGGTTGTACCAGCACTTGAATCAGAAATTTGCTCGTTGCTGGAGGGCGAAGAGCGGTCGAGTTGCGCTTGGGGAGCAGGAGCGATATGGTCCGGTGTTTGATACAGCAAGTAGTTATCATCTGACGCCGAAGTCGTGTAGTATGTATCGTCCGCTACGGCGCCTGCTTGTGTGGAATGGGGAGAGATCACTAGGGTTAATTGTTTAGCAGAGAATGATGCGAGGGGACAAGACCACGATCCGAGGGAATGACTCACGGCTAAATATCTCGTAGGAGGTAGCTGCGTCACTACAGAAGTCAATCCCGAGAGGTGATTCGATTAGCACCCCTTGACTGTTTACAACCAACGAGGAGCTTGAAAACACGGTAAGAGGATGGTTATCCATTGCTGAGCAGACTTGCAAGTTTTTGTCGGCATAAATATCCAACAAGACGGACAGTGGGTAAAGGCTAGCCAGAGTCCTCAGATCAATATTGACGCTTGTACACACGATCGATCGGGATACTACGGGGATTAAACGCATATCGTAGAGTCAAGGTTGCGCAATATTTTTTAGAGAGATCTCGATACAATCAATGGAGACTTCTCACGGTAACCTCCATTTCAACATTTCGATTGGCTATCAATGTCACTCTGAGTGACGTCTTTCATTACAAAATGCAAATACCCGCGAAGGATGCGTCGTTCTGAAGCTCTCATTGGGTGGACATCGAATGCGAACTGGGATGCCTTCTCCGGATTAGGCGAATGAAACAAAGAGAGGACGGCGGCCGGGACGTAGCACATGATCTCAATCGCGCGTAATGTGAATAGAACATCAGAGAGTGTAACTACCTCAAAACAAACAAAAAATAGGTTAAAGCCTACCATTTTCTATCAGTTGACTGGGAGATTTGAATGTCAGAGGTTAGATCTACAGAGGCAGATTTCGGCAAGCTTACAATCCACTTCCGCCGGACATCAGATCGGTCTGAATTTGAAATTGCTTGACGGCAATGACCGCCAATGACTAGCATCTGGGGAATTTAGATCGCATTCAAGATATATAGATGCATCGTCGATTTTATAAGATAATTTCGGTCATTGCATACGTCGTTTGATCTGCTCATGTTACCTGACCGAGAATCGAGACTTAAAGAGCAAGCCATTACTTCCCCTAATATCTTATCCATGGAGACCCCGACAGACGACCATAGCTCGAGGATGTTTAGAGTCACGATCGCCAAAGTTGGGACGTTCAGGAAGGCCTTCGGAAGTATGTCTGCATGTTGCATTAATACTTTCTTCTAAATATACGCTGACTACTTACGGTAGTGCTGAAAACTCTCGTTGACGAAATCAGGATCGAATTAGACGACCGTGGCATGGCCTGTCAAGCAATGGATGATGAACATGTTGGAGCAATTGACATGAGAATCCCTGCCGTATTCTTCCAATCATATCAGTGTGATCGCTCGGTTATATTCTCCGTCGATCTTCATTCCTTGAGGCATATTCTTAAATGTGCAGACGGTGATGATGCATGCACAATCGAAGGGTCCTACAGTGACCCAGAGTATCTCAATTTCACGTTCCAGAATACAGGCGAGCGTCTTTGTGTATATGTTTGGCTATCAACTTAATATCAGATATCTTTAGGCCAGTTCTCGCTGAAGCTAATCGATGAAATTGATACACTCGATATACCGATTATAAATTATACGACTACGATCTCCGCAACATCTTCTGAGATGTATCGCAGAATCAAGGGCTTGTCCGAGTTAGCTGATTCCATTCTTTTCGAAATCGACAATGATCGAGCCACCTTATCAATAAGCGACGAGTTTGCTACAGGCGGGCTGTTTTTGAAGCGAAAAGTAGAAGGAGTCCAAGTACATGATACAAAACAGCGTACATTGGAATTCGAGATCTCAGCTCTAGACAGAGTGTCCCAGCGGATTTCGCCCGAATACCTCCTCAGGATATTAACGATATACACTAGATGCTCTGATGTGAAGATCCGACTAAAGAGTGACACTCCAATACGTGTATGTCAATCATGCCTCGGATGGTAATCGAGCTGATCATCTTCACTACTAGGTGGAGGCCGAACTCTTCAACATTTCTTTCCACTATTACCTTGCCCCACGAATCGACAACGACTATCCTCCTTTGAACTCCGAGGCTCCAACTGTAGTTCTTTAAAGAAAATTTGACACATGGACAATGTATCATAATATACGGACGGACTTTCCTTTAGTCATGAACCACGAATCATCCTTGTGAAAAATGCAAAGGTCTCACACTTAGAATAGCTCATGTAGGCATCAGTCAGCTGTTTGCATACGCTGGGGCAAATTTTATGCATCATCGTCCCGTGTCGGTACTCTCGTTTTCGATGAACGTGGGGTGCGTGTACTGGTTTCCAGGTCCCTAAGAACGGTTTGAGGCCAACCTGAAGGATTTCATTCACAGCTTGACGCTTTCAGATAGTGGAATGTAAGACACCCTACCTGCCTACGCACGGAAATCGACTCGAACGCGATCTCACCTAACGCCCGGCATCCCAATTCGGATACACGCATCAAAATCACGCACGGATTCGCCGACAACACCACATCCAGTAGCCCCTACAACAAAACCACTGCCCAGACCTCTCGATCGACTGCACTATCATTCCTATCTATCTTTTCCACTTATTTACGACGCGATCCGCATTGGTTTCCATGTTATCATCTTCTCTAATTTTCCGACTCATTTCATCGCATGGACTCAATTTCTACTTTATCTACCGTTTGCGGACCCCTTTCACCTCTAGCTCCTGATATTTTATACCCATAAAGTCTAGCTACCAGTAGGTATAAATACTGTCTATGTATCGTAGTAAAATTTAGTGAATCCCACAACCCTCACTCACCAGTACGAAACACGACGAACTACGAAGTTAAACCAAGTTGTATGAGCGCTACAACCCCGTCGAAGGGCCTGGCGCGTATCAAGACGAGAACTCAAAGGAGAGACTCGTAAACTGCTGTCTCGGAAGCCACCAGATGTTTAGGTGGCCTGTCGACGCCATAGAAGTGCCTCTATGGTCACATAAAACCTCCAATCACTTTGTTCGTGTCGAGAGCGGTAGCTGATGCAACACTCCCATGTGCGCCGATCAGGGTGGATGGCAGTAATAGATGCGGTGGAAGGGATTGGACTAGTTGGGACGAGATGGTTCGCACTGAACATTCCGAATTTTGATGTGAAGTCTTGGAGCCATGTCGAGGTGCTGTATAAGCAAGGTTGTTTGGACCTGCGTAATGACCATTGCCCAAATAACATATGTACTACAATATTCGAGAACTGAACTCGCAATAGCAGACATTAATTGCAGAGTTATGAGATTCTGTAAATATTATGGTAGGTATGAGTAAAGTAATGTATCCCATATCTATGAAGTGTCAATTCGATCCAAAGTGTTCTAGGTCTCGGCTCCTGTTTCCTTCAAAATGTCCACAGTTCGGCCTCTGGTCGGCCATAACTAGATGTAACAAAAGCCGAGGCTAGTTGTCGAAGGTCTCTACTTCTTCACAGTATTCTTCCCTCCACGACCCCTCACAGTACTCTTCCCTTTAGGAACCCTGTTTGATCTTCTTGACCCCACTACTGCGTCCTGGTCGTGATCAACCTCCATGGACACATCTACGAACCCATCTTTTTCACTCTCTTGCGAACTGCTACTCTCATCTGGACTTGAATGGGACATGTGGCTGTTCTGCGACTCCTCGTCGTCGTTGTCTGATGGCGGGACTACACTCGTCGCCCGCAGAGCCGCTAACCTCTCTGCTAAGCCCCACTCGGGTTCCTCACTATTACCTCTCCTATTTTCTACGGATGCATTCAATAAGTAATAGTCGTCTCAGGTGACGATGTTGAGCAGGGTGGCTCACGAGTGATGGGCTGGAACACAAGTCCTGGAACCAAAGGTGTCACCTCGGGGTTTGGGTATATACCTCCATGTGAATCATCAATTAGGTGCTCGGGCAAACGTCCAACACGAATAAATTCAATCGGAATGACATCCGGCCACCACTCTTCGTTACCAATGTTGAACCCCACGGTGAAAGACATCCAGATAATATCTCCTGGGTCAAACTGAGGCCGATCAGACTCAGCAAGATCGAGGAGGGAGTTGTCGACCCATTCATAGACAGCCGGCTTTCTCGGATTGACAACATATTGACCACCAGAGTTCTGAACTGCTCGTTGCAACCACGGATGATCGGAAGGACGTGCAGAACTCTGGGGACCCTTGTGCGGGATAAACACCCTCGAAGTCATAACATATCGTCTCATGTTCTCTTGGTCTCCATTTTGCCAAGTGCGCCGGGGACGACGAGCCTTATTGAACCTGGTGTTCTTAACAACTTCGTTCTCAAACATCTGCTCTCGGACGTAAGGTCATATCTGTTGGCAGGTCATCAATTTATAGGTTACCTTCATATAGCTGTAGAAAGAATCGTCGACCGACGTGTTGAATGCGTAAGCTACCTCGCACTTAAAGTTTGGTTGTCTTTGTCTAAATAGACAGCGCCGTGGTGAGTATGTGAAGTCGGATAGTTCAATAATTCAATAAAAAGACTTGCATTCTTTCCTCTCGAAGCCTCGCAGGTGGTGTCTCACCCACCGGGACAAAGTTCCCAGTGTCGTTATTTGTGCCCCAAGCCCATATTCCGGCATGAGTAATGACGGCAGCTTGGTTAGTCGTATTGTTGTAGAGCTGAAAACTGTATTTTAGCGATAATTCTCGACTTGAATGCACTGGGGAGAATTAAGAACCATCCATTTGGATGCCATCCCACACTGTCTGGCCTGTACTACGGCCGTGCTGGATGCGAGAGTCGTAGCTGCATGTTGCATTGTCACAGTATTCGCACCCCGAAAAGTACGGTCTTGCCAGGGTGCAACTGCGTCGTAGATTTCGTCTTCTCGAGACATTTGTGTGGAGTGGATAAGTCGTGACCAAGCTAAAAAATTCAGTGCGTTTTTATGTTCCACCAATTTTTTTTGTCGATGACTATGTCGATTTTCTATCGCAATCATTTAGATTGTGCGATCGAGAATCGGGTTAGGAGATAAAGATTTGTATGATGATCGGGGAAGATCTGCGATCTGCGTACCTTCTTTTGGTAGCAACAGGATCAGGTTGTTAGATCTCGTAATAGGCTGCAACACATCTCATCTAATTCCGATCGCAGACACCACTTTATAAGCAGGAGGATGAGGGACATAATTATCTGCAATGTGCCTACTCGAATGTTCGTGCTCATCGCGACAGAGCTGTCGCCGAAACCAGGAAGTCGAATTTCGTGACGTGCGTCTGTCTGGTTTCAATTATTTCCTTAAAATGGCAAGTCCGGCTCTAGTTGACTACATGCTATCGTTTTGGGACGTGACATCAGTCATTACTTGTGGCAAGACTAATTCTGCCACAAGAGGAAGAATTCTTTCTTACATGTCTTCGGAGTGGAACCTGAGAAGACATTTTATGGATTGGTTTCGAGACGACCTTCAGGAAATTTTACACAAGTGTGGTGCCGTGATATCCGGATCGCAAGCCATCCAATTTTTTGACAGGGAAAGATACCCTGAAAGCGATGTTGACTTTTTTGTGCGGTTGGGGGGGGCCGACGAGCTGGTTAAATGGATAGTTTGTCAAGGTTACTCGATAACGGACTTCAGTAAACGATACTGCGGGAATTTGGAAAATAAAATCCAGGAGCTATCGGCCAAATGCACCGGCAACCTGACATCTTTCGAACACCCAATTCTTGGCGTCATCAATCTATTGAAACCAAGGGTAGCCGATAAAAAGGTTCAAGTTATAATAGTGGATGTGGACCCAATAGAACATGTTCTTTATGGCTTTCACTCAAGTAAGTCCACGCTTATATATTCGTTCACATCCTCTCGCCTAATGGCCTATACTTTCCTCTGGCCCACAGACTTCAGTCTGACTTCAGTGAACTTCAGTGATGTTCAGTGAAGTTCAGTGAAGTTCAGTGAACTTCTACACCAAAAAAATCCTTAAAATAGTTAATTTATTTCTAGGAATATTAATTTATTAGGTGATCCTATATCAAATTAAATTACATCAGTAATGTATTTTCTTATTGATTAAGAGCATTTTAAGTCAAAACTTAACAAAAGTCTTAGGTTTTTTAGGGTTTTTTGTGTTTTTCTCATAGAGACAAGAAGCTAGTCACATGATTCAACTAGATTTGGAAACCTCAGATAAGGGTTATTTTTTGAGTATTTTTTCTATTTTTAGATAGATGTTTATAGATTGAGATTAGCCTCTCAGCCAAATAGAACTTCACTGAACTTCACTGAATCTCACTGAACTTCACTGAAGTTCACTGAAGTTCAGCTTCAGTGAACTTCAGTCACAAAATAAATTCCTAAAATGATAAATTTATTTATAGTAATACTGATTTATTATATCATCCTATATCAGGTTAATTTACATTAGTGAGATATTTCCTCATTGAGTTATGAGCATTTTAAGTCAAAATCTAACAAAAGTATTATATTTTCTCAAGTTTCTTGTATTTTTCTCAAAGAGGAATACAGCTAGTCACATGATTCAAGCAGATTTGGAAACCTCAGATGATGGGTTATTTTTTGTATTTTTTTTTGTATTTTTAGATTGATCTTTCCACACTAATAGACTTCACTGAACTTCACTGAACTTCACTGAATCTCACTGAAGTTCACTGAAGTTCACTGTAAATACGTGGGCCAGAGGTAAGTCCTCCTAATGGCCGATAGCTGGGGTCATAAACTTCTTATCATCTTCAATGGCCGTATCAGTATTTCCTAGGCCAACATTCGTCGATCGACTGTCCTTCATTGCGAAGACGCAGACTGAGGCTCCATTGCATACGAGTCGCTGGGTTGAAAAATACACCAAAAGAGGGTTTAAAATTATTGGGAGCGACACAGGGTCAAAACAGATGGCCAGTCGACTCGGACCTGGAAGAAGGAAGGTAGGGGATGGATGGTGTTGGACCATTCCATTCGAGAGTAAATTTCTGAGAGGCTCAATACTATGTGAAACTTGTAGCTAATAACACCTACCGTAGCTGCTCACTTGGAGCGTGGTATCTTTGGACCGATGCGGCACGATATTTCCTTTGAGATTATGCTGCGTGAGACAGGAATGGTTGTGGGTGGAGCGTTCCTTAGAGTTGCGGAACCTTTGATATGGCGGTGAGTTCCTATGTTTGGCGAAATCCAAAGACATTATACCCTAATGTTTCTTTTCTTTCATAGCATGTTTAGTTTGCCCCCTGCCTTAGGGATTAGCTCGCCTACGGGACCACGGTCTACTTGAGGTGTAGCAATATTATAGACGCAATATAATCCAGTACACATTTTGACAATTGATCACAATCTATTAAAACCCGAGATTGAAAAACTGCTGCAACTCTACACTTGTAAATATGCACTAGAGTCACTTGAGACAGGACTACGGCCTCAACGTTCCGGAACTTGCCGGAATATCATCAGGTCGTGCACTTCATTCTTACCTCCAGCCAATACCGCCACTCCTTGCTCTCACTCACATTGAATACCTCCGAGGTTTGGTACCTGTTTATTAACATATTGGTAGGCGCAAACTCATTGGCACCCCACAACGCGGCAAGGACCTCATGTCATTGATAACTGGCAGCGGGGACTTATATTTCTTCCCCTTGCGCAACTGCGGACGTACTGCTGGATACACAGGGCTCGGCGTTGTCTAAAGCGGTGACAATGGTGAGTCACCAACGCTCTCTCTCTCGTGCCATACCGATTTTGGTCATCAGCTCTGCGTTCGACAGCGGCAAATTGACAAGGTTCGCCATTCTATTGTCTACTCACATTTTTTTTGTAGATGGGTCTCATCAAGTTCAACAAGTAGCATTTAGACTGGTGCCAATACCTCTCATGGCCTACATTCAAGACCCTTGGATCGCCTTCGCACCAATATCACCGCCAGATGAAAACCGGACTTCTTGAAACTGACCCAACTAAGACAACACGTCGCCGACGCGTTGGCCGAACCAGTAAGTCCTATTTCGCCTGACGTATGCTAGAATAGTCCTGATGCCTACGCCTACGGCAGCTGGATCGCCCTCGAACATCCTCACTAGAAGAGAATTAAGAAGTCCCGACACCAACCGGACCAAGGCAATATGTTTAGCGTGAAATCTCTGAAGATCGCTCCACCTGGCGCTCGACCCCGCCTTTGGTGCACAGGTGTCGGTGATGTTGCCATCGGTGGTAAGTTCCTCCTTCATTCATGGGATTGACTGAGAAGGATGAACAGTGCCTCCTTCCCCCCTGCAACTACATCGTGAATCCTACCTCAAACTCTCAGACGACATGAGACATTATGGTTGCTCTATGTCGTCTCTCGCTTGCTGATTGACGTGTTTCGCAGTCGCAGTCGGTCTGGCGAGAGTCGTGTTTGATCACGAGCGAGGTGGTTGAGAGATGGCGAATGCAGGAGATGGTTGACGAGGCTGATAAGGCACAGTGGTCGTTGCAGTTGAGCTACGAGGTATCCTGCATTTTCACAAATAATGTTACTCATACATAACACCCAGTTCGGAATTCCCAAGTCCATCGTTCGCTGCTTCTCGATATGCAACCCGAGAACGCGCAGAATCTTGTCACCCATTTTCCTGTCAGCGCACGAATTCGTTCTATCCCGCCTGCCTTTCCTTTTGACTCCCACCATTATCCTTCTTCGCTACTTGCCATCGTATAGCCTGCCCCTCAACTTCACGCATGCAACTTCAAGAGCACAATGTGTGCTATTCGGCCCATGATAGCATACAACTGGTAGGAGTCGCATATCCCTGTTTGCCGAACCCCGTATACGCTTCGACCGAGGGTGATACATACGCACTAGAGTGATGTATGCGCATTCTAGCTACACTAAGGTACGTTTCCGCTCCCTTTCTCGACCTATTATTACACACTTTGCGTACTTGTACAGGATCTCAGATACCGATGCGGTTCTTGAAGGCGCGATCACACATTCCAGTTCTAGTTGCACATCTAACAATTTTATCAATCCGGTAATAATATGGCCACGATGTGCGTCATTTGAGCCTTCCTATTTCATCCAGTGAGTACACATGGTCTCTCTAACATCTGTCAGATATTTTATAACTATCTTGCCCCATTCTTCGACAGTGGTAATCCGAAGATGGCAGAAACAAGATATTGAAGGGAAGAGCAATGCGTATATGGGGGACTTGGAGAAAGGATGGAATAACACGAGCGGTG
>Ga0247741_1001775_pt1 | contig 12001 bp, 14 predicted proteins | sample UWRJL213509R2_FD_180945 | JGI IMG/M metagenome (GOLD analysis project Ga0247741, IMG submission 180945) | Plant litter microbial communities from Arlington Agricultural Research Station in Wisconsin, United States - UWRJ-L213-509R-2 | ecosystem: Environmental > Terrestrial > Plant litter >...
AATGTCAGATGGAACAACGTTCCAGGCTGCAGAATGGTCATCCCAGACCCTCCAGACGAACTCGTTGCTTCTGAGTTGAACTTTATAACCGAGTTCCCATCGGTCGCGCGGCTCCTCGACCCGATACCACGCTCTCCGAGCTCCAAAACGCTCTTGAGATTTCTCTCCAGCCAAAGTGTATCGATATTGTTCGAAAGCCAGTCGGTGTGGTCGAGGACTCCAGCAAGGACCGCCACATTCGTTTTGATCTTGCCTTCAGGTCCGGCAATATGAAGTTCTCTGAGCGCTCGCCGAGCCTTCTGGGTCATCTCGTCAAAGCTATGGCCTTTTATAATGATCTTGGCTAATAGCGAATCGAAGTCCGTGCCCACCATCCACTGCGTCGAGCCGCGACCTGGCTGTGCTGCGACAACTAATCAGCATTCAAGCAATGCCGAAGATGTGGGTGGGTTACCACTGGGCCCAGAAGATAACCAAGTATCAATTCTGACACCCCTTCCTTGTGGCCACACCACGTCCTTTGCCTCGATCGGTCCTGGTGAGAGTTGGAAATCACGTTCTGGGTCTTCCGCTGTGAGGCGTAACTGTACAGCGTAAGATTTGGGTACTGAAGGCTGCTTTGCGAGACCAATGTTCTCTAAAGTCGAGGATGACGAGAAGAGAAGAAGTTGCGAACGGACAAGGTCTACGTCGTTTACTTCCTCTATCCAGTCAGACATGAGCTCTTCTGTCTTTCCCTGAATAAAATTTCGGTAGACTGACCCGTAATGGTATGCTCTACTTGCACTCGAGGATTTATCTCGAGGAAGACCCAAGTTCGTGTTGTCATGTGGAACAAGTATTCAAAAGTGCCTAAACCCTTGTACTTGAGGTGACGAGACATCGTCAACGACGCATCCAGGAGCGGCTGCACATCCTCACGGGACAATCTTGACGGTGCTAACTGTATTCTTCTTATTCAAGGTACAGGGCTCGAGGATGTTTGTACGAACCTCGACGACCTTCTGGAATCTGGATGAGAGCCGGTGTTAGATCGAAGTTTGTCGCACAGAGACCTGGTACTTACCTCCGTTGTACGCTGCATTCCCTCTCCCACAAGTGGTTAACAGCACCAGTCCCATCACCAATGACCTGCACCTCGATGTGTTTCCATCCTTCACCTGTTAGTGCTTTCTCAACGAACACCTGCCTTGAAGGGCTCTCTCCCAAGCAGCGTTTAAATGCCTCCTCGACGCCATCTTCCGCTGCTACGACTCGAATGCCACGCCCTCCACCGCCATCTAACGCCTTGATCACCACAGGGTAGCTTACGCTTGGTTGGTTGGCGAAACTATGCACGGAATCGGCCGAGGATACTCTTTGACCAGCAGCGATAGGTATATTCAGGGATACAGCGAGTTCGCGCGAGAGCATTTTGTCAGATGCAATTCGTAGGCTATCAAGAGAAGGTCCGATGAATATTATAGGAGTAGACATGTGTTTTGTCTTCTCCGCCAAAGCAAGCGGGAGGACGGGGTTCTCGCTGAGGAAGCCATAGCCCGGGTGTACGTGGCTGCAATGTTTCCTTCAAGGAGAAGGAAAATGAGTATCCATGAATGCAATGGGGGATGGAGGGACCGCGTACTTGACAGCAATCGTCACAACGAGATCGACATCCATAAAATCCGTCGCGCTACCGAGTTCGACTGCTTCATCTGCATATCCTGCATGACTAGAGTCGTTTTCTGTAAAAATAGTAATGGTTGACCATCCTAGCTCGGCGGCAGCTCGCAGAATGCGAATTGCGACTGGAGATCTTATCAGACTCGTCAAGAACGCCTCACAAGTTGGGATATCACACGTACTTTCACCTCTGTTCGCGACAAGAACTTTGGGCATTGCGTAAACGCAGTCAGATTCAACGCATATGAGAAGACTAGAATCTGGGTGCGCGCGAATTCGTGAGAGTGGGCACTGGACATAAAAGCTTATTGAGTTTGTGCCCCACTTGGTACTCCGGGATTCGGCAGCTGACCATCCCGGCTACCGGATTTGACCAATGGACCCATACCCCGCCTTGCTCGGCTTGGTCGAGACTAGCGACAATCGAGAAGTAAGCGTAAAGATGGAAACATCGCCTTCGCTGGGCTTCCCTGAGTATTAGAAGCATCGTAACAGCATCTATACCCGTTTAAGTACAGTATGGGCCCCGGGATCACTGAGCGGCGGATCAGCTTTGTAAAATAGACTGCATCGTACCATAGACCGCCAAAAGCACTTGTAAAGCATTCCCTACTCTTCGTCACCATCTCACCCGACATGTCCCCCAACACCAGAAAGTCAAGAATGTGGCACCCAAATTCACTTGGTTGAACCAGCAGCCGAGGACTGCGAACACGACGCCGAAACCTCCAAGGATGACACCGATAGCGTCGTAACAGCTCACGAGTCAGAAGACCAATCGAGCTCGAAATTGTTTCCAGAGATTGTGGAGAGTCGTCAGTGTTCTAACACTTCTTCGATTTTGAGGCTCCGTCATGCTTATAGCGAGTACAGTTCGAGAGGAGCTTTGCCAAACCCAGGCTCTGAACGCCAGATACTCAATGCAGCTCGCGGAATCACAGAAAACTCAAGACATAGCAGTATTTATGGCTCAGGAAGGATTGAAACAAGTGGAAGGATTGAAGAGGAGATTAAGCGGTGAGTTACATGGATGTAGATGATGCCGACATTGCTGAGCAATTTATAGAGCTCGAAGCAAGGCTGAACCCTGCTAGATTGGAATGCCGTTCGGAAAATCGAGTCTTGGGCTATGTACGCGTTCCGACGACAAGCGAACTCCTAATCAAGATCGGTCGGATTCTGCAGAGCGCGGTAGCTTGGTCGACCTTCAGTGGATACTTCTGGCAGCGATACGGAACCACTTGCCTGTGAGGGCCGTCGTGGCACGCGGCATGTACGAGTTCCTTTTTTCTTCTTGGGTCGAGTCGTTTTCGAGAGTGGGTCACTATATTTTCATATGGTTTCACAAGTCTGTTTAACTATGTGAAGTATTCATAAAGAGTAGAAGAATGTATCCTATACGTCAACTTGATTCAGAATGAAGTTGCCTGTCTCTATCATCTTTCTGAACTCTCGTACTCGGTGAGTCGTCCTTGCGGGGGGTAGTGGGTGAAGTCTTGGTGCACGATCTAGGAGAGGTCGTGATGTCGTAGGTGGTCTAGCGCCAGAACTTGAGAACCTCAAAGATGGGAAGACGCGAGGTAGCGTCGAGTGACGTGACTTCATCTGAAGGAAATCATGAGTCGGATAGCCGTAGGAATTAGAAAAGAAAATTATGCATACGCAAAATCAACGGGATCATCAGGCTCGCGCCACTGCTAAACGCCTCCACTCAATCCAACACCCTCATTGTAACCTTACCCCAAAAGCGTATCAAGGTAGGTACCTAATGAGCACGGCTCCGCAGGTTTCTCCACAGGTTTTTGGGACGGAAACCTGTCTTTCAAGATCGAGGGCAACATATTGGAACATGTGTCGAGGACGATTACGCTGAAAGCAACCTATTGAACCGGCGATCTGTGCGTGCATCCAGTTTGCGTTGAGATATGGCATTTTCTGCCTGTTGACACACACTTCCGCACGGTTGGCTGATACATACCGAGGAGCTATGGGATTGTCAATTTCCATAGGAGTCGATAACGAAGGTCATTTTGTTGGCCAGGAGAAAGACTGGGATGGTAGGTCGGGAGGGTAGGAGAATATAACCAAGTATGTAAAAAGTACTTGATGTCTGCGACAGTTGGATGACCCGAGCCCAGCATAGACAGCAGCGATGTCTGCAGCTCCGTCAGTTGGGGTGCCAGTAGCGAGAACGGGTCTCGAAATACTTCTTTGCCTTGCACAAACTGTGAATTTACGGAGCTTATGCTCCAGACGCGGTTTAGTGCGTCGGCTGTGGCATGGAGCCCTCCGAAGAACTTGGAGGTGCGTTCGTGTTCAGGGTTGGAGGCGTTGACGGCGCTGGTAGCGCTGTTTGCTGAGCCACCATCAATCAAGACGAAAGAGGTTCCAAGCCACACGTGAGGGAAGGTTATGTTGAAGGACATGGAGAGTCTCGCGGCGGCAATGCATATCAGTCAGTATATACAGCACGAGCGGGGCATGCTTACCCAGTCCCGCCTGACCTTTCCAACCAGTCCTCAAGGCCTCAAATCCCACCTCATCAAAACCAGCCCACAGCCCTTTTGGAAGAGATTGGGATGCCATATGCTGGCGATGGATGGTGATAGTATGGCGCTGTCGTGGCGTCGTGCGGTGAGTCACAGCTCATCAACGACATTATTGGCTAATAAATGTTTGCGGAGAGGAATATGTAGTGAGCAGTGAGTACAACAGGCGCGTTGCGATAGGGACCCCAGATGCAGGCTCCCGGCGTCTGCCGGCTATGGCACCATGAACAGGACCCCGCTGCAACATCAGGTTATAAGAACGATTTCCATAAATGGAACTCGTAACGTCAACGTCGGCCCAAAGAGTTAATATTTTTTGAGCGTTAAGATACGCATCTTGGTTGCGGACATTAGCTGTCTTGATAATCTCCTTCACGCCATTGGCGTTCCACAGTTTGGCCAAGACTGAACAGATCGCCTTGTGCTGCAGGGCTGTGACATCCACTTCACATGCCTGATGGACAAAGGGATCAACACATATGAATGCATGTACGCTAGCATCGAGCTGAGCTGCATAGTACGCAATTTACATCTCCCACCTTCGAAAAGTCTGTTCCTCCAAGTTGATGGCAGGTCGCCGAACAAAATATCGAGGTATTGATGCAACAGGCCAGTGAGCTGTTCGTATCACGAGACCAATGTCCTTTCGAACAGAGACGAATCGCTCTGAAGGGTCTAGGAAAGCTATGAAGTCAGAGCATGTATTATCCTCTTCACTAACTCTTTGCCCATCCCCAAGGTGGCGAGTGTGAAACGGTGCTTGACGAGGCAGCAAGCAGGGGCCCACATATCTGCAAGACGGTCGACACGAGGTTGAGGAGAACCTTGCCCACACCTTTATATATATATATTTAAATCCATTTATATTCCTTAAAGGCGTGGCCTTATGTTGGATGACTACTGCTTGTGTGTCTGGTGCTTCTATGTCATGCTAGGGCACTGCTATCGTTGTAGGTGGCCGCTAGCCTCCTGTGGAAGTATGGTGTGCCGTGCGAGCGTACTACTATGTGGGGTGGTGTACTACGTACTATGTAGGTTGCGGTATATGTACTACTATAATGAATAAGTGTGTATGTAAGGGATAGAAGGATAAGTGAATTACTGTACTATTATGACCAAATGTTCACGCTATGTTACACGTTACACCTATTGTTCACTAGGCAATATGTTCACAACCTGAAGTTACACGTTACTGAACAGGAAAATGTTCACTTTGAGCCGAAGTTCACTGACTGGCCAATTGGACCGCTGGCCGACTCTCCTGCTAGGACTTTGTGCCAGTGAATTTAGGAGGAACCGAAAGGGGCCACCCAGGTATCTACTAGTACTAATGAGGTTGCTGTCGCGCGCCTACTCCCATTTTATATCCCTGATGTCAGCCCATAAGTTCGCTTCGAGAGCTCCTGTGTCTCCCGTTTTGAACCAGAAGTTGAATCAGAAGATTATCTTTGTTTCCTAAGGGACATAGCTTTCAAATTGTATGTCGTTTGATTCGACGATTCCTTGAGGGGTAGAACCAAGATATATGACTGCAGAATCTTGAAGCCCTTGAAAATCTCGATAAAACCAACCCAACCATTTTCAATGAGCTCTCGTCAAATTCCGCCCAACCTTCATTCATCTTCGAGGCTGAAAGTGAACTGTGAGACTGAATTTGCGGACGCCATTGAGGATGCAAGTAATATCCCACTTCAACAGCCTCATCGCCTCCAACTCTTGACACTGCGAATAGGTACACGATTGACAATGATTTTGGCGATGTTGGGTGGTGGGATTGTTAGAATAATCGTGTACCAGTCATGTACGTTGATTTGGAGCAAAAATTTGGGTTTACAAGAGGTTTTAGATGTCATTTTGTGAGGTGTTCACCCAGGCATGTTATGTGTTACATATGTCAATATTGTTCAGTTCACACCTCCATCAGGAAAACCCTCTCCGTCAAAATCGGCTCAATTATTCAAAATTGCAAAAATTGCGCAGATTCGCAAGGATTGACAGTTCTTGATTACACTCTGAAAATATTAACATGTAATTACGCCAAATTCTACTCAATGTACTCAAATAATTGTGAGACTTATAATGTATTGAAATTTTATTCAATCTATGTCTTTTTGGGAACGAGCAAATTGACTGATCCGGCGACCATAACAAGGGTCTCCTCGGCTATACATCATGTTGTAACCACAGGCACTGCTATGTACGTGATGCTTATAGCACCCAAGGTGCAACTGCAAGCGCCTGCCAAGGCTCCACCAAATATCAAACGTTAAATTAATCGTTGAGTTCACGGAACCCACCCTAAATACACACATGACTGGTTGCCCATGTTCCGGTTGTTCCGAAAGTATCTCTAGTCTTTCTTCTTCATCTTCTTGGACCACGACTACTTCCCGTCCCTTGATTGTCTCTTGGGCTAGGAACAAATTGTGCATACGTAGGCGCACAGTGCCTTCGAAACATGCACATGCGCCTGATTGCTTTGGCGTAGTTTGTTGTACTTGGAGTGCAGAACCACTTCCAGAGGTTCGCTCACCATTCATTCAATACTGACCCATCTGTTTACTCACAGGATTTCCGGAGATGTGGTGGGTTTGGAAATGGCGGAGATGTTGGTCACCTCAGCTGGTGCGTATATTTTATCCTCGTCAATTTGTGTGCTCAGTATAAGTTCCTAACCAGACTAGAATCTTGGTTCATGCCCGTGACGCGGAATATTGTTGTGCGCATTCACACCCAGCCAATACCATCCGAATATAGCCACTGACAATATTGGGCAACAACAACATGAGCGCATTGTAACATTGTCCTAATCGAGAGCGAGAGGGATTGTGGTCGCAGCAGAGTGGACAGTTAGATTAGTGCATTATGTATTTTAGTTCTCTACATATTCATCGTCTTGAAAATGTATATATAGTATTTTGAATATATGTTCATATTAATAACTTGTCGTTCATTGGCCCACTTAAAACATCTATCTGAATGACATGTTCGTTGCGCAAAATCGAAGTTAATTGAGAAAATTATGAGCGTCCATTGGTTGAAATTTATCGACAATTAAGCTAAATTGTTAAAATGTAGCGACTCAGCACCTTGCACAGAATTATTTCGCCTAATCCCGCAGATTCAGCTGTATATGTAAAACTCTTGATCAATTTTGATCAATTATGCAAATTTTAGAGGATAGACTTTTCCTGATGTCGGTGTTACACGTTACATGAATGATTGGTCGTAATAGTACAGTATGCGACAGGTGTGAACGGGCTAGGAATAAAAGGAAAGAGAGGAAGGATAAATTGAAGAAATGTCACCTCGTTGGTATTGATCTGCCCTTGTTGTGTCCACGCTGCGCTTCTTTGAAGGTTCTCCCGGTATGTCGATCATGTCACACCCAAATTTCGTCTGCAGACCCGTGCGAAGACAGGGATTTTTGGTAGGAATACTTGGTAAAATTTCGCCAATCGCCTTCGCCCCGCCGCGTCGCGTTCACTCCGTGGTGGGCTGAGCGACTCATGGCCTACTTCGACTGCTATCTAGAATCAGAGCAGGGACTAAGCTTGATATAAGCAATATAGATTCGAAGAAGCACCAGCCAAACATGTATTTTAGCCCGCCAGACGCAGGACTGAGATTTCAAGAGCCTGAGTGCAACAAAAAGCAGAAAATCCAAAGTACCCAAAGAGAACGGAAGAAATACCAAATTGATGGGTGAGGTGTACAGTGCTTTAAATCAGAACCACTGCAGCAACAGCACACCTCCTCGACGGGCATGGAACCCTGATCGCATAGAAATGACTTTTTATCAAAGTTATTGCCACTCAGAAAAAGGTTTCTGTCCAGTGAAATTGTTGTACTGTGCAGGAGGAACGGGGTCTATTTTTTAAAATGACCATGTAGTAAGGCATTTTATACTTTCTTCCTCCCATAGAGTTTTGAAAATATTTCTTTGTAGCTTGCAGCTCTTATGAAGCAGAAGGTTCGAGAAAATTTCCATGATGTATGGCAAGCTCTCCTGTAAATCGTAAGAATTTTTGAATTTTGAATTTCTAAAACACATTGGTATCCCAACCATCAGCTGACGTATATATTAAAAATCTCCCTAGCGAAAGAACACTCCAATTTTGATGCGTTTAAGAGGAGAACTACAATTCTTTATCGTCGACAGAAGTTGCCGAAGCTTTGCTTTGGCCGAAACCTGGACATTTCCCCTGTCCACCCCCAAGGTGGCCGACGTCTATATTTCTGCTAGCCTGTCATGTGTCCTACCCATGGCCGAACTGAAATGGGACAGTACATCAAACCAACAGGCAAGAACGGCATGCAACTCTCCACTGCGATATCCTGTCAATATCAACCCATTCACTAGATATGCCCTGAGATGATGGTTGGAAACCAGTAGATGACCACACCAGCACACGTCACATCTTTCCTCTAGGGTACAGAATAGATTCTAAAACTCCTCGTCTGAGTGACGCTCAGGCAGACCAGTTCGTGGGCAACATTGCACCATAGAGATTTGTCGTTCTTTGGTGTGTAGAGAAAACAAAGATTAATGGTAGAGTTATCAATAGTATGTAGGGAGTCTAGAAGTGGTAGGAAGCTTGAATTCGAACCTTGAGATCTTTATAAGGGTTAGAGCCGCATTATCATTGTTAGAATCCAGACCGCGAGCGCCATGCCAAATATGTGCAACAAAAGGTACGTATGCCACTTTACAACCCCTGACGCAACAAGGTATCCAGTGCCTGATCCACGCTACCTTGCCATGCATGCCGCTTGTGCAAAGGTAGCAAATTATTCAGGTGGTGAGTACCCTGATGAATGACGGCTACTCTGATGCTTTGTATCATGCTCTGTTGCAACGTGCAGACGTAGGGGGTTCTTGATAAGCAGCTTCCTTTTCTTTTTGCTTGTTCATTTTCGGCTTAATTTGTGTCTAATCAGAGTTAAAGCCTAGTGAAATGTGTGGATTTTCAAGACGAAACCGTATTAGTCCAATGGGTTGGCCGCTTGAAGGTGGAATACGGATAGGTAGAAAGAATGTGGAACTGTTTGCATGACCTGTATGTATTAGTACTGAATCTCGCCAGTATTTTGAAACACCTTGGATCATGGTACTATTCTAGAACGGCATGACATCTATTGGCAATGAGGTTCGGCGAGCCATGAGCTGCGAACTGCAAACTTGAAACTTGCACCCAGGCAGTGGTTCGCGTTTCCAAGAACAACTTCAAGTCGTGGCTCTGATGATGACACGCGGTATTGCAGTTACCAGTTACCAATTGCGCTCATTTGTGCTTGGTGCATGATTTGACGCGTTGTGTTCATACTGGCTTATTAGGCTCCTGAGAATCCAAAATGGGAGAACATCAGGCTTGCAACTCTTTTGATGAAGTACGGTGAAGTGCTTGTTCAAGCTTATGTTGAGGGCAGGTTGGCACGTGCAGTGCAACGCACTTTGTCTCATTCTTGAACACTCATGCCAGAATATTAAATTTGAGATGTATTCTAGCCTAAAATACCTCTAGCAAACACTAGCGGCAGGAGATTGTGTATTTATTGAAGCAGTATCTGTCTCATTTACGCCTTGCAAAAGGGGTCTATCTCGACTGCATATTAAATTAACACACATTAAAAAGTATGAAAAATATTTTGCGAAGATATGCGGATATAAGTAGCCTATATGCTTGTCCAAATGGGACAAAATTCCAGCGGAATTAATATGTCCTGGCGCAAAAGTTACACAGTGGGTTTCGCAGGCAGTGCCGGATATAAGTACAAGTCCTATAGAGGGACTTGTAAATAGAAATCGCTGCTGAAAAACAATATGCAAGTCACTGTAATGAAGCTTGCCATAACAGAATAAGAAAATTAGCTTGAAATGGGCAATATATACTATTTTAAGTGAATCTCTGCATCTCACACAAAGGGAACTATGCAAGTCATGCTATCCTATGCTGGGCCAAATAGGACAAAATTCCCACGCAATTAGTATGTCCTGGTGCAACATTGTAGAGGCCTTTTTTTAGCTAAAAAATCATAAATATCACCTCTTCTGGGGTATAGTACCATGTTCACTAACTTTCGTAGCCATGAGCGCAATTTCAAGCATTGTACGCAATTAAATAAATGTTAAACTTTACTATACATGTTATTTACTGATAATAAACCCATAAAATACAGATGGAAACATTATTTAGGAGTCCCCCGCCTTGGCTGAACCTTTTACAATGAAAGGGAAGCTCTGAGAAGGGACGAGATGAAGAGCCATCGGGTCGTCGGGAGAGCATGTGATGTCCAAAAGACACATGCACCACGCGCTGCCCAATTGCCTAATATGGCGGTCCACTCGACGAGGCTCGCTTGCACCAGTATGAAAGCAGTAACAATAGATGAGCAATAAATATTCATTTTACAATCATTCCCTTCATATCTCATGACGGTATGCGTGCTAGCCAGTCTATCTTATCTCGCTGTAGTCACGTGTCTGATTAGATCTCTCAAAAAAATCTTGATTGGCTTACTAGGCCCTCAAAAAATATGGAATTTAACCCTTTTACCTTAAAGCTGGTAGAACTACCTAGAATCAGGTGGGTTGGTAGCTTGCACAAACTTGCGGTGAGGGCCGTCGCTACACGCGGCATGTACAAGTCCCTGGTATTTAGCTCCTTATATATATTGCAGCTGAGGCAGACCCGCTGCTACATTCTTCAGTTCGGACTGACCAGGGGCTGTGAGGGAACCAGAGTAAAGCATCTCAGAGCCTAACTGTAGAACCACATTTGATTGCAAAGTGTTTACATAAGTGATGTGCTCCAAGAACAGTGACATCATAGGTATCCGGCCCCAAATAGTCGGACAAGCAAGGGTTACAGTGGACAGGTATAAACAGCTGGCACTGGCTAGAAGTGTAGCCGGACAAACAATCGTTACAGGTGGCTGCGTATGCAGTAACATGACCCTGCGAAGAAACCGGCTATTGTATATCCGGACACCGAAGCGTTACAACCAGTCCTGCAAAATCCAGGTCTGGTGCGCCATATAAGAACGAATCCCATAAATGGGACTCGTAAAATAAGTTTTTGCGCTGGCATGTATTTGTGCGCGGGAATTTTGTCCCATTTGGCCCAGCATACTGCAAAGTGGCTGAAGTGTTACGAGTTCCTTTAGGGACTTGTTCTTTTCAACAAAAGGGGCTTCCAACGCAAAAAGTGTCACTTTCTCCCACGGTCATAGCTTTGTAGTCTATTAATTCAGACTACAATTTTTTGTGATCAACTTGCACTGACCGTGGAACTTTTTGGTAGCAACAGAGGGGCCAGTCCAACGCGAGTGTGTCCTATTCTCCCACGGTCAGATTTATGTAGTCTTTTCATTCGAGAGTATATTCTTCAATCGACTTTGAATGATTCTTCGGACCATATCCGTGAGCGACTCCTCCCAACGGCAGTGTGTCATTTTCTCCCACAGTGAGTACTTTGTATGTAGTCTGAGACTACATTTTAGAATCGATGCTCAAAGGACTATGTTTCTTGAGTTCAACTGATGGTGATCTGATGTCATGGAGGAGGACGTAGTCCGAGGGAAGGAGGAAAGAACGAAGTCTTCGTGTAACAGAACCGACTTGTCACAAACGGTGACCAATCCTCTTCCCTTTCCCTCCACAACTATCGTTCCGCCAATTCCCTCCTCTCAGCCGTTTCCTTTCGGCCAGGCCCTCAAGTTTTCTTTTGCCCACCCACCCGCACCCTTTTCTTTCTTACTTTACTTTCAGCCCTTTACTGCATACGCCG
>Ga0247741_1001776_pt1 | contig 12000 bp, 14 predicted proteins | sample UWRJL213509R2_FD_180945 | JGI IMG/M metagenome (GOLD analysis project Ga0247741, IMG submission 180945) | Plant litter microbial communities from Arlington Agricultural Research Station in Wisconsin, United States - UWRJ-L213-509R-2 | ecosystem: Environmental > Terrestrial > Plant litter >...
GCCATTCCGCTTCTTTGCGCATCAACTTATTTCTTTCAGGAAAATCATCGGTACCAAAATGATAGAGATCGGCATCAGCAATTATTTTTTCCAATAATGTCTGTGGCCTTTGCGGCAATACAGTCGCCATGATGCAATTGCGTACCGCCAGGATCACGTCTTCATCCGCTTCATTGTCTCTCAAAAAAGTTTCGGCCATGGCCGCCCCTCTTTCTTCATGCCCGGTTGGGCCTCCGCTGAAATAACCGATATCATGATACCACGCGGCTACCATCACAATAAATGCTTCCTTATCATTCAGCTGGTAATGATTGAGAAATTTCACGGCATGGGCCACTACTTCCTGGGTATGCTGCAGATTATGATAGGTCAATCCCGGTTCTTCTCTCTCTTTGTAAAAACGGATCACTTCATGTTTCAAATGCTCCAAAACCTGTGAATAATTCATAAAAGTAATTTTGTGGCGGGCCAGGATGCCCTGATTTATCCGCTAATTTACCTCTATTTGAATCAAAATCCTTTCCAGTTTTTGAAAACAGCCCAAATATTGGATAATGAATAATGGATAATTCCTACGGTTGTCAGTTTCACCAAATAAATGAAGCCCTTTCCGCCGAAGACATTATCCATTATCCATTGTAAAATTATCCAATAACCTTATGCTTTCACCAACTGGATATTAGCCAAAACCTTGATATCTTCTCCCAACGCCAGCCCACCAGCTTCTGTGAGCGCATTGTAAGTAAGGCCGAATTCTTTACGGTTTACCTTTCCGCTTACTTCAAAACCATATTTGACATTGCCATAATTGTCTTTCTCGGATCCGCCAAACTCAACATTCAATTCTACCGGATTAGTAACACCTTTCATGGTAAGGTTACCGGTCAAAGTATAATCATCGCCACTGGCTTTTGTAAATGAAGTCGATTCAAAGCTGATGGCAGGAAATGTTGCTGCATCAAAAAAATCTGTTCCTTTCAGGTGTTCATCACGTTGCTCCTGGTTGGTGTAAATGCTGTTCACATCAATATTGAAGCTTACTTTACCATTTTCGAATGAATCAGTATCTGACACTACTTCGCCACTGAAGGTTTTGAAAGAGCCTGTAACGGTTGAAATTACCAGGTGTTTCACTTTAAATTGTAATTCTGAATGTGCGGGGTCTATTACCCATTTTGTTGTTGACATTGTATTAGTTTTTAATGTTTATTTTTAAATTGATCTTTTAGTATAATCGATGGTTCCATATTTTCCCAAATGAAAATCGCGGTAAGCTTCCCCGATTTCCTGGCGGGTATTCATCACGAACGGGCCTTCTGCTATTATCGGCTCCGTATAATATTCTCCTCCGAAAATAATCACATCAGCCATCGTGATCCCGGGATTTGACAGTGTGATCTCATCGCCATCAGCGCCAAAGGAAATGAACTCGCTTTTGGCGAAAGGATCGTTGTTGATCTTTACAGCTTCATTTGGAACCAGGGCTGCGTATTCCATGCCTGGTTTGGCTTTTAATACAAAAGTTGATTTTGCATTCAATTTGATATGGTAAAGAAACTGCGGAGAATAGGTCTTTACCGGAGAATTATTATCACCAAAACTTCCGATCACTACCCTTAACCTTCCTGCTTCTTCCGGCAATTCTACTTCAGGAATATCATTTGCCTGAACCGCCAGATAATCCGGCGCCTCAGCTTTGTTTTCCGCCGGAAGATTTATCCAGAATTGAAGTCCGTGCAACTCACCACCCTTTTCCTGAAATGCGGGGCTGTTGTGTTCGTCGTGTATTACGCCATTGCCCGCTTTCATCCATTGTGCGCCACCGGCTTCCACTATGCCGTGATGTCCGTAACTATCAAAATGTTCCAGCGAACCGCTGAATAAATAACTGAAAGTCGCGATGCCACGGTGCGGATGCGCAAAATCCCCATTGGGCGCTTTGGGCTTTGCCGGCTTAACGTTTGTTGGATACAAATGATCAAGAAATACAAACGGGCCAACTGCATCTACATATCGGTTGGGCAGCAACCTGTTTACCAGCAGATCCCCCACTTTTGAGTTGGCTCCTCCATAACTTGTGCTGATGATCTTTTCCATCGTAAACACCTTTTTGTTTTTTGATAGAGCAAAATTGAAACATTACGGGACGGATAAAAATGATAAACGACAATAAATAGCGTTGACAAAAGTCAAGAGCAGACGACCGACGACAGACGACGGACAACCGACAGGTCGTAATTTTTAGAGTTCAATTCTTTATCAAACTTCACAATTTAGAGACAACGGTGGTCGGTCGTCTGTCGTCGGTGGTCTATGACTTCTTCTTCCTGATACGGCTCAACGTTTCCGCCGAAATGCCCAGGTACGAAGCGATCATATTTTGCGGAAAACGCTGGAACAAGGCGGGATTTGATTCCAGCAGGCTGAAATAACGTTCTTCGGCGGTGAGACTGATGGCAGAATGAATACGTTTTTGGTTGGCGATCGAATTACGCTGATCCATGGTGCGGATCATATGATTGATGGCAGGAATTTTATCAATAAGCCCCTGGAACGATTCACTGGTGGTGACCAGGATATCTGAATCTTCCACCGCATCGATGTTATATTTTGATGGAGTTAGCATGGTAAAACTCTCCCGGTCACCCACCCACCAGTTTTCGGTGCAGAGGAAAATGATGTGTTCGCCGCCTTTTTCATCGACACTATATTGACGCATGGCGCCTTTTACAATAAAAGCCATGTTTTTACTCACATCCCCTTCCTGGAGAAAATATTGTTTTTTACGCAAATGTTTTGGCTTGAAAGATTGTGTCACCAGGGAAAATTCTTCTTCGGTAAGTATGGAACCTGAATATTGTTCGATGTATTTGCGGAGCATTTCGTGCATTTTGTAAAAATAATTGAAAAGAATCAACCACGAAGACACAATGACACAAAGGTTCACAAAGAATTTTGGAATATTTGTCTTCGCGAAACTTTGTGCCTTCGGGCCTTTACGGTTTAAACCGCTTACCGAGGTTTTACCTCCGTTTACCGGTAAAATGATCTCAACAGCCTAAAGCTGCTTGCACACAAGTTTTTACCAATGTAGATTTGTTTTCAAATTAAAAAACATGATACAAGATGAGCATATGCGGGATCGCTTTGAAAGAAGAGCGAGACGTTTTGAAAGAAGAAGTGCGAAAGGCCGCATTTTTACCGGGTTGGTTTTACTGGCGGTCGGCGCCATTTTATTGATACAAAAATTAAGCGCCCCTTTTCCTCAATGGTTCTTTACCTGGCCGGTGGTGATGATCGCTTTGGGATTATTCATCGGGATACGCAAAAAATTCCGTGGACCGGGATGGCTGATGTTTCTATTGATCGGCGGTTTATTCCTGACAGCGGATCTGCATCCAGAATGGAATATCCGGATGTACACCTGGCCGATAGTATTGATCTTCATCGGGCTGGCGTTCATTTTTCGGCCGAGGCATAAAAGCTTCAATGAAAAATTCAGCAACTGGGCCGGATGCGATGACTGGGATGAAAAAAAAAATCCCGGATCGTTCAACACTAGTAACGATGCAGCCCCGGAACCAGGATCTGAAGCACCCTTAGAAATTGTCAGCATTTTGGGCGGGACAAAAAAAGTGATCCTCTCGAAAGATTTTAAGGGTGGTGAAGTGACCAGTTTTTTGGGCGGCACGGAACTGAACCTTAGCCAGGCCGATATCAATGGCAGGGTTACGCTTGAATTGACGCAGGTTTTGGGCGGCACCAAACTGATCGTCCCCGCACACTGGGATATTCAGCCAGAGCTGGTTTCATTCCTCGGCGGACTGGAAGATAAACGGCATACGACCGGTGTGGTTGACCCTACCAAAATATTGATACTGAAAGGAACTTCTGTGTTTGGAGGTATTGAAATACGCAATTTCTAAATTAATTACGAATGATCAATTACGAATTACGAATGTGGTTGTTTCAGGCAGCCACTAATGTCTATCCGTAAGTTTTCATTCATAATTCGTAATTGTTCATTCGTAATTCGTAATTGTTCATTCGTAATTCGTAATTGTACATTCGTAATTCGTAATTTTTTTATATGAAATGGTATCTTGCAAAAATAGTTTTCCGCATCATCTGCGGTGATGGCGACCACAAGGCACAATTTGATGAACAGGTAAGGCTGGTGCTGGCAGACAGTTCCGAAGAGGCTTTTGAAAAAGCGCAACAGATAGGAGAAGACGAACAGGATAGTTTCATGAACCATATCGAGCAACTGGTGCAATGGAAGTTCATTAACGTATCGGAGTTGTATCAGCTTCATGATATGATCCACGGTGCCGAAGTTTTTTCACGCATCGAAGAACACGAGGATGGAGATAACTACACCAACATCGTGCACAATAAAGCAAGGCATACAAGAGAAAGGAATGCGTCGATGGTTTTGGAGCAGTTGTAAAACAGAATGGATAATTTGAATGGATAATGGATAATTGAACAATGGATAATGTTTTCCGTTGCAACTTCATGTTGTTTCAAGAATTTAAAATTGTTCAAACCTAAAAAATTATCCATTATCCGTTATTCAATTATCCATTACCCATTACCCGATCTTTATAAAATACCTATTTTAAAATTCTCATCAAATAACTCCATTTGGCCCGCTCACCACTTTCTGTTGTAAAGTTTCTTAAGGTCTTCGTCACCTGGTGGCTGGCATGGTCTGCCTTGCATGCTATTCTGCTGTGGTGGCTGGGGCTCGACTGGCAGATCGCATTGGCCGACAGCGGCATCTACAACGGGCTTTCAGCATTTGCCTGTTTATTGTTGTGTTATGTGATGCAATTTTACCTGCCGCAAAAAGAACGTTACTGGTATATATTTTTCATCAGTTTATTATTGAGTTCACTCATCGCTTTCGGAGGTAAATACCTGCTTCAGAATATTTATGAAGGAAACAATTCCTATTTGCTTTCGCTGAAATATTCTTTGCCGATCCGTTGGGGAATTGCATTCTTATTGATCGTTTGCATGTCGATGATCTGTGTGTTATGGTACAGTTTTCAATATCAGCAAGAGACCGAGCAACGTAAAAATGACGCGGAAGCTTTGAGCAAAGAAGCGGAATTGTTTGCATTGAGAAGACAACTGCAACCGCATTTTTTGTTCAACAGTCTCAATTCCATCAGCGCTTTGGTGGGCACCAGGCCGCAGGAAGCGAGGAATATGATCCAGCAGCTATCGGACTTTTTGAGGGGTACGATCAAAAAAGAAGAAAATACTACCGTAACGCTGGCGGAAGAATTGCAGCATTTGCAACTCTATCTTGGCATCGAGCAGGTTCGTTTCGGACACAGATTGGATACACAACTCAACAGCAGCGATGAAAGCCTTACGATGAAAATACCGGCATTGCTGCTTCAACCAATTGTTGAGAACGCCATAAAATTCGGATTATACGATACAATTGGCAAGGTTACGATCAGCATCCGCACGCTTGCCCGCGACAATCAACTGATCGTTCTTATCAGTAACCCATTCGACCCCGATACAGCGCAACCACAAAAGGGCGAAGGATTTGGATTGAGTTCTGTAAAAAGAAGATTATATCTTTTGTATGCACGGCATGATCTCGTGGATATAAAAACTGCCGATAAATTATTTACCACCACTGTTAAAATACCACAACTGATTTATGAAAGTGCTGATAATTGATGACGAACCTTTAGCTAGAATGATCGTAGCGGAATACCTGCAGGATTTTCCATCGCTGGAGATCATACAGGAATGCGGTGATGGATTTGAAGGATTGAAAGCGATTCAACAGCACCATCCCGACCTGATCTTCCTGGATGTGCAGATGCCAAAGATCAATGGATTTGAAATGCTTGAACTCGTAGAAAAGCCGCCGGCAGTTATTTTCACCACAGCATTCGATGAATACGCTATCAAGGCATTTGAAGCGCATGCAGTCGATTATTTACTGAAGCCATTCAATAAAGAACGCTTTGCGAAAGCGATACAAAAATGGATGGAAACCTCGCAACATTCTCCGGCGGCAACAACAGAAGCCTTGCTGAATGAAGCGGCACTATCGCCGCTACAAAAAGACCGTATCGTGGTGAAGACCGGAAGCAAGATCAAGATAATTCCCATCAATGATATCCTGTACCTCGAAGCCGCCGATGATTACGTGAAGATACATATCACGGAAGGCGCTTTTCTCAAAAACAAAACCATGGCATATTTTGACTCTTTGCTGGATGCAAATTCATTTGTGCGTTGCCATCGCTCCTATATTCTTAATGTGCAACAAGTGACGAGGATAGATGCTTATGAAAAAGATAATCACCTGGCGATTCTTAAAAACGGGGTAAAAATTCCTGTTAGCAGAAATGGATATACAAGGTTGAAGAAGCTACTCGATATATAAATAATGGATAATTGTAGAATGGATAATATTACAGATTGTTCAATTATCTATTAAATAATAGTCTACTAATTTGGTAGATTATTATAACTCTCCTACTTTTGATCCAGAAATCGTTACTGTATGCATATTTTATTTCTCGCGATCCAGTTATTTTTTGCAAGACCTGCTTTTGAGGCTAATGAGGTTTCGGGTATCATCATCAGCGAAGAGACTAAGTTGCCCATAGACAAAGCATATTTATATGTGGTGAAAGGCGAAGAAGAAGCAATAACGGATGCGAAAGGAATTTTCAGGTTTACCACCTGGCAGGATAAGCCCGTAAAAGTTTTTGTATCACATAATAATTACAAAAGCAGGGTGGTCACGCTGAATGGTGTTTATAGAAATTTAAGGATCGTATTGACGAAAAGTCAATGATATAGTCTCGTGGCCGAGTGGTTAGGTAAAGGTCTGCAAAACCTTCTACGGCGGTTCGAATCCGCCCGGGGCGTCAGTTTATAAAACGGCAATCAATCGAAAAGGGGCGGCATTTCTATGCTGCCTTTTTGTTTCACGCAAAGGCGCAAAGAAAAAATACAAAAGGAATTTGCATTTACAATTATTTGCAGCTTTGCGATTTCCTTGCGCCTTTGCGTGAAACCTAAAATTGTAACAAAAATGCCGTCCCTTCATTTTCCACCGACTGCACCTGGATATTTCCTTTGTGCAACATCATAATTTGTTTGCAAAGGCTTAGCCCTATCCCACTCCCGCTTTTTTTTGTGCTGAAAAAAGGGATGAATATTTTTTCCATCACATCCGGTGGAATACCTGTTCCGTTATCGGCGACCTTAATGACGGGCTTTTTGCTGATATCACGATACGCAGATAAAGTGATGGTTGGCTCCGGGCTGTCTTTGATGGCTTCAATACTATTTACAACAAGATTGATCAATACCTGTTCGATAAGGCTCGTATCAATTTCCAGCATCATGCCCATGTCTTTCAGCACGATATCAAGATTGATATTTTTTTGATCAAACGTAGGCTGCATAAGGCTATTGATATCTTCAAATAAATCACGGACGTAGACGGTTTTGACACTTGGGGCGCTGATCTTATTGAGGTTTCGATATGTTTCGGCAAATTTTAATAACCCCTCACTACGGCGTTTGATCGTGTCGATTCCAAGTTCCAGGTCATCTACACTGCCGGTTTCGTTGTTAAGATGGCTCATCGATTCTTTCAGGCGATGTTTTAAAGTATCGGCGAGAGAAGAGATCGGCGCGATCGAATTCATGATCTCATGTGTCATTACATTCAATAATTTTTCCCAGGCTTTTGCTTCCGTTTCGTCCAGCGCTTCATCTACATTTTGAAAAACGGCCAGGTTATATTTTTCTCCATCTGTCTGAAACGTGGTACCGGCAAGGATCAGCTTGAAGGAACCATTCTCAAGATGTGCTGTGGAAATTTTACTGCTTCCTGCCTTTAGAGATAATATATCGTTATATAAAGCTTCATCCCTGCGTTTCAGCGAACCGATGGTTTTAAGATAAGGAAGCTGCAACATCTTTTTTAAGGACTCGTTCATCCACACTACTTCGCCGGTTTCAACTTTATAAGAGATGATGCCGGTATCGACCAGTTCAAGGATTTGCTGCAGATATTGGTATTGAGTCTCTTTTTCTTTGCTCATCAACTTGAACGCTTCGATGATATCATTAAAACCTTTTCGAAGCGGCCGGAGATCAGTTGAAGCGCCGGCCACATCAAAGTTGCGGGAAAAATCACGGTATTGGATGGACTTCACAAACTGATTTAATTCTGTGTATGCCGTGCGCTGCAAACGGATAAATAATATCACCTGATAAACGATCACTGGTATAAGTAAAACGAGGTATATCCATGCCTGCCTTACGGCCAAAAAGGCTGCCAGCACCAGTGTTGCGAGCAATAACATCACCCGCCAGATGATCTTCCAGTCTGAAGTTTTAAATGTCATATTTATTCAATCTCCTGTAAAGAGCCGTTCGTGTAAGCCCCAATTCTTTAGCAGCTTTGGAAATATTACCATGATGTTTTTCAATCACTTTCAGGATCGTATTTTTCTCAACAACACTGAGTGTGGTCTCATCGATCTTTTCCGCCTCCGGCGTAAATGTTTCAATCGGGGAAAAAATAATATCCTTCGCCTGTAACACATCGCCATCAGCCATGATCACAGCACGTTCGATGGCATATTGCAGTTCACGAACATTACCGGGAAAACTATATTTCTCCAGCTTTTCTGTTGCCGACTTATCAAATTTCAAGACAGGCTTCAGGTATTTATTACTGTATGTTTTACAAAAATGATTTGCGAGCAAAACTATATCCGTGCTGCGTTTCCGCAATGGCGGTAAAATAATTTCGACAGTATTTATCCTGTAAATAAGATCCTTTCTGAATCGGCTCTCATTTGCCAACGCACTCAGTTGGACATTCGTCGCACACACCAGCCGAATGTCAATCGGCCGGGGCAGATTATCTCCCAACCGCATCACCTGGCGGTTTTGCAATACACTCAATAATTTTGATTGTTGTTGCAAAGAAATATTTCCTATCTCATCTAAAAATAATGTTCCTCCATCGGCTGCTTCAAACCTTCCGGCCCTATCCTCACGGGCATCTGTAAACGCACCTTTCTTATGACCAAAAAGTTCGCTTTCAAAAAGGCTTTCAGTCAATGCGCCCACATCTACTTTCACAAAAGGTTTGCCTGCACGCAATGATTGTTCGTGGATCGCTTTTGCGATAAGATCTTTACCAGTACCGTTTTCACCCAGGATAAGAATGTTGGCATCTGTTGGAGCAATCTTTTCAATCTTGTAAAAAATTTCCTGCATCGCTTCCGAAGTGCCCAGAATTTCTTTGTTGAATGCAGCACCATCATCAACAGATTTTTTTGAAGCAACCTTATCATTACTTTTATTCAACACATCTTTCAGCGAAGTGATCAAACGTTCATTGTGCCATGGCTTCACCACAAAATCCGCAGCACCTTCTTTCAGTGAACGTACCGCCAGATCTATATCTCCGTAAGCTGTTATCATGATCACCGCAACAGTTGGTTTCAATTCTTTGATTTTCCGCAACCAGTAAATCCCTTCGTTCCCTGTGTTGATAGAACTGTTGAAATTCATATCGAGCATGATGAGATCGAAGGATTGTTTAGCCAAAAGGTGCTTGATATTCTCCGGATTTTTCTCCGTAAGCACTTCCTTTACCTCGGTTTTTAACAGTAGCCTGACAGCAGTCAGCACATCGGTATCATCATCGATGATCAGTATTGAAGCATTCTTAAGTAGCATAATGTTTTATATATGATCGGGTAAGGAACTACAAGTATACCATAAATCTAAAGCTATGACAACTAATATTTTAGATATTGGCTGAGTGGTGATGTGTATCAAAAGCGGACACTTGTTGTATTGTTAGCGAACAAACGGACAGTGAAGTTATTTTGTAACTTATTGAAAATCACAGGTGATACTTTATGGCACAGCGTTTATCTTATCTCTTGTACAAAAAAAACATACCGTGGACAGAGTCATCGAAAAAAAGAAATGGAACAAAAAAAAGATACTGACCATCGTGGGTGTAACTGCACTCGTCGGGCTTATCGTAACGAGCTACCTGCTCACTTCGGGCAAGAGCAGATTGAATGTTGATACCAGCCGCATCACGGTGAGCGAAGTCACAAAAGGCCCTTTCCAGGAATTCGTGCCGGTGAATGGGATCGTGCTTCCAGTGACAACTATTTACCTGGATGCATTGGAAGGCGGCCGTGTGGAAGAAAAATATGTGGAAGATGGTGCTATGATGAAAAAAGATCAACCGATCCTCCGCCTGGCGAATACCGACCTTGAATTGAATCTTGCCAACCAGGAAACACAGGTATATGATGTATTGACACAGATGCAGAATACCCGTAATAACGCGGATCAGAATACCATCGGAAAGCTGAACCAGATGGCGGATGTAGACAATGCAAGCATTGAAGCGGAGAGGGTTTACAAATTAAATAAAAGTTTGTACGAACAGAATGCGATCGGCTCGCAGGAATTCAAAGCATCAGAAAATAATTACAACTATCAGCAGAAAAGAAAAAAACTGACCCAGGAAACCCTGGAAAAAGATATTGCTTCAGGAAAATTGCAGGTTAGCCAGGCAGGGCAATCGTATTCAAGAATGCAGAACGCGCTGGCGCTGATGAGGAAAAAAGTCGGGGACCTGATCGTCAGAGCTCCGGTAGATGGACAACTCACTTCTCTGGATGCAGAGATCGGCCAGTCAAAGAACAAAGGAGAAAGGTTAGGACAAATAGACGTTACCAGTGGTTTTAAAGTTCGCGTGGATATTGATGAACACTACATTTCAAGAGTATTCATCGGTCTGATGGGCAAGTTTACGCTGGCTGGAAAAGATTATAAATTAAAGATCAAAAAAGTATATACCCAGGTTACCAATAGCCGATTTCAGGTGGACATGGAATTTGATGGTGCTGCGCCGGAAGGTATCCGCAGGGGACAAACCTTACAGATCCGACTAGCGCTGAGTGATGAAACGCAAGCTATCCTGATCCCAACCGGTGGTTTCTTTCAACAAACAGGTGGTAACTGGATCTACAAATTGAATGAAAGCGGAACAGTCGCATACAAAACGGATATCCAACTGAATCGTCAGAGTCCTGATTTCTATGAAGTAATAAGCGGCTTGAAACCGGGTGACAAAGTGGTTACATCGAGTTATGAAAATTATGGAACAATGCAGGAGTTGATTTTAAAAAAAGAATAAGATCAATTAATAATAAAAAATAAAAGACATGAAAAGGATATTCCTGCTGCTTTTGATTTTTGCCGGAGTTTTTATCTGGGTTTTATTACCCGGAGAAAACAATACTTCGATGGAAAAATCACGTATAAATCCTGAAAAGCAACGGGGACAAGGTGCTTCGGTGAAATTACCCGGATACCGGATCATGAAAACATTGTCGATTTATTAAGCCCTATCATAAAATTAAACAAAGAATAAAAATAAGATCATGATAAAAATTTCTCAGCTCGAAAAAGTGTATCGTACGGAAGACGTGGAAACTATTGCACTGAACAAACTTTCCTTTGAAGTAAAGGAAGGAGAATTTGTAGCAGTAATGGGGCCTTCCGGTTGCGGCAAATCAACTTTGCTCAACATTCTCGGCTTGCTGGATGATGTAGATAAAGGCAGTTTTGTTTTCAACGGGACAGAAATAGCGGGCTTCAATGAAAGAAAACGTGCCGACCTGCGCAAGAAAAATATCGGTTTTGTTTTCCAGAGTTTTAACCTGATTGATGAGCTGACAGTTTTTGAAAATGTAGAATTACCCCTTATTTATCTCGGCATCAAAACCGCCGACCGTAAACAAAAAGTGGATGAAGTGCTGGAAAAGATGCAGATCATGCATCGCCGGAACCATTACCCACAGCAGCTTTCGGGCGGACAACAACAACGTGTTGCTGTAGCCAGGGCGGTAGTAAATAATCCAAAACTTATCCTCGCGGATGAGCCTACCGGTA
>Ga0247741_1001778_pt1 | contig 11997 bp, 13 predicted proteins | sample UWRJL213509R2_FD_180945 | JGI IMG/M metagenome (GOLD analysis project Ga0247741, IMG submission 180945) | Plant litter microbial communities from Arlington Agricultural Research Station in Wisconsin, United States - UWRJ-L213-509R-2 | ecosystem: Environmental > Terrestrial > Plant litter >...
TTGGAGACGACTCGGATAGCTGGTCGAGTAGCCGGAGCATATCTCGGAAAGGTCCGTGTTGGTTGTTTCTGCGGAAACTGACATCGAAACGCAGAGTGTGGAGGAGGGGAAGGCATGTCAGATTGATGGACCCTATTGAAGATTCTGAAAATAACGGTTATCAGAATAAAACATCTTTAGTCAGGGGAGGGATGACTCACGGAAATGTACAGATGGCGACCATTCGAATGTCGTGAGATTTGAGCCACTCGAGCGAAGCAACTCGCCGATCACATCGCCGAAGCCACTCTCAAATGATGGCGTAGCAGTGATTTTCTTGAGCGTATGGGGCGACGACTCGGAAAGGACATCGGCAATGGATGTGATTGTAGGTGGGGATACTCCTCGAAGAAAGACGGACCGAAGGTTTGTCTCCCAGCGGCCTTGAAGGTAAGACACGTCGCTTGTAATTAACGTCCCAGTGTCGACTTCGACGCATGACAGGGAAAGGTACTGAAGGCGCAGTAGCGACAGGAGAAGTTGAGGTGGGAAAGATGTAATGAATTCCAGTGAGGCGGCTTTCAGCGAGGGCAATCGGAATAAGCTGCCGATGGCAGCCCGAGTCTCCGCTGGAATCGACTTCCAGCTCACCATGTCCGCGCTGAATGAGAGAGAGAAGGCTTCCAGCTTTGGAAGGAGTGACAGCGTCCTGGATAGCGTTGACTTGGTCTGCACAATCCAAGACTTACCACTACCCCAGCCAAAATCATCCTCGCTGTCATCACCGATACGAAGCTCGCGTATATGAATGCCGAGGTGAGGTTTGGCAAGGAGCAACTTGTGGAATCGCTGGTAGCATGTCTTTCGCGAGATCCGGGGGTCTGGTTTCTCGAGGTCGATCTCGTGGAAGAGATGTTTCTGAGATGGGAAGACGAAAGCGAGGGAGACGAGTGAGCAGGCTTTAAGCGTCGGCCTGTCATGTGAGAGCCCAACTTCGTCAATGATCGCTTCGATGAGTTCGGCGGGTAAAGACGTTGAGGACATCGTATTGTGTCGAAAATTTTGGTTGCACTATGGAATGTGGTGAGGAAGAAAGAGAGTCTTCAAGTGGGGATTCTTTACATATGGAATGTTATCGTCGGCATTACGTATACAGCGGACCTACTTCAGCCGACAATCACCGCTCCATTTCGGTCGTGGATTGTATGGGGCACATGTATTTTAGTCCACCAGCGTCAATTTCCCCAGCATCACTGATGCGTCACTTAGAGAAGGCTACGTAAAATCGGCAACATGCTTTCTATAGCAGAAATATGACAGACTTGCGCAGTCGTCGAACGCTGCCACCATTCGCATTCTATTCTTTAGAATTCCCCAGAGAGGAATACATAGTCTTGTCAGCTAACCACATGAGAGACGGTGAGAGTCACAGACATCGTGTGCATACTGACATTCCAACTTTATTGCATTCCTCTCTTCCCGCCGTTGGAGTCCACCCGATTTGCCCGTCATCGACAGTTTTACAGAACTTTCTATCAATACTCGTTTAAAACAGATCGTGATAAGACAAGCAGTGGCCGAGCCAAGGCCGAGTTGAGATCTGGCCACAACACAAGCCGAAAATAGCGAATCGCATCATCGGCTATCTTTCAGGTTATTACTGGACATAGTAAATAACATCGCTAGCATCTAGTCTAAGGGATATAGGGAGAAGTTGATGGCCAAGATCCCGCTCTATTCCTCCATAAATACACGGTTCCTATGAATAATATCGTCGTTGTGTCGCCGTTCGATAGCTTTACCATTGCAGCTTGTCATCTACGTAGATGGGATGCTGCGTTGGACCAGCAGAAGAATTAGGATGTACACGACACCTGTACTATACAAGGCGTGTACGACGTGTGAGGATAACGAGCGAAATCTAGTATCTTAGTTAGATACTGGATGTAGTTTGGATGAAAAACCCGCAGGGTTTCCAAACTCGAAACGGCTGTTTGGATCTGAAAAGAGAGTCCATGAGTTACGGCTGGGAGGGTGGGCTCTCGATGCAGATCTCGTACTAGACGCGTCGAGTTATATACCTATAAAAATGGAGAGGAGGGTGGGGCACAAAAAATCGATGCTCTTCCGTGAAATGAGGTCGAGCACGATATTCACGCGGCGAGGTGAGAAGGAAGAAGGTTCCTGTCACCTTCGCCTCCTGTCACATAGACACCGTTCTTTGGTCACGCTCGATCCTCGTCATCTTGCTCTCTAGGCTTATTTCCTTCGCATCTACCTTCCCAGTCTAAAAGCACTTCTTCCTCAAGATCGACATCAATACTCATCGATAATCCTCACCCACCTCGTATGCAGGAACGACGAGGAGACGATAGTAAAGAAGGTTTCCATTGGAATGTTGGGAGGTCGTGGATATTGAAGGCGAAGTCCAAGTTACATGGGAGATAATATCCACATTTGGGCTACGAACGGGTTCGGTCTACCCAAGGAAAATACCTGGAGCAGGATTGCCGCTGGTTTTGAGAGAAATTTGGATAGACATACGGCTTGCAGCTGAACAGCGTTTATTATTTTTCAAAAGTTTTGAAGCTGTAAATGGTATATGAACCAAGGCCATTTACGATGAGAGAGTGGCGCATGTTACTTATTCTGAAGGTTTCGATGCAAAAGCCAGCTGTCAATAGAACACTCGCTTAGCTTACGTCTCAAACCCTCCCTCTTCCTTAACATTTCCCCAGTTCATATCGTAAATTGGAATTGTCTGGATGGAGTGGAATAAAAATGGCTATCACCGAGTCTGAAAGGGGAACGCAATCGCCCCAACCAACGAGAGTATTTATGAGAAAGCACCCATCACCATGTCATCATGCCAGTAAATCTGGGTAAAAGTGTTTTTATGCGAGTCTTAAAACGTAGATAGTCCAGCCTCAATAATTTCTTCTCAAACCTCAGTTCCCTTACTAGTCGGAAGCTATCATTCTTAGCATTGTATAAGCCGCACAGCTAGTTTAGCCCTTGTACATTCAAACCTTGGTGTAATTTTTTTGTCGTCTAAGGAAAGAAGGTGATTCATATCAGTCGCTCGTGAGATAGACCGGGATTTATGCAAACGAAATACCAGACGCATGAAAATTGCGGGACGGAGATTTCTTGGAGGTGAATTGATATTCCATTCTACGGTTTTAGAGCTCTCGGATTATCAGAACCACGGGATCGGGTATATCAGATATCCTAAAACCTTCCCAAGTCCGCATATTCTGGATAAATAGCACCGCACGTCTCAGAGGGTTGATGTCGTTGCATGGCACCACTCTCAATCATAACGGGGTACAGAAATAATGACGTAGCAATAATCTTGGGTCTATAACAGCTAAAAGCTAGAAATCTTGAAGGTAGGAAAGGCTAATTTGTTTCGAATTGTAGAACCTCGGAACCCCGCTTGCTGGTGGTGTGACGCCGATCATCCCCCTTTTCTCCACTGTCCATCACATGGGTGAAGACCAACATGCTTCGTCAATCGGAAACCTCGAACCTTCTACGACCGTTTTCATCACGATATACCCCTCGCACTTGGATTTTTTATGTTCGGTTTGGAGAAATCGCCAGTGCTTACGACGTGGGAAGCCTGGTAAGTAGCTAACGAGCATCCGCGAACCATACGACGGAAGGAATTCAACCTCGGCAACCTTGTTGGGTATTGATCTGCTTTAGAAGCAGAAATTGTGGAAGGGTCTATTACTCGACTGAGTTTTAAATTATTCTCGAGGAGTACCTTCTATGTGAGAAATGGTGGTTATTCACTCAGAGTTATTTTAGAACTCAGGTGCGGACACATGGGCAGAATCTTAGTCGCATACTAGTGATTCAGGCACCCTATCGTCACTGCATTCACACTTCCTTCCATAAGATCACATTCTTCCAGTATATATATATACCTAGACCAGCGCACTATTGACCATTTCTCCCCAACAGAGTTTCAACATTCTTCCTCCGTCCTGAACATGATGCGCGGATTTTTAAAGTTGAATATCGCACTCGCTGCCTTGGTGATTGCCCCGGCTCTATCTACGGCACAAGAAGTTGCGGCCCCACCTGGATTTAACATGTACGTTCCACATAAGGCATATATGTCTACGCTGTTCATGAAGCGATTCTTTTTACTTCGCGTAGTACAAGCGTCGGTTTGAACGGATCAGGATGCCCTCCAGGTTCTGCTGTTTATAAGATCAGTGGTAGGTCTCAGTCCTTGGCTGATACGATTGTGGCTCACAGTCTACCTTCATAGCTGATGGAAGCGCAGTAAACATCGTAGCTGATCAATTCTCGGCCCAGGCTGGTCCAGGCAATGCTATCAGTGCTGGACGGAAAAATTGCCAGTTGACTTTGGGCGTCAAGTACTATACCAGGGCAATATTATGGCTCAAGTTTTCGAAACTGACACAAAATTTTCTGCAGTCTTCCTCCAAACTATGAGGTCGCCGTGTCTTCTATCGAATTTGTAGGTGAATTACCAATGAAATACACTCTCTACTGAGTCCCAATAGGATGGCTATTATGCCCTCGGTTCCAAGGTCACTTCCTCCCAGCAAGCCGTTTATTACTGTACGTGTAAATTCAGCGCGCTCAAAGTTACGCGTTCTAACCGGCCGCACTAGTTCAAGGACAGATCCAGCAGACGAGCGCCAGATCCGACGTCTCTGGTCCCATCTCAGGTGAGGAAATCTTATAAACGCACGGCTAAACATTGAATATTTGTTATTCTTTGGTCCTCATAGGTGGGGACTATACCAACCACCTTACCCTCAATCCAGTGTCAACAGGGCCATGCGGATGCCCAACTATCCTGAACATTAACTCCGACGTCCGCATTAGCAATTCCGCCAATAAAGCTGGTAATGGATACACCAGCGTTGATTCGGTATGGCATCATGGTCTCCATAATAATTCAGATTGCTGATAAATTGATTTTTGAAAATTCGACATATTCCTTTAGTTTGTACGTCCCTTTAAAACCTCTTAGAACTCTTTGATCCTGAAAATCTGTTTTTAGACTGTAAAACTTCGATGGTCAAAATGTTAAGTTTATAGGGAAAAATTAGGAGGTATTCAATATTCTGTTTAGATTTGTGATTTTTGGTCTTTCCTCAGGTTTATAGTGTTTAATAGCATAGTTATCCCTCGTTTTTACTGTGTATAAAAACATCGGATTCGAAGAGTTTCTTCAGTAATAATTTACCGTGATGGCTTACTCTACGTTGGTGAGTTAATATCACTATGCAGTTGGTAGGAATACCCTATTAGTGCCCTATTGAGAAACACCGGCACCGTGTTTGCGTTATTTAAGCCGTTTGCGCCACTCAACTACCACTCCGCCCACCATGACACAACCAAGTCGTGTGCCACCACGGTGCGCTTATTCTCTGTGTACGCCGATTACCTTATTTCTGGTTCGTTTAATCTGATTATTTCTGTGGAATTTCACATACGTATCACAGTCTTATAGCCATTAGAGCAAGATCTACAGCTTTGTGGGCATCGGTGTACGTATAAACCAAGGTGTCAACATCGTACATTGCGTACAAGCAATTATCACCATGAACACCTTCCATCTCTAACTCCAGAGTTTTCATAACCCAAGTACACAGAAACAGAAAAGATTAAGTCCATGAGCTACACACAATTTTCATCCTACTTCTGCATGAAATCGGCGACTGGGCACAACTTCCAATACAGACCAAGGGGCGAGCACTCTCCCATTTCGTCTTTCTCCTGTATCCCCATGAATTTCTTCGGCCGCACTCTCAGAACTGGTTTATCATATACTGTATTAAACCTATAATAAGTTTAGTAGCCATGAACTGGACCAGGTTCATCCGCAAAATACCATTCGACGAGATGCAAGGGATAAGACCACCCAACACCCTGGAAAGCTCTCAATCACGACACAGATCCCAGCGTCTAGATACTCCGGAGAAGCAGGAATTTTAGCAAAGTATATTTGAGTACATTTAGAAAGACATTCTACATATAAGCGTCATCAAGGTGAGGAGATATCAAATGAGATATGCGTACCAGAGCAACCCTTGAGATATATTTGAAAGGAATGGTCGCCCCGGTTTCCCCATGTCCATATCTCCCTTTCAAGTCCGACTACATTACACGATTATTCAGTATCCTTATTTTACTTTCTCTACATTTATATCTTATTAAAACAATCTTAAATGATCTATTACACTGGAGGCCATTGATGGTGGTGCCAAGAGCCATGTATAGAGCCAACCTTGGCTGCCGAAAGGGTGGGTTGAAGCGAAAGGCATATCATTGAAACGAGGCATTTAGGGTACCGCGAGAAAGAAAGCAGCTTTGAAATCTAGCCGAGCGACTCGTGCTATGATGACAAGCGTTGCTCCATTGGCCACAGTGTGACGGCACGAAAGCGGGAAATTATCAAAGAGGAGAAAGAGGAGACAGTGGAAATGTTGGGAAAATGACAACGACAAAGAGAGACGAGTTGGAAAGGAGCTGTACACAGGAGACTGTATCAATGACCATCATTTATTCTGATCCAAGCCTCCCTTCCGTGCAAGTGCGAGCCACTCGCCACTGGCGCATTCATGTAACTTCATTTTCACGCCGATCTATCACTAGACCTGAATTTACGCAAACGAAATCCCAGATGCTGCGCATTGCAGAATGCGAGGCGGAGTTTCTTTGGAGGGGAATTTATATTCCATTCTACGGGTTTAGAAGCCTCGGGGTATCAGAACCTCGGCATAGAGCGCGTACCAATCTCAAAACCCTCTCAAGTCCGCAAATTCTGGTCAAATGTTCAAATGTTTAGTACCTACATCATCCGCTATTTGCTGACCTGGCCGTCTCAGAGGTAGGCTACCATAGGCGTTGTTACATTTGCACCACTCTCGATGATATCCGAGTACAGAACCAATGACGTAGCGCTAGGTTTGGATCCATCACAGCTAAAAGGTAGAAATCTTGAAGGTACGGAAGGTTAATTCGTCTCGAATTGTAGAACCTCGGAACCTCGCTTATTGTTGGTCATTGGGACGCAGATCCCGCCCCCCTTTCTCCATCCCCCATCACATGGCCGTAGACTACCACGCTTCGTCAATCAACTTCCGATATATCCTGAACTTCCAACTCACCGAGCGACCGGGCTTTCACGTATTATCGTAGTACCTTCCATGTGAGAAATGGTGAGTAATTCACTTCGTTCGTCAGTCAGGTCCCGGTCTGGACAATGCATTCATATCTCCGTCCAGTAGATCGCATTCTTTCAGTATATATAAGTACCCAGACAAACACGGTATTTACTGTATCTCCTTAACAGAGCTTCGCCATTCTTCCTTCCTCCACTGAGCACCATGTGCAAATTCTCAAATATCGCTCTCGCGGCCTTGGCTCTGATTGCCCCGGCGTTATCTATGGCGCAAGAAGCTGCGGCTCCCCCTGGATTCAACATGTACGTTTTGCTTAAAGTTATTTCTATGTCGATCATGAAACGACTTCGTGCAGTACAAGCATCGGTGTCAACGGATCAGGATGTCCTCCGGGCAGTAGTCTCTTTCGGCTTACGAGTAGGTTCATCCTCCTATTACTGAAATAGCAGGGACTAAATCTCTACCTCTATAGCTGACAGGAGCGCCTTCACCGTCATAGCCGACCAGTTCTTGGCTCAGATAGGCCCAGGTGTTGATATAAGTGAAAGACGTAGAAACTGCCAGGTGACCGTAGGCGTCAAGTACTATTTCCAGGATTTTTTTAGGCTTTGAAACTGATGCATGCTTCTCTCCAGTCTCCCTGCAGGGTATAAGACTGCTGTAGCTTCTATCGACTACGTTAGTAAATTAACGACAAGACCCTCTTTCACCTTAACAACATGTTTCAATAGCGCGGGTACAACTCTCTAGGTTCTAAGGTCACCGCCTCCCAGAGAAGTGTCTACTACTGTAAGTGTCAACTTCATGCGCTCGAATAGACGTCTACTAAGATTATCTTCCAGTCCAAGGAAAACTGTCACAGGCGACCTCTGCTTACAACATCTCCGGCCCCATCCCTGGTAAGTAGACCCGTTTCGGTGAATTGTGCTACAGCTCATTCCTTTGGTAGGAGCGGACTATTCCAGCCACGTTACTTTTGACCCAACGTCAGTGACCAATGCACCCTGCGGAGGCCCGGCAGTCTTGAATATCAACACCGGAATCCGCGTTAGCAACTCTGCCAATAAGGCGAGTTCCGGGTACACGAGCGTCGACGCGGTACGATATTATTTGTCTAATTGAATGATTCAGATCGATTGCTAAATTGATTTTTTATTCCATCTTGTTCGACGCATCCGTTTAGTTTGTATGTCCCATTCAGATTTTTCCAAGAATTTACAAATACTGACACTCGGATTTTTTAGGATGTTAAATTCCAATGGTTGAAGTGCTGAACGAATTCCGAGGGTTCTGATTCTCTGCTGCAGCGATTGAGTTATCGCATTTCCGAAGTTGGCCTGGCATAGTTTACATTGTTTGTACTCTATACATCATCGGGGTCGTCAATGAAAGAAATATTTGTGTCTTTCCCCAGAGGAACTTCAAGAGGTCGAAGCACCACTTCAACATGAGCGCTGGAGCCACGTGATGGCGCATCACAGAGGTCCGCCGGGCCTCAGTTGCCGGAGGTATCGGGAAACGCAAAGCCAGTGATTGAGAAAAAGAAAGCAGATTTAAAATCTTGCGAACAGCATATGACATCGAAACAACGATAGGTGTTAGGGTGACAGCCTGAACACGAATGCGGAATTTCCTTCAAAGAGAGAATGTCAAAGACAGAACGACAAAGAAAGACGAGTGGCAAGAGGCGTACGAGCTGCATATAAGACACCGCATCGCGGCTGATTCCCATCGTCTTCTTTCCATCCCATTCCAAGCCTCCTTCCGTGCAAGCCACTGGCCACTGGCGCGTTCATTCATCTCTAACCCTTCCAAACGTGTATCGATTACACAAACGACAACTTCCAATTCATTCATCTCCCACCTTCCACCGACATGGACACCGCAACAGCGCCCACCGTTACCCAGAGCGACAGTCTACCCAACATCGCCAACGCGAGTGGCAACGAGAACGACAGTGGCAGTCTGAGTCTCGCGTCCGCGTTACAACTGACCCCCCCTAGGGCTGGCCCCGTAGGCGTAGGTGTGTTGGCACGACGGAGGACCGTCAGCCTCGCGCCACTGAAGTTGCTGGCCACCACCCCTCCTAGGAAGCGAATGGGAGGCCCGAGGAACATTATCGCCGTCAACGGGAGCCCCAGCCCCAGCCCCAGCCCTCCTAGACGTCCTCAGGGATCTCGTACGAAAGGAAGCTCAAACGCAAGCATGCGTGCGCGTGGACACAGTTGTCCTACGTCTCCTCGTAAACTCGTTGCTCGTAGCAAGAGTGGCGGTACTGGTGCTGGTACTGGTGTTGGGAGCCCTTCGTCCTCTGCAGCTTCGGCCTCGACCTCGAAGGTCGGTTCACCCAAGAGGAAGCGAACGACCATGTCGAGCACGTTCGGGATCAGGAGTGTGCTGGGGAACGGCGGGATTGGGAATAGGCTGGCGGTTGGGTTGGGGAGGTTGAAGTTTGGAAGTGGGTCAAAGGCGGGTGCAGGTGCGGGTACAACTGGAAAGTTTGCGGGTAGGGCCACTGGAGCCGGTGCAGGTCCCAACGCAGGAAGTGCTGATGCGATTGAAGGAGGACCGAGGAGGAGGGCGGAGAGTGATGTGGCAATGCCGATAGTCAGTCCTGGTGCGGCGAGTGTGTTTGGCGGTGACGGATATGTGGACGAGAACAGAAGGGTGGTGAGGGCGGTCAAGTCGCAATTCGACTTGGGGACTGCCATGAGCATCGACGGAGGTACTAACGTCGGACCATACGACCCAGCTCTGGGGGTTCAGTACGCTGGCTGCGCAGCAACAGGTGGCGGTAACATGGGCCCAACTTCTGCGACGATGAGCGCCGAGTGCGATGATATGATGCTATCGCCCTCGAATTCGATGCTGGACAGCCCGATGTTCGACAGGTCGCGGTTTGAGGCCAAGCAGGACGAATTGGCAAAGGCCAGGACGAAGAAGTTGCTCAATGTGCTTGGATTGGATGCGCTGGAGGAGATCCGTCGAAAGAGTGAGTTGGAAGGATGGGAAGGGGTCTAGTCCATTGACACGTGTTAACAGAGTAAACCCTTTCCGAGAATATAAATCCATGTTTTGACGGGACATTAGGCGTTGCAAAAAACGGGTTTGTTCAAACTTATGCCCACGCCATACCGTGGGACATTTCCTTAAAAGAGTAGTGTGGCGGAGCTGCGTACTTCTGGCTATGGTTTCGACGACGTCCTTCGTCATACCTCTTCCTCTATGGCTACTCAAACCATGTGTTACGCTGTGCGTCGAGGTCGCTTAAATATCGCCACAATGGGCCGGTGTATTGAGTTTGTTTTCTGAGTGGAATTACCCTGAGCTGACTGAAGACCCAACAGCCTATGAAATGACTTCTATTCAACCAGCATTGATAAAATTCACTGCCGCCGACTCATGACTGACTCCTGGAATACATATCGCAGATTTTGATCAAATCGCGTTTTTTCTGAGCATGGCCTAGGAGGCGGAGGCGAGTCTTGGATTCACATGCTTCGAAGTATCCCTAGTATTTACAAGGGGGTATAATTACCCGAAACACTGAAAATCTCAAGGCTCTCATTGAAGCAGTAGAGTGGTATAACGCAGCATGGGCCGCAGGGCTTGTTCCTCCAGATCTTGTAGCAGTTTCTGATGATATAGAAGATGGATCTCCCTCAGATGCAATAGACTCTGACGAAGATCTGAACTTGGAATAATTTACTTTACATGCTACTATAGCCATTTTGGCGTGCGTATTATAGCTTAAAATATATTCTAGCATTTTTTGAGGAATTTCGAGGCAGAAATAAAGACCACAGACGCAAACACCACGCGAATTGGCAGGCGCTGGCTCTCAGCTCAGGAAAACTCAGTACGTTTTACAGCAGGTAAGCGACATATACTACCTCATTCAGCTCCATTTTTGATTTCTTGCTTGAGGTATGTCGGCGAAATGAGACTGGACGTATGCTAAGCCAGTTTCACTCGGTAAGTTTCTCGCTTTAGGCCAGTCACTTTTTAACTTCGTGCTAACAAACATTTCCTCTCAAATCGCTAAGTGGCGATATATATGTATTTTTAAAGATGGACCGCAGGTGGGTGGAGGGTTTATATTGTAGGCGCAAGCTATCATTTAAATATGAACAAGAAAACTTAGCTTCTCACTTGTCCGATGGAGGATGTTAGTATTAGCGGTTCTTCGACCACCATAACATCCATAATCAGATTCTGGTCCCTCAGATGGAAGTCGGGAACGATTTATAAGACCCCTCTAATCATATATCACTACCTACTCCTCAATCGAAGGTATCTTCATCGTTTCATGAACAGAACTGCATCAGTTGTTTGCTCCCCCCGCTCGATCATATTTTCAACGTTTCGGAGAACCATTCTCTGCCTCGAACAACAGTTCGAACCGATTAGACGAGACACAGACCATAGAACGAGTCCTCCCCTTGCGATGCGCGCACAGGTACGAGCGTGAACATTCCCAGAATGAGCATTCAACTCTCCCAGTGGCGTTTCGATGTGAATTCAATGACCACGCGATGAACATAGATTCAGTGGTGATTGAAGAGCGCTATTTCTGCTACACATCCGTGGAACCCGGTGAAGACTTTGACTCAAATCTTGGCCAATATTAGTTACCAGCTGCACATCTACGTGCGGGTTTCCAGACTTGTGCCACGTTTGGCTTAAGAATAGCCTCGAACAAGTTCTGGCTCCCATTTCATAGTTCTTTCGGAGCTTGTTTCTCCCAAATGGAGCCGCATTTGAGCCATGGATGTTGTTCGGATATTTGGAAGTGCCCAGTACCGTTTCGCGGGGTCCCTTCTTTTATTGTATTCTAACA
>Ga0247741_1001779_pt1 | contig 11997 bp, 14 predicted proteins | sample UWRJL213509R2_FD_180945 | JGI IMG/M metagenome (GOLD analysis project Ga0247741, IMG submission 180945) | Plant litter microbial communities from Arlington Agricultural Research Station in Wisconsin, United States - UWRJ-L213-509R-2 | ecosystem: Environmental > Terrestrial > Plant litter >...
AACGACATTTCCGTAGCAAATACATAACAGCATTAGGTAAAAAGGAACGACTATGAGCGGCACTATTTCTACACTCGCGCACCACGTTTATTTCTGGTTAAAAAATCCTGAATCAAAAGATGACGTCGCCAAACTTATTAGCGGCGTTAAAACCTTAACCAGCATTGAAACCATCAAAGGTTTTCATATATCAACACCGGCTGCCACTGAAGATCGCAATGTAATAGACACGAGTTACAGTGTTTCATGGTTGGCATTTTTCGATAGCGAAGCCGACGAGCAGATTTATCAGGTTCACGAAACTCATTTAAAATTTATCGCGGATCACGAACATTTATGGAGCAAGGTTGTGGTTTATGATTCCGTAAATGCTACCAAGTAATTTTCTGCAAACATAAAAAAAGTGGAGCACATGGCTCCACTTTTTTTGAATATTAACTCTGTTTTGATTAATCCTTCTTGTAAACAATCTTCTTGGTTCCCGCTTCGCAACTGCCAATCACTTTTTGGTCTTTCACTTCTTCGGTTGGAACTATTTCCAAGGTGTAACCTGTAACGCCTTTTGCTTCGAGCTTTGCAGCAATTTCCGACTTCAATTCTTCACAGTTTTTGCTGGCAAACGCAGGTGATACGATCATGGTCAACGCAACTAACGCAATCAATTTTTTCATTTTAAGTTCCCTTAAGAAATACATATTAAATACACGATTGTTTACAGATTAACTAACGCGAGCGAATACTACCTAAAAATTTCTTAACCAAATATGAACACTTACCAAGGCAAGGTTTCACCATTAGAATGCCAGAATCCGCCGGTATTTTGTAAATTTAATTCTACGATACGTTTGCTCAAACGCTGGGCAGATTCGCTGGCAGAAATATCGCCACCAAAATTTACCATCGCCGTTTGTACATAACCGGGATGTAAAATTGCAACCGCAATTCCGCGTGCTTTTAAATCCAAACTTAAAGATTTTGCGCCTGCATTAAGTGCAGCCTTGGACATACGATAGCCGTAGTAACCACCCGAGGTATTATCTGCAATTGAACCCATGCGGCTGGTGATAAACGCAATCTTGGCGCCGTCATTCAAATTACCCAGTAATGCCTCAGTCACTTGCAATGGCGCTTGCGCATTGACCAAAAATTGCTGGGTTACAGTTTTGTAATCAATATCGCCCAGCTGCTCATGCAGAAAAATTCCTGCGTTGTTGATCAGCAAATCGATTTTTGTTCCTGCTAATTGTTGCGCCAGTTGTGCGATTGCCGCTTCATCGGCTACGTCAACGCCTGCGATAATCTGCGCTTTAGTGCTATCAAGTTCGGGGGATGTAGTACGGCAAACCGCGATGACGTGCCAGCCTTGGGCGAGATAATTCTGGGTGAGTGCGAAGCCAATTCCGCGATTAGCACCGGTAATAAGAGCTGTTTTCATAAGTGGATTCCTTGGACTGAACTGCATAAGCGATAAATCGAAACGGCATGCTAACCCATGCCGGTCGCGGTTTCATCTTCTCTCTCACCGTAAAAACATGCGCATAGGTTCACTATCCCTCAAGAAAATAACATCTGCGCCCTAAACATAATTGCGCCGCGTCGCAGAACAAGGCAAGATTCGCCCGCAGGGGAAAGCAGGGTTTGAGAGCGCTCTCTTCGCAACGCCAAAAATTCCAATAAACAACGGCTAAAACCCTTTAAACAGTCAATTTTTACAACACAAAGTGCTGATGCTATGTCAAACAAATTACTAAAACCGGGGCATCCTTTTCACAACCTCGTGCTAAAAAATATTTACCCACTCATATTATTGATCTGCTCCTTTGGAATTTATTTCACCCATTACGGCACGCCTAACGCCATGTTTTGGGATGAAAACTACCACATCGCCTCTGCAGAAAAACACGTGCAAGGCGTCATGTATATGGAGCCACATCCACCGCTCGGCAAAATGCTGATGGGTTTAGCGGAAGTGGTGCTTGGCGCGAACGATAAAGTGGATAAACACAAATTCACCGAGACCGATCATATAGAAGGCGCGGACACGCCACCGGAAACCAAATTCACCGGTTATCGCTGGCCCTCAGTCGTCTTGATGGCACTTTCTGTTTTGTTCTTTTACGGAATTTTGCGCCGCACCACACAAAATAATCTCATCGCATTTTTATTCAGCAGCTTTATTATTTTTGATAATGCCATGGTTATTCAGGCGCGCGCCGCAATGCTGGAAGGCATTCAAATATTTTTTATTCTCGCAGCGATTTACTACTTTGTTCGTAGAGCGACCAGCGGAATAAATATCAGCCTGAAAGATTATGCGGTACTTGGCTTATTAATTGGCTTGGTGATCAGCGTAAAAGTAAACGGTTTTATTTTATTTCTCTTGTTCGTCATGCTGTTTGGCATCGATCAATGGCGCAACATTTTAGCCTTGAAATATCCCGAATTAATTAAGCGTTTATTAGTCACCGTGCCCGTTGGTGTAGGTGCAGTAGCGCTGGTATTTCTCAGTGTATTTTACGTTCACATTGGTATGGGTACTAAAGTTATTGCCGATCATACCTACAAAGCATCGCCAGAATTTTTGCAGGCAATTCGTCGTGGCGATACCTGGAGCTTGTCAACTTTCACGATTGGCTTGCGCGATAATTTGAAATACATGAGCGAGTATGCCGACGGCGTACCCAAACTTGATGAATGCAAGCCCGACGAAAATGGCAGCTACGCAATGGATTGGCTGCTTGGCAAAAAAACGATCAGCTATCGTTGGGATAAAGATACAGTCAACGGCAAAGTGCAAGTGAAGTACATGAGCATTGTCGCCAACCCGGTGATTTGGTTTAGCGTTGTAGCTGGTATTGTATTGAGCCTTGGCTTAATCATGAGTAAATTTATTTACGGCCAACAAGAAAAAAACACCGCACTGTTTTATTGGATTTGCGCATTTACTACTTTGTACATTTCCTACATGTTGGCGATTTTGCAAATCGAACGGGTAATGTATCTCTACCATTATTTGGTTCCACTGGTATTCGGCTCAATAAATCTCGCATTGATGTTTAGTTATATTTATCGCGAAGATATCCTCGCCAACAATAAACATATGTGGATTAACTTGAGTGTATACACAGCATTGGTTGTTGCAGTATTCGCGTTCTTTGCACCCTTCACCTATGGCATTGCGATGACGGAAGATCAATTTGAAATGCGCAATTGGTTTAGCTTCTGGAAATTACAGGTGGTGCAATAATGAAAGCCATTCCTTTTAATAAAAATATTGTTTTTTCAATTCTACTTGCAGTGATTGTGTTTGCGATTGTGAATCGTATTGTTCCGCCTCATGTAAGTCAGGTGTTTGATGTTGTCATCAGTAAAAACCGTGTGGGTATTACCGATATTCATCAAGCACGCGATATTGAAATGACCAAAACCGTTAAAATTGATCGTATTAATCTTGCAGATAAAAGCCGTTTTCGTCACCCAAAACTTGGTGATATTGGTTATAGCGGTGATTTTTTTGTGGATATAGATGCGCCTTTTACCGTTAAAAAACCAGGCGATTATATTTTTTTTCTCGGTAGTGATGACGGATTTGCATTTAGCGTGGACGGCAAACAACTCTGCGAATGGACTCACGACCGTCCACTCACTGTTGATCCATGTCGTGTAAATTTAACGGAAGGCAAACACACGTTTAAGCTGGTTTATTTTCAGGGCTACGGCAACGCAGGTCTAACAATGGCCTACGCATTTGCTACCGATGGAAAACAATATCTCGCTGGTGATGATTCAAAATATATTTCGTTCTGATTTATTTTAAACCCCAGACTGACAAATCCGGATGCTGCAAAACAGCTCCGGATTTTTTATTTTATCGCCAACATTCCACGGCAATTAGGATAGGTCGAACAAATCCAAAATAGCTGACCTGCATTAGCACCATTTTTTGCTTTACGCTTCAACATAACCGAAGAACAATTTGGACATAGTTTTAAATCTATTCCGCTACCAACTCTAATCGCTTCTTTTTCACTGGATACTTCCACACTGGAAGACGTTAGTGTCGGCGTAGAGATTTCTTGCTCAACAGATTTTTCTTCCGCAGCAGATTCGACATCTACAATATTCAAAGCGGATTCATTGGCAGAATAATTTACAATTCTAGCTTCAGGGTTATCACTCACACCCAACGCCTGAAAAATACTTGCACGAATAATGTCAGAATCATAACTCTCTTGAACTCTAAAACGTGCAATAGGCAATTGCGCACTTTCACAAGCGTTAATTAATACAGGTTCAATTACTTCGCCCAATGTAATTACACATACGGCTTTTAATGATTCGTTTTCACATACGACAAAATCAAATTGCTTGGTTGCGATATTTTTTGCCGCAACTTGCGATACCAATGCATTATTGTTGGTGACGACTGCAAGTACATCCGCCGCATTGATATTAGTTAGCAACGTATATTCACCATTTAAAGCGGTGCGAATAGCTTTAAAAATTTCGGAATTATCGTGTGAAAGTGAACGTGACTTTTTTTCGTAGCTAATTTTTTCATGGCTAACTACGGGCGCAGTAACCTGCTGCTTGATTTCGACAGGAGAGTCTATTGACTCTGGAAAACTGGCTGAGCCGGGCAAATCCCAATCATCGGGATTAAATTTATCTTCAAACTTTGCTTTTATTTTTTTGTCGGCGATGTAAACCACCACGCCTATAACAACGACAATTAATAATAACCAGAGCATCTAGCTTCCTCATTTATTACCAAGACATTATCAGGAACTATTTAAATCTATTTTAGAATTGGACGCGGCATTTCAAAACGGTCGCGAGTTGTTGCATATAAATCGCCACCTAGCTTGCCAATCGCATCTAGCAATTCTGGCGCTATCTGGCCCTGTGAAAGAACCGACTCATTCACGTAAATATTAACAACATTCAGCATCATCATAGTGCCGCCCATTGGTAAAGTTGAAACCTCAATAATTTCGCGTAACACACATTCAAATCTTACATTGGCCGCCTTTACCCCAGCTACCTTAACCGTATGACCTGGCTCGCTCTCAATGCCCAGAGCATCAAACTCGCTAACATCTGCAGGGTAATCTGCGCAGCTTGCATTCATCTCTGCCGCGAGATTTTCGCTCACAATATTAACCACGCATTCTTTGGTTGTGCGAAGATTGGTTAGAGTGTCTTTTGCGGCGCGATCACGAGGATTCACTTGAGTCACCGCAAGTACCGGCGGGTTGCAACTGGCCACGGTGAAAAATGAGTAGGGCGCGAGATTGAGAACATTTTTGCTGCTCAACGTGCTTATCCAGGCGATAGGTCGCGGAATTATACTACCGACCATGAGCCGGTAAGATTGCGTGGGTTCTATGCTTAGCGGGTCAAAATTCATAATGTCATATTCAGCGATAATAATGGCGCAGACCTTAACTTACCCATGAATCCGAAGCCAACTTTTTCGCAAGCGTTATATCATAACGCTTGCGTGCATCAGTAAACTTCATTAGATTGCTACTCATGTTTACGTTTATCCGCCATTCACCTAAAAAACTGCGCCTGTGGCTAATCGCCGCGGCAGCCGTTTTGATGCTTACTTCCGTACTGGAGGCCGGGCACGTTCATGGTGTTTTTACCCAGGTTGATGATAACTGTACGCTCTGCCAACATTCGGTTGCGCTGGATAAGATCCTTAACAGCACCACCGCGATTGTTATTCCACTGTTGCTCGCCGCGTTTGTGGTTAGCCGCGTTGAAGCTTTCATTTCCCACCGCAATAGTCGCTTTACCCTTATTCGCGCCCCGCCCGCCCAACTCCACACTCGTTAAAATCTGAATTTTTATTTGCAGTTGCGCTCACTTGCTGTCGCGCCTGCGTCTTTTTGTTGTGGAGTTTTTATGAAGTCTTTTTCAAAACACTATCTTGCGGTAGTGATTGCTGCTGCCTGCCCTCTCGTTTTTGCCGATGCCAATGATCTCGAAGAAGTGGTTATTACTGCTTCGCCTTTTGCTAAAAGTGTTGAAGCAGTTAATAAACCCGTGAATTTATTAAGCGGTGCGGATTTGCAAAATGCATCCGCCGCAACTCTCGGCGAGACCTTGAACGGTCAACTTGGCGTTAGCTCAGCAAGCTTCGGTCCCGGCGTTGGCTTGCCGATTATTCGCGGCCAAAGCGATAACCGCGTAAAAGTAATGCAAGACAGCGTTGGTTCTATGGATGCCTCAGCTGCAAGCCCAGATCACGCCGTCACACTCGAACCACTACTCGCCAATAAAATTGAAGTGCTGCGCGGCCCTGCAGCTTTGCGTTACGGTAGCGGCGCGATTGGCGGCGTGGTGAACGTATTGGATAATCGCATTCCCAGCAAATTGCCCGATGGCATCACTGGCGGTGCTGAATTGCGCAACTCTAGCGTCAACGATGAAACCGTTGGCGTCGCCAATCTCAATGCCGCTGCTGGCAATTTTGCGTTTCATATCGACGGCGTAAAACGCGATAGTAACGATTTAGACATTCCCGGTTACGCACAAAAAAATCCTGAAGACCCCGCCACCGCTAGCAAAGGTTTTATTCCAAACACGGACGCAAAATCTAAAAGCGGAACCTTCGGCGTCTCCTATATTGATGGCGATGATTTTATCGGCATCAGCGTCAATAAACTCGACAACAACTACGGCGTTCCGCCCGATGGTGATGAATTGGTGCGCATTGATATGCATCAAACGCGTTACGACTTAAAAGGCGAATTGAATAATCCTTTCGACGGATTTCAAAAACTTAGCGCACATATTGGTCATGCCGACTACGACCATACTGAAATGGAAAATGGCGAACCCGGCACAAAATTTACTAACGATGCTTATGAAGGCCGCGTTGAATTAATTCATAACCCGTTAAATTTATTTAATCTGGATTGGAATGGCGCAATTGGCGTGCAAGCCGCGCAAAGTACATTTGCTGCTGTGGGTGAAGAAGCTTTTATTCCCAAATCTGACATTACCAGCGCGGGAATTTTTATTGTGGAAGAAACCAAACACAATAATTTCACTTACGAATTAGGCGCGCGCGTCGATAACCAAAAAATTGCACCCGATGAAGGTCAATCTATTACTCATGACACCATTAACTTATCCGCGACCACGACGTGGCACTTTACTGAAGACCAACAATTCAGTTTAGGAATTGCACAATCACAACGCGCACCTAGCGTAGAAGAATTATTGGCAGACGGTCCGCATCCCGCAACCGGAAGTTATTTAATTGGCGATGCAAATCTCAACGAAGAAAGTAGCACCAATATCGAATTAGGTTATCACTGGCATCACGATAATTTTCAATTCTCTACCAACGTTTTCTACAATCACATCAAAGATTTTATTTACTCCAAAAACTTAAATGAAATTATTGATGACCTCACCGGCTACCAATACACCCAAGCCGATGCAACTTTTAAAGGATTCGAAACCGAAATAAAAATTCCTTTTTATCAACATTGGAATTTACGTGTATTCAGCGACCTCGTGCGTGCTACTTTGGATAACGGTGGCGATTTACCGCGCATTACACCGATGCGAGTCGGTACATCGCTAGATTTTGATTTCAACAAATGGAGCGCAAACCTCAGCGCAACCCACTCCGCAAAACAAGATCGCCCCGGCGACTATGAAGACGAAACCAATTCCTATAACCGCATAGACGCACGCGTCGATTACACCTTCCAAAACGCAGGAACGGATTACACGTTATTTTTAAAAGCCACCAATTTAACCAACGAAGAAATTCGTAATGCATCATCCTATTTAAGAGACATAGCACCAGAAGCAGGAAGAAGCGTGCAGGTTGGCTTAAGAGTTAAATTCTAAACCGAGATTTTCCTTTCCCTAAACCCCGCTTAGGCGGGGAGTGACAACCCCTCCACTCATTACCTCGTTCCCAAGCTCTAGCTTGGGAATGCATATCTATTATTTTTTCATCTACTTTTTAGCATTAGTGCAATTATATTGGCGGGGTTATATAGTTGCGGCTTGTTAATAAACTGCTACGCAGAATCTATTATGAAATTAGTAAAAGCTGACTATGAACATTTAGAAATACTCGCACAAATGAATCTTGAACTAATACAGGATGAGGGGCACGACAATCCAATGAATTTAGCGCAGTTGCATTCTAGAATGGCTAATTGGCTTGAGGGTGAGTATAGCGTTGCTTTATTTGAAAAAAATGAAAAATTTATTGGCTATGCTTTGTGGCGTATCGAGTCTGAATTTGTATATTTGCGTCAATTTTTTATATCTCGTAGTGAGCGTAGAAATGGGTTTGGCTCAGTTATAATTCAAAAACTACTGAGTCTATATTGGATCGAAAAAAAAGTGCGTCTTGAGGTGCTCATTCAAAATAAATCGGCGCGCGAATTTTGGCGTTCTGTCGGGTTTTATGAATACTGCGTCACAATGGAACGCCGACCTAGCAGTTGAGAAATTTGTGTTTCTTTGCATTTTTAATAAATCCCAATAAAATTTAAATGAAGCTTTTCGAAAATTTGTAAGTGAATAAAAATTCGTTGCAGCACCACTTTGGCGCTTCGCGCCCGCGTTGGAAAGTTTTTAAGTCGCGGCTTTATAATGCAGAAAAATTATGAATTTTTTAAAAAACTTTAAATTAACTATTTTCTTTTCAGTAATTATTTTTCTGCCATCAGCACAAGCTGACTTGTTGAATTTTGCATTAAGCGGCTATTGCGACGATAAAGATATTATAATTCTGCAATCGGAAACTATTTCTCCTCCGACCGATTTCAATTTAAAGGAATTAAATCCCGACGCAGTGGATGATTTATACAAAAAAAATATGTCTTCTATAGTTATGGAGTTTAGGTGCAATGCGCTTATACTAATGTCTGAAGCAGAAATTAAAGCTGGCTTTAAAAATAAACCTAAAGGCCCTGTCGGTACATTTACAGACGAAGCATGGGTTGGTCTTCGTGAGAAATATCCAGGAGTTAGCGGTGTATTAAGGCTTTCTCAAGCTGGCTATTCCATAGACCATACATACGCAATTTTATATATGGCTTCTTCTTGTGACTCCTTGTGTGGTTATGTTTATTTTATTCAATACAAGCTTGTTAATGGTTCTTGGGTTTACGACAAAAGAGTGCTGGTTGCAAAAAGTTAAAATATTATAACAAGTCAAGCATCGCCACTTCGTTGGTGAACAGTCTTTAAGTCGCAGTTTTAGCTGGGCGTTCCCCCCGGGTTTGCTGCGCAAAATAATTCCACAAACCACAATTTAAAAAATGCCGTTGAACTCGGCTTTAAGGAAGTCGAAATGGGTAAAAAAATAGAATTTTTATTTGCTTTTATATTTATACAAGGAGTTAGCGCAGCGGATTATGTAATGAAGCCAGAGTGCCAAGAAAATCAGGCTGCTTTTAATCAGTGCGGTAAAGAATACTTTGAATTCTATGATGCTGAGTTAAATCGTCTGTATAACGCAAAAATGTCACTGCTTTCGGGTGAAGAAAAACATAAGCAAAATCTTAAAAATGCACAATTAGCATGGATTAAATTTAGAGATGCTGACTGCAGGTATATCACTGGTTCTCCCGATGAGCCTCATGGTTCTGGATGGGATTGGCTATATTATTCATGCCTTGGTGACAGAACAAAAGAAAGGGCTTACCGATTAGGTAAATATCTAGGATGTGACGGGTATGAATGTACTCGCACAAATCCTTGACAAGTCGCTCAATCACCGCCATTTCATGGCTGGATGAATTTTAATGAGAAACCTAATAGTCCTTCTGCGAAAAATTCTATTCATTTGGTATTTCCATTCAATAATCCGTACCCTATATGTAGGTATTTTATGAATAACAAAATTATGTTAACAATAATATTTTTAATATCATCCTCCAATATCTTCGCAGCAGAAGGCAAAAAAATCGCCAAAGCTGACGCGGGCGATTATGTTGACTGCGCCGCATTTTATGCATCCGTCATCACATCACTAACAACTCAAGGTACGCTAGATGAAGCGCGACAAATCAGTCTTAGTGAGCGAGGTAATTTTTATTTGGAGACGGCTAAAATTTATGATGGCGTTACTGAATTAAGTCTGGATATGAAAAGTAGATTTTCGACGTCGAATAAGGAATATGTTGCTTCTGCTTATTCGATGCTGAAAGATCCTGATAAAGATGTGTATTCAAATTATGTAGATGCACGCATCAGCGAATGCAAAGCCATGTTAGATGTTAATTCGAAAGTTTTATTGCAGAAGCAAGCTTTGAAAAATAAATAGAAAATCGGATTCATTAAACTCCGTCAATAAAAAACGCCGCTGAAAAATTTCATCGGCGTTTTTGTTTATCACTACATTTTAAATTTATTGCAACTTTAGAAGCTTCGCTTTTGCACGCTCCGCGGCTTCACCACCGCCGGAGACAACTTGTTGGTAGTAAGCAGCAGCTGTGGTTCGATCACCTTTGTTAAGCGCTATATCGCCCAACTGTTCGCTTGCTTCTTGCGTTGGCAACAAACGCTGGCTCGCCACCAAATCGCGTTCGGCGAAACTGTTATTACCCAATTCTTTGTAGGCCATGCCGCGATAAATATAAGGACGGAAAAAATTAGGATTGGCTGAGATTGCTTTATCCAACGCTGGAATCGCTTCCTTGTTTTTATCTTGCTGCAGCAGAAGCTGGCCTTTTAATTCCCAGAATAAATTTTCTTTTGGTTGTTGCTCAATAGAATTATTTACTAGCGATAAGGCTTTGTCATATTGCTTGGCTTTTGCTGAGGTCATCGCTTCCTGATAATTTTTATAGGCGTCTTTATCTTGCTTCAATTGTGAAAGTGCGCGTTGGAAAGCCTCTTTGTTGCGTACTCCACCTTTTGGATATTTAGTTAACTCGGCAGTGTTGGCCGCAACGCGTTCGCGTGATGGTGGATGGCTCGCAAACATACCTTCGATCCAACTTGGCTCTTGTTTGTCCATCATGCGCACAAATAATTCCTGCAATTCGACGGCGGCTTTAGGATCGTAACCCGCTTTCACCATATATTTAATGCCGTAAATATCTGCTTCAGATTCGTGATCGCGTGAATATTTGGAATTCCACGCATTGGCACCAACGGCCAATGCGCCTACCGCCAGCACACCGTACTCAGGTTTTTTGGCAGAAATAGCGACGCCCGCTAACAATGCTCCAGCACCAACGACCATTTGCTGGGATTTAGCGCTGGCTCCGTGACGCGCGGCAGCATGGACGATTTCGTGACCTAGTACCGCTGCAAGTTGAGCTTCATCGTCTAACTGGACGAGCAAGCCGCGGTTGATCGCCAACTTGCCGCCCGGCATTGCCCAAGCATTGGGAACATCATTATTGAGGACCACGAATTCGTAAGGCAGATCGGGAGAATCACTCACTGCTGCTAATTTTTTACCGACTTTATTCACGTAAGCAGTTAGGCCGGGGTCAACCACATATTGGCCGCCTTGGGATTGCTGGCTGGGAACATAATTTTGCTTTCCCGTTTCAATATCCTGTGCGACCGAATCAAAAATCATCTCCTTTTTGCCCGTCACCGGGTTTACAGCGCAGCCAACGAGACTTATTGCCAGCAGTAGACCGGCAGATAATCGAATAATGTGGTTCATGGTTCCTCCAATATCGGGTTCGTAACTCGGATATAATGCCACACAACCATCGGTAAACTAAGTTACCTGAATGACCTACGCACGAGACCCCGAATGAAAGCCTTACAAGTTATTGAACTCTTTGCCGGATTAGGCGCAAACGGCAAACCAATTGTCGAAAAAATGCATGTGCGTGAATTGGAATCCGGCCAACTGCAATTAGTAAAATCCCCCGCATTTGTTAAAGGTTTGGCGAGCGGCGATGTGATTCGCTGTGATGTTCCCAATCAGGAATTTGAAATCGTCCAACGCAGCGGCAACTTAAGCGTGCGTGTGTTTAGCCG
>Ga0247741_1001783_pt1 | contig 11985 bp, 8 predicted proteins | sample UWRJL213509R2_FD_180945 | JGI IMG/M metagenome (GOLD analysis project Ga0247741, IMG submission 180945) | Plant litter microbial communities from Arlington Agricultural Research Station in Wisconsin, United States - UWRJ-L213-509R-2 | ecosystem: Environmental > Terrestrial > Plant litter >...
CTTTTGAGGCTGGGGAAGACGAGGGGAGGTACGCGATTGCTCAGCGGAGGCCTCTTTGTATCGTCGGTGTGATGTCAAAGTCGGTGATGGAGTGACTTGAAAGTTCGAGTGGCTGGGCTAGTGGGTTGTCGGGAGGGTTACGCGAGCAGGGCTCAAGCGATCAGTTTGCTTTGCTGTATCCTTTGATATTGGGGTAGGAGGGGGCGGGTAGTGTGAAGCCGGCAAGGGTCGCGAGATCTATTCGTTGTTAGTACACCTATCCACATCATCAAACTCAAGACTCACTCCAAGCGGTATCCTTGTATCGGCAGGGTAAAGGCGGGAGTGGTGGAGAGAAGGGGGGGGATTATATCAAAGGACCAGTTGCATAGGAGACGGAGAGGGAGGGGAAAGGGGGAGGGGAGGAAGTGGCGGCGGTAAAGCCCACTTGCTGCACTAAACTTGAAATGGGTGGGGGGTGAGAAGGGAGGAGGGGAAGCGATGCTCTCGGCTTCTTGAGGTCCTCTCAGCGGGTATTGATTATGTAATTACACCCATGGGTTAGCAGCCACCCCCAAACGGAGATCCACTGTGCCCCTGCAATCTCAGATCATCAGCCCAATGCCATTCCCAGATCTCGCCACCAGTTCCCTTTCTGCTGGCGTACCTGACAGCTGATGTGGATGAACGGGGGGTGCTGACTCCCCGTTCTCTGGCCGCTCTCCTTCTTTGCCCCCAATGTCAATGTCGACAGCACTGCGCTTACCGCTCTCTCCTCTCAACCCAGCTCTCTCTGTTGTGCTGCTCGGTATTGCTGCGCCATTCATCGATATCGAGTGTTTATACAGTAGACATGTCGCGTTGTATCTATATCCCACTATGATATCCTCTGTTTATCAGTATCCGCCGGGTTACGCACAAGTTTCGAAACGCTCCAACCATCGCCATCTATCCAATTGTCCCGTCGTTGACGCGCACGTCCGAGTTCATGTCTATGTCTGTCTAGGTTTCTCCAGATGCCCAAACAGAAATAACCCAACAGACCCTCGGCGCCCGACATACGGAAAGCGCATATCGCATATCATATACTCCTCAACATCACGTCTTCCCTGTTCGGGCATTCCTTTGAGCAGCTTTTGTCTTAGCGCTTAGCGCTTAACCCCCGCCTCCCAGCTACCTCGGGGCCGTACGTATACTAAATTCCCCAACCTCACCGACTCCCCGAGGGTTGTTAGCACTACCAGGTACCTTTCGCCAGAAAGTGATTGCACGTTGTCAGGGCTGTCCATAACTGTTTACATACCGACTCTCACTCCCCATTTGGCTCTCGCTTCTCCGTCTAAAGGCCTTTCAACTTCCCTCGACCTCCTTGTAACATCCCCGTCCCTGTCCGTTTGTTAGAAGTCTATACATATGCGCTTACTGTAGCAACGTTAACAATCGACTTTACGAATGCCATTCGGCATTCGTAACCAACACTTTGAATTCCATTCCATCGCTGTTAACGAAAGCCGAGAGCGGGACAAGAAGTTTTTCTACGATGTACATAGATAGCTTCATAACGTCCCATATTATTAGTGCTGGCGCTTCTTTCATTCCATGTCCCCTATACACAATGCTAACGCCAACTCTCAGGCACCCTTATTCAAGTGTCGACTCGGACGCGACATCATACCAGCATAACATATACCATAAGAGGACATTGCGTACCCACTCCTTCCTTCTCTCCACTACATACGTATAGACAGGTACCTACGACGTACTTAACGATGAGTATCGATCCTCCTTTAGTATCTGTCAAAATCTGTCCATCTCGCTCCCAAATGTAAATAAACAAAACGTAGTGGAGTTCAAGGCGATCCTCGTTAGTAGTATACATATCTCGCTGAAAACCACACTTCCAGCTGCAGACAGCTTGATGAGAGAAGTGTTGCAGGCTGCGCCGTTGTGGGCATCCGGAGGCTGGAGCAAAATCACCACACTGGCACCCACTTGAGAGTAAGTAAACCGGATCGGCCTATAATTTTTGTATATAGCTGTCATCCCGCCTCCACAAATGGCTACGCAATGGCAAAAAAACACGTCTATGATAACTATTAGCCACTGCCACTGCCACAACACACAGCAGCGCCTACTTATACTTTTAGCCGCGCCACTGCTATCATACATTCCCTCACTGGCAACCTCCGAACCCGACTCCGACTCCGAGCCCGAACCTACTGCGGCTATGGAATTTTTTCTAGTTCTATCCCGGACTATTATTTCCTATTGCTATTGCTATTCCTATCCAATTCTATTCAGTTTAGGGTTCATCTATTTACCCACCCATACCCATAAGCATACCCACGCTCAAGCAGCTGTATCCTATAACCCGACGGTAACTCAGCTAAACTTGACCATGGACGACTCGGATGCATGTCCAAATTTGCTCTGCTCTAGCTCTTCGCGTCAGCGTCGAGCTCCCACTGCTACTAGCAAAATGCCCCCGCTTGCCTCCGCGAGTCGGGATTCAAAACCGCATAGTCAGAGCTTGGAGCTCAGGGCTCAGAGGGAGAGTGAGAGTAAGGCTCCGTATCGCCTGGACCTCGGATTAAATTCATGTAGTCAGAATGCTCTCTACCCTGAATCTGGTGTGTCCTGGTTGGTTGCTCACTCACGACGTTGATATCGACATCGACATGACATAGCTACATAGGTACATCCACTGAGCACTAGCGATACCGACGATCAAGTTACAATAAAATATTACTCCCGCCTCCACCGCAATCCTGACGATCAATTTACAATATTGCAGCGACGACGTCGACCCACTCTTACATGTAACACCTATATTATCGTGACGACAATCAAACCACCGATAAATTTCCGAGCTAAGAGCTCCGCTCAATATTCAATATTCGATGGGGGCGATGCCTGATCGATATCTCTTGACGCTCGCTGTACTCGTTATCTATAAGTAGATAACGCGTGTTCTCACGCCTTGGTCGGGATGATGGAATGATGAGATCTCTTTGGGATAAATTTGGGATATTTGTGTAAACCAAAACAATAAACAAAACAAAATACTGCCGCCACCATCACCAGTAATTATAGCTATGCGAGACTGCAGCTGGCAACTCTCAGCTCGAGCCTCGAGCATCCCCCACACCCGTCACGTCGTGTCGCCGAATATCGGGAACTGGGACTCTTCACTTTAAAGTTAGCGTACGTCGTGGAAACTCGGAAGTCACACTCTCAGCACCTACACTCACCCTGAACTCATTCAATTCTTGTGTTATTCATCGCTCATTCTTGGCCATGGGTTCTCAAAAGTCCTGAACATCGCGAGACACCTCGCCACCGATGACCTCAATCTCTCAAATCGAGGATCCGACATGTGCGCTCAGGGGTAGATTTCTGTCTGAAATCTTAATCTACCCTCTATAGAATGACGCCTACCCACTCAGACTAACTATCAGTGAATACACTGACGATTGATCGGTCTTTTGGGCAACTCTATCACTTGGGCTTGTTGAATGGCTGGGGTTGAGAATGGAGGTTTGTATTACCCTTGGTCTTCGACATCAAAGTACACTATGGATGTTTTATAGATACTGTCTTCTCCCGGATTCCGTAGCCTAGAGCGCGAGGCCTGTGCTTACCTTCTTCTTTGGCCATCCTCTGGCGCCGTATTCCCAATCCTGCGTTCCCTGTCCTGGGTATGCAGATGTACGCTTCGCCGCCGAATGTTGATTTCGATTAGGCTGTTGGCCCTGCCAGCGACTCTCGATCGGAAATATGAGGCGGATCCGACCAGCCTAGGACAAAATATTCTGCGAGGTCTTGCACCTTTGAATTCTCTTCACGAATCACATTCTAGTCCGGCGGTCGTATCTCGTGTTTTCTAGATATACTACGCCCGACTCACTGATAAACGGTCGAACACACCTCGAAGAGGTTAAACGTTATTAGGGCCAACTCTCTTCCTCCTCGTATGCGTACCTTGACTACCCCTTTGCGATACGACGTCACCCGTCCCGCCCGGGAAGGTACACGATATAAAGGAAGTAGCCCACCCCCATCGTCATCTTCTGAGCTCGAGCTCGTACGCAATCGCGAGAAGTTTTACCCACTGGTCAGGCGATCGTGAATTCAAAACTCCAAGGCCAAAGTGATCGGACAGCCGATTCGAGTTTGGCAACTCTATCAGTAACGAGCAACACTATCTCTGTTGACCCCGGATCCGATCGTATTGGCCACGCATACAGTAGATCATCGGACATCGCTCATGGGTGAAAGATATGGTGCCTAGCACATCGCTTACCATAAGTGAGTGTTTTCCAAACCCTCGCGCCCTAGCCCCGCGATTCACTTTCCACTTTAGCATTCCTCAGAAAGCTACCCGCTCGTCGTTCAGGTTATCCGCTGCAGGCCATGAGGCGTCGGGTCACCTCGAGGCAAGATAATACAGTTCGATGCTCATTGACTTCCTCGATTACCGGGACCATCTCCTTCCTTATGCCCCCACTTAGTGTCGGCATCCAGCTGATGAGAATTCGAAGCGTCAAAGTCGACGAATATAGCTCTTCAAGCTCTTGAACTGTCCAGGCTGCTCAGTCAGTCGTGACGGGGTCCCGGATTCTCGATCTCCTCGAATGCCCGACGGTATGTCCCGAAATACCATAACGAGCGCTCAGGCTTGAGTTTCTCGAGCCTTATTCCACATATGTCTGCCCTACCGACGCAGCACAGTGCATCACGCTACCGCCAAGCGTGCTTCTCCACCCCCTTCCTCCCTTCTCTGGCTCCCTTGTATACGTTATACTAATGCTCCGACTCGTGGCTTAGGCTTCATCCACCCAACTTCCAAGGTAGATTTATATGCGAGTCTAATGCTACTTCCAGTACCTTTGCCCCGATTCTAAACGGATCGCGTTTACGTTTAAGCGAAAGCCTATTCGTCGCATCAGCAACAGGGACGCACCCCAGGTGCCCTCAACTGCAACGGCGAATGAGCATCATTTCGTCAGACTTGATTGTCTCTCCTCCTCGAGTTTCATCGCCTCTTTCACCTTTCTCCCACTATACTTTATAATTCCTCCTTCAATCCCCGCCTAACGAAACACCAAAGGACAAAGACACAATCACACATTGTTGATTAACATCCGCATAATATTCTCGAGCCCCAGTCGTAGGTGTCATAATTCTGCAGCTGCGAACATTGAAGGAGGTGGAGATTGTCAGGTCTACATATGTGGTAACGTTACATTTGTACGCATCAATTGAGTACAATGGTTCAAGATCATTTGTGATTCATGAATTTGGAGGGAAGCACTTCTTTTCTGATTGAAATACTCGCGAAGCCGAAGCGACTTCGAGTTGCCGGCATTGCCGATATCGCAGCTGCATCTAGTTGGAGATAGCTGGGGGAATCGGGCATGGGCGCTGAGTGGAGATGGGCTCGCCGTAAGTAAGCGTAAGTACTGGTACCGTTGGGTGAGATGTTTTATTTTAACCCGAGTAACTACATAACACAACACTACAAACCAACGGGCAAGTCAGGTCGTACATGAATTCTAGTACAGCTGACAGACAATGGCTATAAGAACTTCGCTACCCACCAATTCGCATCAACATCACTCTTCTCGAACCCCACCTACGCGTTTGATAGGCATTTGTGTGCCAGAATAGTCCGCGATATCCAAATCGAGAAGCTTGTGGCGCATCACATCTTTCGAGTCAGGGTCGGAGTTGGGTGTTACGCAGTCAGTAACTTATGGTCGCACCCATGCTTTTCAGCCCATCTCCAGAGTCTTTGGCAAGTTTCTAGCCGTTGTATAATAAACAAAACGATATGCGTTCCTTTTTGTACAGATTAATACTTGTTACAATAATCAAATTTTCATTATGTTTGCTATCTTGCATTACGGCTAACACACTTCCTTACATCTCTTCTTAGGCGGGTTCAATTTTCGGCAATCACATAGATTGTCGGTCGGTATGGTAGGTAGGCTGTTTTGGGCATCCAGGTTGCCTAGAATGGTTCAGGTTGAGATCCAACGGTCGTGGTGGTAAATGTGGCGATGCGAGCCTCAATTCACATCAGCAGTAGAATAAACTCTGTTGTAACAGAGGGAAAATACTCAGCAGCGGACATTTTCAACGCAAAAACGGTGAGGCTGTGTGTGGTGATACACGACCGGTATGATGCTGAACACTGATCCAAGACTAGCACGGCTATAGCCTACCGATACTCAATTATGTTGCCGGAAAATGGAGAGCTGGATTTGCGCGAGAATCAAGATGTAAGGTGTCGTGATCAAGTTTGTTGCTCAAAATTCCTTGGTATTTGATTCTCGAACCCATGTTCATTCATGGTTTCCGGATGCATTGCATTAATATTGAATGTAGAATTGAAACTAGGTCGGAATAGTACCCAGCGATGCAACCGCCAGCGCCGAATAAATCATCTTGTTATGAAACCACTGTGAACATCTAATAGTATGATGTTGATGGTCGATGTTTAGACCGTGATAAGCTCATTTACTGGCTCACTGTCCCTGAATGAAGGCAGGTAGCTACGCCACAACAAAATCGAGGGAGAGGATGATGTGTTTGGGAACAACTTTCCAGGACCAGGAAGTGCTGAAACAAGCTCTGGTTTACGAAAACTACATACGCATTACATGGTAAACACTTAATGAGAGCCAAAATCGCAGACTAGACAGGGCAAGCAGAGTGCTAGGTAACTAAGTACCTTTTTTACGTCGTTCAGTTCGGGTACCTAGGTGCCCACTGGACAAAACCAATTTTCCACATCTCCTCGTTTGATATCCTAGCATCAAGCCTCCAGGATAAACCTATATATAATAAACCAGTTTAAATTCACGGGTGAAAGACTGCTCCGTCATCTCTAAGCAGTTGCCTCTCAAAGACAGAGGCCCCCCATTGATTTTCTTGTTTTTATTTTTGTAAATACACGGAATGGCGGTCCATCGCCCTGAAATGTTCGCTCGTCGGATCTTGCTTTTGAGCCATTAATTTCTCAAGCCCTAGAATCTAGCTTCGCTTTCTGTGCAATCTAATGAGCACTTCTCTCTGTGGGCTTGGTCTACTCCGAAGCGTCGGCTAACTTTCATCTTGTGTTCATGTCTACTCAAGGCATCTTACTCGAACGAGCTGGTGCAAAGCTAACTTATGGTATGGACAGAGCACCGAGGACTCTCTTTATATGCGGGAAGACGAGGCCCCTAGGTAAGTGTAAAGCTGGTTCCATCGTGACGGATCTTCGAAAGCTCTCGCCTCCGGATCATTGTAATTCAATCTCTCCGAATATAATTGGTCACATGGATATCATGGATATATTTGATCAACCTCTGCAGTGATCAACTGACACAACCGTGCTCGAGGCCCAGTCAGGAATCTTCCCTCTGGGTGGTGAGCTAAGCGGGATGATTAGGATAGGTAGACCAGTGGCCTCAAGTCTTACTGAAGCGAGTAATTATTTAACGAGTAAGCAGTTGCTAAGTACTGGCATACAAAATAATCAATTCGTGCATACTAATCAATTACTTTTAGTTTTACAGCATCCCCATCAGGGAAGAACCACAGCCGGGTGCAATTGGTCTTGGGACTCCGTGATAAGAAGGCCTTTGACATGGATATGATTACTGACTTTGGTCGACGTCCCATGACGGATCTTACCGCATACTTACTTAGAAGCTATCGGTATATATATAAAAGTAGGAGCGAATGGCGAATGGTTGTAGGTGGTGGTCCAATTTGCTAGCTACATATCGTCCTACCAAGAATAGTGTTCTACGATAACTATGCACTTTCTACTCTTCTCCAAAGTTGGATATGAGCAAATTTTGCAGTGTCTGCCTCACGCACATCAAAACTTTCTTGAGGAAAAGCGAAAGGGCACGCGTTAAACGGCGTGTTTGCAAGCCTGAAATTACAGCAGCTACTTGCGCCAACAGGACGCTCATAATTTTCTTTGTGGGGTAATCCTAGTTGAATTCGAATTCGCGGTACTCCGATAGGCCAAAATAACCCTATAGTAAGCGGTTTAGGGTGCAATGTCGGGATCTCGGTATCCACCCAGAACACTCCAGTGCAAGCTTTACGGAATCTAATACGCGTGGACCCGAAGAAAATTTCTATCGCAGCTATTGCGAGAGCAGAGCTCAATAACCATGACACAAAGCCTAGGTTTACAAATGGCTAGGAGGTCAATCGGACGAATTGACTATGGAATATATAAGAGGAAAATATTGTCGCCATCCATTGGTAATTGTGGATTCCCCATGGCGTACATCAACATATCGCCTCCACGAGGCTAGAATCTTGTATCACGTTTACTTTTGTTCGCTTAGAAAGGTTTAGTGGAGCGGACGCAGGCTCCTAAAACCAGCCGTTCGTACAGCGTGCGTAGGAGCTTCATACGAGGGGAGGGAGGATTATCTTATCATATCAGAATGTAAACAAAGGCAAATACATCTTATGGCTCCTTCACGCTGTAGACCGGCTGGCAAACTTGGGACTCCGTGATGGTCGGACAACAATTTCACAACTCCCTGTCACACCGTGTCACAGTTGTGGTAAGTAAGTATCTTCAAACGTTGCAGCCGCTTTCATAACAATAACTTGAACAAGTAGGTGCATCGCATTTAGGCAGTGTCCAGTGTAATCAAAAGTTCTTGAGGACGATAGCATCCGCCCGCAAGCTAAGTTTACTTTCCAATCGGTTTTCGGCTTTCGTCGGCAGGCTTCTTGCTTGTGATTCGTATCTTGAGTAGAAAGTTCGATGCGCCTATCGTTATGAAAATGGTTGTTAATCTTTGTTTGTATGATTAAGTCCTTCTACTAGTAGAATATATTTCATGAATTTGGAGATTGGCGGAGATATTGTCTTCCATATCGAAATGCCATGTTCTATACAGCTAGGCTGTTCTCAAACTTCAGGAGAGGTCCACCTTATGGCCTTACCGCGCTAACAGAGTTTTAGATAAGTTGAATCAAAGCATCTTATGAGGCCTCGCCAGAGATATCTGGGAAGATTACCAACGTAGTGGTCAATCTCAGTAATTCGAGACCTGACCGGGCCAGCCTCATATGGTGGATTGTTTTTGGGCTGAAATCAGGCTGAAATCTTTCAACTAATCAATGAATCAAACGAATTTTATTTAATCTGAGCAAAGAGGAGAAACATGTGGTCATCAATGCCCTCGTCAGTGCGCACTTACTATATCATTTCAGAATTTCCTTCGCAGAGTCGGCTTTGATTCAGCTGGTACGTACTTCTTTCCATCAAACTGCGTCCTTTTGCGATGGTTTCAACGACTGAAGATGTACTTAGCATCTTGACACAGTTTAAGATGTTCACATATTTCGAGTGCCCTCAAAGAGCGCGCATTGAATGAGCAGCGTGATACCAACTTCTGTCACAGCATTGTTGTCCGGCCATCACGGAGTCCCAAGTTTGCCAGCCGGTCTACAGCGTGAAGGAGCCATAAGATGTATTTGCCTTTGTTTACATTCTGATATGATAAGATAATCCTCCCTCCTGCCCTCGTATGAAGCTCCTACGCACGCTGTACGAACGGCTGGTTTTAGGAGCCTGGAGCGGACGCAGAGGTGATCCGTTCCACGAGGCTTGACCCGATGGGGCACCACCTTGAGCTTCTCCGATGTTGACCGAATTGACCATGGATAACTCTCAGCGCTCAGCATCAACACCGAGAATCGCACATATGTTTAACTTAATAGTTCTCTCCGTAATATATACATGCAAGAATCTTCGAAAAGGCATTTCTTCAAAATTTCTTGAGACACTATTGAGGATTCATGACAAGTTTTGGTTAAGAATTCTGAACCTGCAGAATGTGAAGGAGCTTAGCCTACCTAGAGAATAAGCATGTCCTAGCGAATAAATGGTACCTTGGAGTTTTCGAGCCTCGAAAAGTCGTACATAAAATTTGCAAATTTAATGGTACTTGTAATTTCAGTGACGGAGCTCCTCAGAGTTTACCTTACCTTATATCACGTAACTATTTACAGGTGAAAATGGGGGTCGTAAGTCATGGGTGGTAATATGAGGGCTATTGGTAAGTTCGAACCGGGACGTTGAACTTTGGACCTTGTTCCTCGACATGTCTAATCGGAATTCTATGTGGATGTCATTGCTCCGGATAGGCCAATATGCTGAGAATAGCCACTGAACGACATCACACATACGAGTAGGGGGAGGTGGACGGCAACAGACCACAATGCTACTGAGCATCCGGGACCAAACGTAGGTTCAGCTGCATTCATGTTCCAAGCCTTCAATGGACCAGCTGCTTTCTGAATCACCAGTCCGTCCTGATAAAAAGGTGTGCTTCTTTATTCAAGGTACTTAATACTCCCTGCAGTCGGTACAGTTGTGGTCTACCAAATGGGGATTTCCCCAGAATAGCCTAAATACTTTCACTTCTCGCTCTTGATGCTTGGTTCATAGGTATTTGGATTAGTAATAAGCCAATTCAATGATTTTTCAATCACACGTATGATCCAATCTATCACTAGAGTGTTTCCCAAGCCAAACCTTAAGGTTTATTTGAATATAATCTAGTCTAACCTTTATCTCTCGCAATATCTAAGATATCCCACTTCTTTCAGATCAGAAGAGAATGTTTTTATTGCTCGGCACACTGCTTGATGGCAGAAGGGACATGTTAAGTCGTATGCACAGTCGACGACTGCAATTCATCTATGAAGGGCGACGCATTTGGCAACGAAGAACTTCCATTTCTTCACTCATGACAGCCATAAATAGCACACAACTAAAAAGGAATAAAACCAGACAAGTTGTTCAAAGATTTGAGCTTACAAATCTGATTCGATTTAGATGACTCGGGGGCACAGGCCTAAATGCTCTCGAGGTTTGACTTTAACGGGTTTCCAACGGCAGCCATTACAGTCGAGAATGGGGCTGAATTGGGGTACATTCACCTGATTCCAAGACGTCAGAGTAATTTGGAAGCCCCGTCTTCTGTCGTGTAGGCATTATGTGCATTCATCGATATTTACCGCTTGTTGCAGGCAGATAGGCTGAGATAGCAGGGTATACGTAAACCGATATCTCGGTATGGAAAGGAAATTTGATGGGATCCCTAAAAAGGCGCCAGCGCGCTTGCACGGTTGTTAATCTCAGGTACGTAAGCGGAACGGTGTACATACGTGTAGTTGGATGGATTTTAATAACATATGCGCAATGGTAGATCAGCGAGGGGATGCAATCTATCCGCTCGAGACCACATTTCCCACACTGACACACTGACAGAGGTCCAACAGGCCGTCAGATGATCCCCGCATTCTCGAAGGTGAAAGCAGGTTGAGGTGGTCTTCTTCGATGGATCTTTGAGCCCGGGACTGAGAAGTGGAGTGTGTTTCTAAGTCGACTGGCGCATGATACCAAGACCGGTCATCCATTCCTCACTCCTTATCTAACTTTCTAGGGAGATTTTCATGGACCTCTGTCGACAAGCACGAGGTTCTTGACAGGCCAGGTCCACATGTCGGGCCAGCTCCAGTGTCTGCCGCCTGGTTGTTAGGGGTAAACTTACTCTTTATGCACCAGGTGCCAGTTCGGATATGTGGCGAACCATGACAGTTGATAGCATTTGTTGCAGGTATTAGAATTCAGAGTTGGTCGAAGCTGCTATGTTGCTAGCATCAATGTTGAGGTGAGGTCAGGCGCACAGGGCCTACACATATGATACTGAGCATGTAGATATTCAATTCGAGATCTAGTTTAAGAGTTACCGTTAACACAGAGACGCTGAATCGATCTCTCCAAGATCCTAACATTAGGATAGCATCTGTTCTGGATCTCTATACCTTTGAAACATCGATATGGACCACATTTGAATAATGACGCACAATCGACGATGGCTAATTGTCGTAACTCGCATCTCACCAGCTCCAGCGGCAAGCTAGAAAGTCAAGATTAAGCCTATGTAGGCCTTACAAGTGAAAAAGAAC